>Ga0209780_1001603_pt1 | contig 15124 bp, 11 predicted proteins | sample WorMetexBAHAMAS2_FD_187384 | JGI IMG/M metagenome (GOLD analysis project Ga0209780, IMG submission 187384) | Marine gutless worms symbiont microbial communities from Max Planck institute for Marine Microbiology, Germany - Inanidrilus exumae... | ecosystem: Host-associated > Annelida > Digestive... | reverse complement strand
AACCAAAATTGAATCATGGAAAAATCTTTATTACCAACATATTTAGATTATTTTATTAATTATTTTAAGCAATCATCTGATACTCAAGTCATTTCACTCGAAAAAACGGCGGATGAATTGTCTAAAATTATTACCAAAGGTGGAGTGTTTCACACTTTTGGATGTGGGCATTCCGCCTTGGTTGCGGCTGAACTCAGCTACCGTGCTGGTGGTTTAGCGTGTGTCAATTTCCTTGGCCTACTTCCAGGAAATGCGGGTTGGGTAGCAGCTACTGAGGCCGAAACGGATTCTTCACTTGCGACGAAACTCATATCTAAAAGTGGCATGATAAATACTGACATGGTTGCGATAGTTTCTCATTCTGGAAAGAGCCCGCTGGTACTCAAAGTGGTTGAAACAGCACACCAAGTAGGAGCAAGTGTTCTTGCTGTGACTCGTAGTATTGATACTCCTTTATCACAACAAGCTGATTTTACTTTAGTGACGGATGTGCCCCCTAATGATTGTGCTTTAGAGATGCAGGGATACCAGTTTGGCTCCCTATCATCCGTTGTGTCATCAACTCTGTTGAATACACTTGTTACAATGACAGTAGAAAAATTACTAGCTCAGGGAGTAGACCCTATGCTTCTTAAAAGTGTCCATTCTCCAAACGGAACTTTTCATAACCAAGAAGTGATGGCACGTTTAAAAACTCGTATTCCATGTTGGTGGCATAATACTTCAGTGGAGGAAAATAAGTGAAAACAGATTTTAACAATGTACCATTATTGCGGCGTTTCGGAAAAACCGGATTAGCTTTTCCAGAAATTGGTCTTGGGACGTGGACTTTTTCGGGTAGGGACTTTGGCCCTATGACTGAAGAAAATTGTTATTCCGTTATCAAAACAGCCACCGACATGGGAATACGCTTTTTTGATACAGCAGACGTTTATGGTCGGGGGCGAGTAGAAAAATTGCTGCAAAAAGCATTTGCCGAAGTCCCAACTGATAAAGTTTGTAATGTCTTCATGGCCAGCAAAATAGGCAACGACTTCCGTTATAGTGAAAAGTCCAACAAAAACTTTGAGCTTGACTACCTTGAAGAAGCTTTAACACAGTCACTTGCTCGATTACAACGACCTTTTCTTGATCTTTTACAATTGCATAATCCGCCCACAGATATCTTACGCAATGGAAGGATATTAGAACTCTTGCAGCGATGGCGGGATGTTGGTCGCATCCGATTGACTGGATTATCTACCACCAAAGTAGAAGACCTAAAAATTATTACAGAAACCGATATAGTTGATGCCGTTCAGATTCCTTTTAATCTTCTACGTCAAGACTTACTGCTTGAGTGCGAAGACTTACTGGTACATTGGCGAGGTGCTGTTATTATCAGAACACCTTTAGAATTTGGACTACTCAGTGGTGTACTTCCAGCTACTAATACACTAACCGAAAAAGATTATCGTCGTAATGCTTGGCTGCCTGATGAAGAAAAGCGTAAACGTGCAGCTGTGGTGGAATTAGCACATATTCTTACAAATAATAAGCGTAGTCTTGCTCAAGCTGCCATTCAGTTCACTTTGTTGCCCAAGTGTGTCTCTGTAGTCATTCCAGGAGTCCGCAATATCCATCAGTTAACTGACAACATAGCTGCATCACGTCAAGTAGCTCCTCTTACGCTTAAAGAATTACGTGATGTAGATAATGTGTTGCACAATTTTGGATTAGCAAGCGATTTGGCAAGAACTTGGGGACGTGAAACGGGAGAACGTTTGTATATTCGGCCAAAACCAGATACCACCCAACAGAAAGAAGCGGGGCCCAAATTTAATGAACCAGAAATATCGCCCTTATTTCTTCCTCTACGTTTAGGATCATTAACCCTGAAAAACCGTATCATACGCTCAGGAACTACTGAGCGTGGCGGTGATGAACATGGACATCCAACTACCAAAATTACTAACATATATAGAAATTTAGCGGCTGGGGGAGTCAGTATGATCATAACAGGTTATATTGCCATACATCCCGATGCTATTGCGAGTTCTAGTCATTGCGTACTTAACGAGAGTACATTAAATACATGGCGCAATGTGGTTGATGCCACACATGATGTCAATCCTGATGTCTCTTTATGTGCCCAACTCGCACATGGTGGCAGCTTATCACATGGCCAGTATCAAGCAAATGATGATACAATTATCAAACAGTTTATTTATGCCGCTGATCTGGCATGGAAAGCTGGGTTTGATGCTATCCAGATTCATGCTGCCCATGGCTATCTTTTATCGCAACTTCTTGCAAAACAACCACTACCACATAACAGTTCTACTAAAAACCGTGGTATAACATTCTTGAAAAAATTAATTTCTAAATTAAAAGTCAGTAGTGACAAAAAGACAATGCTTGTCAAACTTAATATGTCTGATTTTCTGGTAGGAGGTTATGGGCCAAAGGATGCTCTGAGTGTTGCTAGTCAATTAGATGAAATTAAAGTGGATGGCATTGAATGGAGTGCTTGGATACCTAAAGCAGCCCCTTTTGATTCGCCTTCCAGACCCAATGAAATAGACATGCGTTTTGAAGGTTTTTTCGTACCATTTGTTTCACAGGTTAAAAAAATGTTTCCATCATTACCAATGGGAAGTTGTGGTGGTTTCCGTAGCACAAAATCTATGGTTGGAGCAATAACGGAAGACAAACTAGATTTTGTTTCTCTTTCCCGTGCTTTAATTGCCGAACCTGATTTACCGCATCGTTTAGCACATGGGCAAAAAAGAGCTTTTTGCAATGGATGTAATGCCTGTCTACCTCGACACATTCGACCCATTTATTGTCCAATCTTGTCTGAAAATTCAAAGGGGCAATGAACATGAAAGTAGTACTTGTCTTACCAGGTAACGATAATTATCGTTCTTCGGCTATTTCACAAGCCGGTGCCGAGCATTTAGGATTAGGTTATATAGCTGCTTATGCACGACAACATGGGCATGATGTTATAACCCTCAATTTTCAGGTGAATGCATACCTGTCATATTGGGAAGGTTTAGAACAACAACAAACCAGTTCAGTTGAGAATGCTATAATTGAGATTCTTCAGTATGATCCACAAGTAGTTGGCATATCGGTAACGGGAATAACCCTAACTGAAGCACTTGGTATTAGCTATGGTCTGAAAAAGGCACGTTCTAATTTACATATTTCATGGGGAGGTCATCAGGCTTTTCAAAGTGCAAAAGACATATTACAGCGAGAATCTGCTGTAGATACCATTGTTGCAGGTGATGGTGAAATCACTTTTACTAGACTTTTAGAATCTATAGGTAACAATGGCAATATTGGTGATATATCAGGTTTATGGTATCGGAGAGAAGAAAAAATAATATTTTCAGGCACCCCCCCTGAACCTAATCTTGATGAACTACCATTTCCTGACCGTGATACGCTGCAAGAACTACAACAGCGCGGTGCTAAGGTTACTGATGCTCGTATATCTACCAGCCGTGGGTGTCCTTTTAAGTGTTCTTTCTGTGTCGATCCTTCATTAGGTTATCGCAAAAAATGGCGTGCGCGGAGTGCCAAGAAAGTTGTAGAGGAAATAACAAATTTAGTCAAGCATTATGGAATATCTTTCTTTTGGTTTAGCGAAGATAATTTCATTCCGCCCACACGAGTAGGACATCGTCGCGCTAATGAAATTGCACGTCTACTTATCGAACGAAAACTTGATATTGGTTACCGCGCTCTTCTTAGAGCAGATGCTATAGATGGTCAGAGGGACCTTTTAAAAAATTTAGTCCAAAGTGGCTTAAGCTGCGTCTACATGGGTATAGAATCAGGTTCGCCTAGGCGGCTCGCTTATTTCCGTAAGCACGAAACTCCAGAACTCTACCAGCGCGTAGTTAAGTTACTTCGAGAATTCAAGATCGGATTACAAGTTGGATTCATCATGTTCGATCCTTTAACCCATTGGGAAGACTTAGAACTGGACGCGAAGTTTTTATATGAAATTAAGGAAATGTATCTGTATTCTAATTTTTGTCAGGTTTTAGATGTTTTTCCAGGCACAGAACTATCACAGATACTCATTCAAAAAGGACTTTTAGATAAAAATTTTACTTATGATTCACCATTTGATGAATATGATTATGAAATTCCCGCTCTTGGGACTATGGCACATGCTATGCAATCAGCTTACAAGGAAAATTTTGTGGAAATAGACAAATTTTTTCAACGATTACGTGTTGTTGATTTACCACGACTTTGGCGACAGTCTGCTAGACAGAAAGTCATTGGTTTAGAAACTTTGGAGGACTTATTTTCCTCTATACTAAAAAAACTTAATCAATCTGGACTTGACTTTTTTATAGAGGTATTAGAATTAGCTCAGAGTGGATGGGACGATAACCGTTTTAAGAAATGTCTCGACATATATCACCATGAAGTAGCCAATCAACAAGAGACATTTTTGAAAGAGGCACGTAATTTGCCTGCCAACATCCGTGGTGACTTATCGGCAGCGCAGGGATTATTTTAAGGAATTCTATTAATGATACTTGATCAACTAACAACCAATGATGTCGAAAGTTTTCTACAGGAAAATGATCCAACGGCCGTATTACCTATTGGTTCAACTGAACAACATGGTCAGCACTTACCTTTGAACACTGATATCTATCTAGCAGAGCAGGTAGCACAAGCAGCCTGTGAAGAGATTGAGGCTGTAATGTTACCACCATTTGCTTACGGTTACAATGAAAAGGAACTCATGTTTGCTGGTACTATTTCTCTTTCAGCACAAACACTCCTTAACGTAATAATAGATATTGGCCATTCGCTAGCTCGTGCTGGCTGGCGGCGTTTTTTGATCGTCAATGGACATGGTTGGAATAATGACATAATTCGCACTGCTACTCATATTTTAAATGAACATCAAGATTTTACCGTGGCTTGTTGTTCTTATTGGGTTTTTGGTACAGAGGCGATTGAAAAATATCGTGAATCGCAAGTACCCGGGGGCATGGCACATGCGTGTGAATTTGAAACGTCGTTAATGATGTATTTATGCCCTGATGCAGTACGGCTTGAAAACATCAAAGATGAAATCAGCTATCTGAAGAGTGACTATCATCATCATGATTTATTTCATAAATCTCCTATTTTCTTGCCCGAGCGATTTGACAAACTCTCATCAAGTGGCGTTATTGGTACACCGAGTCTTGGCTCAGCAAAAAAGGGTAAAAAGTGGTTTGAAACCATAGTAAAAAATCTTAAAAACTTTCTCATTCACTTTCGTACTATGTACCCTGCTAAAGTGACAACAACATTAAAGGAGAATTCTTAATGTGTGGCATTGTAGGTTTTTTAAGCAATTCCTCGTGGCAAACAGATTGTGATATTAGCTGGCTTGAACAACTTCATGCGAGTGTCACGTCGGTGACACCGCAACAAGACAACTGGCTTAGTGCAACAAGCGAAGCAATAGTTAAGTTAGAACAATGCTTCGATGATCTAATGGAATTTGGGTTGTACATCCAAATTATTTCAAACCCAAAAGTTCAGAAGACGCTTGAAGAACTCACAGTGCATATCCAGATTCAGCGTGATCATGTCGCATCCTACTTAGAAAGAGAACGTACTGACACGCTAGAACACTTGCATGAAAAGTTAGAAGACTATTACTGGCAACTTGATTACGAAGTGCTACAAGGCACAAAGCGTGTAAAGAAACTGTTAATGGAAGAGTTGTTAGATGACAATTTTAATAAAGCGGGTTACTTTCTCGCTTGGTCAGTAGAACAAGTTCTCGGAAACCTAGATAAACTTGAAGTCCGTGGACGTGACTCAGCCGGTATTGCTATACAATGTGTTTTGCAAGCCGGCACAAATCCAGAAAATTTACTTGATCAAATAGAATGCACTGAACTAAAACGGCGGCAACTTATTGAAAATGCCGATTCAGGTCACATTCTGATACATCATCTTGATGATGCTCGATTAGTTTGTCGATTTTTATATAAAGTAGCTAACTTAGTAGGACAGCTAGGTGACAATGGAAGTATCTTACGTACCAAGATACGGGAAGATAAGCTTTTATGGAAGCTTGTGGCTAATCTTGAAAATGTTAACATCATAGCTCATACCCGTTGGGCATCCAATGGGATCATTAATGTTTTCAACTGCCATCCTGTGGATGGTAAAGTAATTGCCGATTCTGCCGTAAAGGAAGGAAAAAATGCGGATGTTCTATTTGTTATTAACGGAGATGTAGATAATTACCATACGCTTGTTGATGCTTCAATTCATTCCCGTGGTTTCAGTATTTCTCCTTCCATCACGACAGATGCGAAGGTACTACCCGTTTTATTCTATTTAGATATTTCTCAAAATAGTTCTATAATAGAACATTTCCGAACCGTTATGCGACGTTGTGATGGTTCGTTGGCTGTCATTATGCAACATCCTGAATGTCCAGAGGAGCTATTTTTAAGTCAGAAGGGAAGTGGTCAAAGCCTTTATGCTGGGTGCTTGAAAGATGGTTGGCTTATTGCATCAGAGACATACGGTTTGGCTGCCAATAGTCGTTCTTCTTACCCCATAATGACTACTGAAAATGGTGGGGTTAGTGTGGTTCTTTCTTCTAGAGAAATGAATTGTATAAAAGAACTTCATGGTACTTATTTAATAGGAACAAAAACTTTTTATTCACAGCCTGAACCTCTCGAAATTTTTTCGCGTGATATCTTTCGTGGTAACTATGCTTATTATATTGAGAAAGAAATTCATGACGCACCCGATAGTATTCGCAAGACCTTGCAAGGTAAGTACCACAAAGATAATAACCGCATAAGTTTCCTACCCGGTGGTTTTGGGAATAGTAGGGGCCTGAGTCAACGTTTAAATAACCGTGATTTACCTTTCATTCAGTTTATTAAAGTAGTGGGTCAAGGAACTGCTTCTATCGCCGCGATGGGAGTAGCTCATCTAATCCGCCAAGCACTGGCGAAAAGTGACATCACGGTGGAATCTGCTAAAGCTTCAGAACTATTTGGTTTTTTAGCAGATCGTCCGTTGAATAATATACTACTCATTGCTATTTCCCAGAGTGGTACCACGACGGATACTAATAGAATAGTAGACTTAGCTAGAGAACAAGGTGCATGGATTCATGCAATTGTCAATCGCCGTAATTCACCACTAGTTCGTAAAGCTGATTCTTACATCTATACCAGTAATGGCCGAGATGTAGAAATGTCAGTCGCTTCAACTAAAGCATATTATTCTCAGATCGTAGCTGGAAAATTAATGGCTTTGTGGTTGGCTACAGAACTTAAAACAATGACAGAACAACAAATCTTTGAAGACCTGTGTCAACTTGAGAGTCTGCCGCTTAAAATCAATGATGTTTTGTCAGGGAAAAACGAGATTGCCCGTTGTGCAGCAAAATATGCACCTAAGACTCGTTACTGGGCCGTAGTAGGCAATGGCTCTAACCGTATTGCAGCTGAGGAAATCCGTATTAAGTTGAGTGAGCTTTGCTACAAATCAATTCCTTGTGATGTCACAGAGGACAAGAAGCATATAGACCTCTCCACTGAGCCACTCACTATTGTGGTAGCTAATACTCTACCTGAGCGGGTGGTTCAAGATACTGTCAAGGAAGTCGCAATTTTTAAAGCTCATAATGGTCAACCATTGGTATTATGTAGCCATGGTGAAACCCGCTTTGACAATATTGCTGAAGACACCATCAAGTTACCCTCCATTGGTGCTGGATTAGGCTTTGTATTAGCTACAGTAGCAGGGCATTTATGGGGCATCGATGCTGCTAAATCTCTTGATAAACAGGCAGAATCTTTCCGTAAGATTAGGTCTATACTGACTTCCTCAATGGACAATAGGGATTCTTGGAATCGTGAAATAGTCTTGGCACATTTCAATAAAATTCTTGATCTTGTTGAGGCAGGCTACACTGATTCTGCGCTCCCTTCTCGGATTGTCGTTGAAATTGCTAAATATGTAAGTTGGCTAGAAGCTCAACCTACAAATATCAGTGCGAAGGATGCTGATCTTCTCAAAGCCTTAGCTATTCTCAATAGAGCAATTGAGGAAATGGCACGTCCTATTGATACTATTCGTCATCAGGCAAAGACTGTTACTGTAGGTATTTCACGTCCCAAACAAGATATATCACCTATCTTTATTGAAGAATTACACTCTCTAGGTGTTAAGCTATCAGAACTAAAAGAGCAAGATTGTCAGTTATTAGAAACATTATCTCCTTTAGTTTCCGAAATAAAGGGTAGTATCCTATATAAAGTGCTAGATTTAAGTGAACACAAAACTAATGAACCGTTATCAAAAATCCAAGCGATTAACGGGACTGGAATCTGTAAAGTTCAAGATTCTCGATATATAATGCCACGACCTGTATCAGGCACAAAACGGAAAGTATTAAGGCTCGGTTCTGCCGTTTTGAGTACAGGAAAGGATGATCAAGAAAACCTATTAATACTACCTGTTTTCAGTAGCAGCAGTGGTAATTGTTCCCATGAAGTGTTGATGCATCTGAATTTTGTTTTAGAAGCTTCTTTCCAACAAAAATTAGACGTGTTACGCCAACTAGGAAACCAATATGATGAATTGCTTGAACAAATAGAGGATTTGTCTGTTTCGGTTACATTAGAAGATTTCCTTATAAAAATATCACCTCGAGATATTTTATTAAAATCAGTAGAACAACTGGCAAAAGATCAATTATATAAAGAAAGATGAAAAAAAATTGCTGCGGTTCTTCGCTACTTTTATAGATTTTGTTGTCATTCGGGACAGTTCATCCCACTGTCAAATCTGATATAGATATTTGTGGTCATTTTTTCCTTAAACATCACAGTGCATTGGGAATGGTAAATTTTAATGAGCGCAAATATCTATCCTTAATCGCTCATGTTGGCAAATAGGTGAAATCGTGTCTTGTCAACATTCTTAGGCTATCGTGGGCTGTTTGAGATTGTGGTATGCCTAGATTATTTCACAGGCTTGCCAACATGAGCCAAATGCTTTTCATTTAAGAATTGGTATTATGTCTTCTGCGTTTGTGTATTTAGTAAGGGTAAATAACAATCGAAAAGATTTATATGCAAAAATATTTTCAGGAAAGTTGGACTTTATAAATTATCCAGTGTGGTAATGCAATCTTTTAGAAATGAAATTCCACTATCTTTTGAGGATATACTCAATTTTGAGAATATAATATGTAATCAACAATTGGTTAGAGAAGATGTAACACCTTCTAAAATAGGTGTGCTATTTATATTGATTGATCCGCTTATGTTACTGATATGGTTTATATAATACAGTTTGTAATACTAAAGTCGTGCTGCCAGCCATGCCAATAGCAAAATGGTAATTTCCCGACCAAAGCCCACTGGGTACAAAAGCCAAAGTAGTAGAACCAATTTCATCCCCTTCAAGAGCCGTGCGCCGGAAATGGTGCGTGCGGCAGCGCGAACAGCGGTAAGATGTTGGCGTTGTAATCCCGGCTTTTTGTGCCCCGCCCGAATTTGGCTGATGCGAAACGCTTTACTGGTGCAAATGGATAAGGCAAGGGCAGTCCGTAGAACCTGCCCGCCGCCTTCGCCCATCGCGCCGTCGATTTCTAGGTAGGATTGTTGCATTTTAAGATTGAAAATAAGTACAAAAGTTTGATCTAGTATCACAAAACGCAACGACTCAGCATCTAATCCTCGTTCCGCCGCGAAGCAAAGGAACGATAAAAATATTAAGCTAAGGGATTCAGTTGTTTCGGCAATTTCGCTCCGCGGATTTCCCGAAACAACTGACAAACCCCGTCCCCCGCGAGGCGGGGCAATCCCTGTGTTTTTTAAAAATAAATTATTTGTCATTAACTTTGCGCCCTAAGTTCATTCCCAAATAGCATGAATCGGAACAGCCCAAAGCTTGTCGCCAAAAGGGATAATATTTTGTCCACGGTAAAGCACCACACCGCAAATAAAATCATCTCCCAGATGCGCTTGTAATTCTTTTAAGCCTTTAAAATCAGAAACTGCTATATTTTATGCGGCTTTGACTTTAATGCCAGCTAACTGTCCGTTGGGACGTTCAAGCACAAAATCCACTTCCTTATTGTCATTGCTGCGAAAGTGAAACAGTGAAGCCCGCAAACCGGAACCGGCTAATTGTTTCGATAATTCAGCAGCAGTGAAATTTTCCAAAATATGCCCAAACAAAAGCGGATCACGCATTAATATGTCTTCAAGCCTATATTGCAGCGGATGACAAAGCAGGGCGGTATCAACAACATAAGTCTTGGGCGATTTATTGAGCCGCTTACCAATATTACGAAACCAGGGTTCCACATCAAACACCAGATACATAAGTTTTAAAATGTTGCGGTAGCGTTTGCTGGTAACGGCATTAAGTCCCATAGCACGGGCAATATCAGCCTCGTTTACCAAATTGCCCGCACGGGCGGCGACCACTCGTAAAAGCTTAGGTAACAACGTCGCCTTTTCTATTTCTGCTACCATACGCACATCGCGTTGCAAAATGGTGGTCAGGTATCCCCCAAACCAGATTTCACGTTCTTTATCGGATTTCTCAGAAATTTCCGGGAAAGTGGACAAGCGCATTGCTTGCAAAAGATTGGTGAATTGTTGCTTTGGTTTGCCTGGTATGAAACTGTTTGCAAACAGCTTAACAATAAAATATCCTTTACCTTCAAATATTTCCAGTGCAGATAACGGATACAGCGTTAGTACCGCCATCCGGCCCACCAAGGCATCCGATAACTTAGGTAAAGCCATAATGTTGGCTGAACCGGTAAGCAGATAGCGTCCGTTAGCTTTTTTCCGAAGGCGTAATTCATCCACGATTATTTTCATAGGCCGAAAAATTTCTGGTACCATTTGCACTTCGTCAATAATAAGTGGCTTATTTCGTCCTCCCAAGAAAGTGCTAGGGCTACTAGCGGCAGCGGCTATATAGGGTTGCAAGCATCTGTACCAATGTGCTTTTTCCAGCCTGCCTCGGCCCGTTAACAAAAACTACCGGGCTTACTGCCAGAGCCTCCAGAATTTCTTCGGATAATTGTCGTTTAATAATAGTCATTAGTTAATTTTGCAAAAATTAACTTATACTTGTTTTATTATAAAGTATCAGTTTATTTTTACAATAAACGTCGCTCCGCGCATAGACATAAGTGCCTTTCCGACTTGATGTTTCCAAAGCGAGCAGCGTTGTCGACTCCAAGTGCCTTTGATGTTTATCGTTCCCACACTCCGCGTAGTTTATGCCGCCTTAACGACCAAAACTGCACACTCAGCATAACCAATCACACGATCCGAAACACTGCCCAAGAGTACCTTATCAATCCCGGTGCGACCATCCATTTAAATGGTTGTACTAAATAGCGAATGTCACAAAAAAATCACCTCATAGTTTCATTTTTACTACCTTCTGAGAGCGTGGAAATTTGAGCAGGTTGCCCCCCCCCTTTGAACATTTGAGTAGATTTGCTTGTCATACCAGAGATTGACTTCTTCAACAATATTGTTGAGTTCCTCTTTGGTGAGCCTTTTGAAGAGATTGTTATCAGGATGATTCATCCGTAGGTAATATCCCTCATCATTCTCCATTGTAAAGACAAAGAAATAAAGGGGAAACGGTATGTATTTGGGCTTGAAAGCCTTTATATTGAGTTCAATTTCATTGGTGCTTATTTTTTTTTTGGTAAAAAGGTTTTAGGGACAATATCGCCTTCAATTGAATTCCGAACACTCTACCCGTCGGCTTTTTATCTTGGCAAATACTCACGAGAATATCAAAACCATAATTTTCGGCATCGGGTTGCTTTGTAATGACTAAGTCCTCACGACGTAATAGATGTATAGTGGCAAGGTGTTCGGCGCGTGTGTCAAGATACCACAGTTTTTGTCTCATATTTCGGCACCCTTCAATCGAAACAACTAACAAATCGCCTGCTACGAACTCAATGGCATTAAATTAAGGAAGGCTCGTAGTAGTCGCTTTAGCGACTTAGTAGGCGATAAATCGCCTACTACGAACACGGAGCAAAGTTTATGCCGCCTTAACCACCAAAACCGCACACTCAGCATAACCAATCACTCGATCCGAGACACTACCCAAAAGTACCTTATCAAGCCCAGTGCGACCATGACTGCCCATGACAATCAAATCGACTCCTTTAGCATTGGCAACCTCTACAATAGCCTCTGCCGGACGACCACTCAGTGCTCGCCCTTCCGTGCTAATACCTTCTTGAGTCAAAAAGTTATCTACCCGTGTTATTTCTTCTGTCGCTTCTGAATATCGCTTTTCTTGATGTTCACTATAGACAACAGAAACGACCAAAACAGAGGCATGAAGATGTTTCGCTAGACTCATCGCTGTCATCGCCGCTGTATCGCTATAACGCGATCCATCAACCGCTAACAAAATCTTTTTACCCTCTATTTTGGCGGTTTTTGGGACTACTAAAACACTACAGTGTGCGTATCCAATCACCTTAGCCGTATTACTGCCCATCATAACACGCATAAGTCCCGTATAGCCTCTACGACCCATGACAATGACATCTGCCCGATACTTTTCCGCCTCATCCACAATTTCCTGAGAAATCTCTATACCATGACGCAGAGTGAGTTCACAATCAACGCCAGCATTGTTGGCATTGGTTTTCAGCGTTTCCAAATGGGCTAAGGCATCACTATTTTCTTTTTCAATCAATTGCTTTGCCAAAGATTCATGTTCTGGATTGGTCACAATCACTGACATCACAGACAATTTGCCCTCAGTTCTCTGCGCGAGCCTGATAGCTTCGCGTGCCGCCGCCATGCTAGATTCTGACCGGTCGCTGACAACCATAATCTTTTCAAAACGACCTGTCGGTAACAACTGAGCGGCTGAAGTTGGAAAAGGTGCCGGTGCGGCTTTTCGGGTAATAGCCTCTTCTTCCTCTATTAAGGCCTGCTTTTTGGCATAATTGAAAGCACCGCTAATGAATGTATAAAGAATAATGATTGTTCCAATAACTAAAGCTAATACCAATATAGCAAAACTCGCATTATCCAAGACAATCATCATATTTTCATTGAATGGCTGGATGTGTCCTAACTCGGAGAAATAGAACGGCATTTTGAGGGATAAACTGAGCAATACCAAGATCATAAGCACACCCATGACCATTTTAATCAGGTAATCTTTAACATAAGTGGTGCCTATCGTCCCCAATTGGATACCGAAAAGTGAGGCGACAAGAAGGATGATGACCAAACGAATGTCAACAAAACCGCTCCAAGCATATTGAATAGTACCCCCTATGCTTATCACAAAAGCCACCACTAAATGTGTTGCTGATGCCGTTAAACCGGATACGCCCAAAATGTACATCATCGCTGGCACAGCGAAAAACCCTCCAACAGCAATCGTGGCTGCCAACAGTCCGTTCACAAATCCAAGAGCAATGACAAACAATAGCGACACTTTGGCACCAATACTCGAAAAATACATCATCGTACCCGGCACGTTGACAGATTGTATCCACCGATTCTGCTTAGAAATTTCCTCTCCGCCTTTGATGGCACGGTACAAGGCATAAGTACCAACGATTGCTAGCACGATTATAAATACTAAGGAGACATAAAGATTTGAGCCAGGATTTCCAAAAGTTTCCTTGATGTAAATTTGTATTGATGCACCGAAAAATACGCCTATTTCGGCAGCAAGTGCTATAACAATGCCCAACTTTATGTCGACTTGCCCAGCTTTCACACGTTTTAGGGCACCAATGAAAGCTTTAGGAAAGTTGTGGCACATGTTACTGCCAACTGCCACAATGGCAGGAACTCCCATAGTCATCATGGCTGGCGTAAAAATGAATGCGCCACTGGCACCGATAAAACCGCTGACTAATCCGCCGACAAAGCCGATAATTAGTAAGAAAAGAACGCTGCCGAATTGAAGATCGATAAAATTTATTTCCATTTAAATCTACTCCTTGATCAGTTTCGCCTTAACACCTAACACATCCCAAAAATGGCTAACAAATAAGCCATGTACAAAAGAAAAAATAAATGTGATGATGACAGGTACAATAAAATACCAACCACCCTGTTTAGTCCAATCTAAAATAGGCGCCTCAAAATAGTAGAACAAAAAAATGAGTATCGCGCTGAGGCTGCCTAGAATGATCGTTTGGATTACCACATTAGTTTGAGCCATATAAGTCATCTCTCCCTTGGTTAAATAACAATATGTTTTATAGTCTAATTGATAGATTGCGTCCATATCAATCCTTACATGTAGGTTAAATAACTGCACAAATCACAAGAGTAAGAATGATTCTAGTTTTGAGAGAACTGAACAATGAAAGAGTATAAATTTACTTTAAAATTCAGCCTTCAAGATAACCCCGATGCTTATATTGAAAAGCTAGGGATTGAAGGATGCGATGATGCTTTAATTGGTATAGGGCAAAGTGGTCGGATTGCTCTCAATTTCACGCGATAGTCGTCATCCGCTTATGATGCTATACTTAGTTTGGAAAATGTGAAAAGGGCGATCCCAAGTGCAAAGCTGGTAGAAGCAACTCCTGATTTTGTTGGTTTGACGGAGATTGCAGACCTTTTGGGCTTGACGCGCCAGAGTATGAAAATGGTAAGTAGATTAAAGATACTTTAATAGATATTGCTAAAGCTAATATGCAATTCAACATCGCCAAAGAAGTACATGAGATAGTTCCGACTTTCCAAGGGAACAAGAGGGTGTTTCCATTTTCTGGTAGCTATTTTAGCTAACGATAGCATCCAGCAGACGCTCGATCCTCGCGCTGCTGGTGTTGTTGTGTGTGGTGCCAACTTTTTCCCGTTCCCACGCTCTGCAGCTGCGTATGCCTACTAGGACGGGACGCGGAGAGTTTGACACCAACTTTCAACCTTAGCCTTAATTAAGTCACGAATTTCTCTGGTTGTTGCCAACTTGTCCTCTTCTGTACCTCTTACTTTAAAACACCAAAAACACCAAATCAGGGGTTGGTTATGTTTAAGGGGTAAGCTCCCTGGGGTGATAAAACATCTATCACCTTTGTCAAAAA
>Ga0209780_1001602_pt1 | contig 15128 bp, 6 predicted proteins | sample WorMetexBAHAMAS2_FD_187384 | JGI IMG/M metagenome (GOLD analysis project Ga0209780, IMG submission 187384) | Marine gutless worms symbiont microbial communities from Max Planck institute for Marine Microbiology, Germany - Inanidrilus exumae... | ecosystem: Host-associated > Annelida > Digestive... | reverse complement strand
GTGTTGAGCTTTGCTGAAGGGACGTAGGTTTATTTGCGCTGCATAGGCAAGTTAAAGGCTGATTATACTTTTTATTAAAAGTAGTGCTGTGACGGGTTTGAAATCGAAACCAAAACCGCGGTTTTAATCCAAAACCGAATCGAAACCGAACCGATTGATGAAAATTCAGAACCGCACAGCACTAGCAATTATTATAATGTTTCTTGTACTTTTACTGAACGTTTTTCAAACATCAAACAATTGCGTTGCATCGATTGGTAAAAAGGCACCATGTAGCGCCACTGATGACCATTTTCAGCCTATGCATTATGATAGCCTACATTGTGCATCATTACACAAATGCGCTTCGACTCAGTGTAGTGGCTGAAGAAGTCGACAGTTGCTTTGTGAAGTCATACTATAGGCCTATTTAATGTATTTAGCTTAGTTCACACAATAGTGCGCCGCATGCAGATGTGAACCATGACTTGCAGCCTAGACGTTGCTTAGGATGGCTGATTACGAAAATACCACAAGACAAAAAATGAGCTCACAATAGTATTTATAGCATAGAGACATATTCGTATTCACATTGGCCAACCAACACCTATCATGTCTTTTTGCGTTAATTACTTTCTTTGGAGTCATTGGTTACAACATCTCAGTTACTTAATAGAGTAGGTGCAACTATCCACGCCACCGCCTTTCATACGCCAGTGTGTGAAAACCTGTTACGCAATGACATTTACCATCAGCCCACACACCATACTTTAGATGTCACCCCACAGTTTTGCTCTGCATAGAACTTGCCGCGCTTTACACCTTACGACTTGCCCCGCACCCCGCATTTTCCACCTGGACTTGCTTTTCTTCCCTCCAATACACAACATTGACGTTTTGTCATTGGGGGCGGTTTTCTGCATCAGACTTGTCCTGAGCAGTCCCGTCTGATAATATGCCATTTTTTTCTATATCTGAGTGATTTGCTTCACGTTCTTTAACTCTAGACGAGATCAGACTGCTCTGACTTTGCTCTGATCAAATCGTTCGACGAAACTGGTATATATGCTGCACCTGCATGGTGGGGATTCTTAAATGTTGCGTAGAAGGACCAGGCGATTTTGAAAATGTACATTCTCTTGTTGAAAGTATGGAATCAAAACTTTTCAGCTGTGTTCGTTATAATACGAACTATGTTTTGTATCAGCTGCTACCTCTTAAAAAGGGCATTCACCATAATCTGCGACAACGATCTCATTCCATCAGAAGACGACAATTTGATCAGGAAGAATTGTTTGCATAGGATGCTGTTTAGGGATATATATATATATACTAGATGTTTGTATTGTGTTATTGCATTTCATTTTACCATCTTGTGCATTTCTTGAGAACATTACATCCTATGTTACATTGTATTTGTACGCATGTTGATGTTATGGTTTGCATTTGCCAGACCTAAATAAAGAAACTACCTACTTACTTATGCCATGCCCATTCGTTTGCTGTTTTTGCGGGGCTAAATGAAGAATGGGAATTCTATGGAAAAGCATGTATATGTAGTGTTTTGTCAGATTTAGTAATGTTTATGAAAAGTGTCTGATATGATAGCTTTAGTAATCTGTATTTAATTAAATAGTAAATTTAACATTTATGCACTGCTATTCCAGTCTGTTTACATTGCTACTAGCAACTTCAAGGTAAACAGGCCAGAACTGCTTGCATCATTTTTAATGCCGGAGCAGATTGATCTCATTCTAGGGATTTTGTCTCAGACTGGATTAATCCCATCTGGAGAAAAAAATGCGACCATTCAGTCTAGATTAAGTTAGACTAATCTCGCTGCTGCTAAACCATTCTTTGATTATGCCCAAGCAATTCACTGACATTCAAAAATACAGTAGCATTCAGTCCGATCGCTTGGATTTTGGTCCAAGTGAAACCTCGTGAATTTGTCACTCTCGCTTGTTTTCTTTCAATGCAGGTCAAAATGGGGACAGTCAAAAGAAGCAGACAGTCATAATTAGAGTGTAAATCGATTATCAGTTAATAGATATTTGATCGATTGAAGCGATCATTGATTAAGAAACGCCGTAACCAGTGATCAAAATCCATTCCGTGTACCACCCGACGTGCAAAGTGACACTAATTGCTTGGTTCCCAGGCTTACTATCTACTGCAAAGCCGCTGTGAAGCTAATTAGCTTCTCTGTTGCTGTCCTTTGGTGGTCTCCTGCTGTAAGTTAACAACAGACGTCGCTGTCACTGGCATTATTCAAGCACGCTGCAGTCATTATCAGGGCAGTATAGTTTTCCAACGTTTGCCGTACAGGACCAGTTAAACGGTGTGTTGATAGCGACGATCCTTAGTGGACTGGGTGGACACTGGCAGGAATGGGATGGAACACACTGTCAGATGCGCGCGTCCGTTTTCTGTCCGCGTGCATTTACTCTCGTCGGAGGGCGAGTGGGGGATTTGCAGCATTTCGGCAACAGAAAACTAGAAATGTTCATTTCCAGGAAATCTCATTTCCATTTTCGTCGATGGACCAGTCCCAGGACTGGATCGAGACTTGATTTGGACTGTATCGACCCGTTGAGGTGCGCATGCAATAATAAGCCTATTGTGACGACTCCCGCGGTAGAGCGGCGGACGCCTCACTAGCAGTGGCCTTAGCAGCTGTCGCCGGATACACTGATAGCTGATTTTTCTAGAACACACTTGCAGCCTTGAATTGCTTAATTGCTGAATAATGCAATAGCGTAGTCTGAGTAGCACAGTCTATATATTAGTAGTGAAAGCGGAATAAAGAACTCTAGATTGCTAGGCTGGCGTAGGCCTATGCTGGCGTTACGCCGGCGTCGATGACTTGCGTAGGCTTAAGCCATAGACGGCGTCCGTATGCCGCCGATAGTGTTCAATCGTCTAGCAATTCTAGATTTTTTTATACCGTCCCCCGCGTTCGCACGCCGTCAACTGCGGTCGGTCTCGCAGTCGACCGCCATTGATGGCGTGCAATCGCTGTCAACGGCGGTAGTGCGCCGTCAGCGGCTTCATTGAGAACGCTACTTTAATTGTGGGCGAGCGGAGTTAATGACAGACGACTATAAGGCTCCGTGCGAGCCGGTTATTGATGCTCTGACTCCTCGAAGCGTAGGCTTAACAGTCCGTTAAGTTAGCGGGTGAGAAGGCAGTAATCCACCATCTCTGCCCATGCAGGACGATTGCAGTGGCCGAGTTCACACCGCCTGACCAGTTTCCTTTGTTTCTTTGCGCCGTCCGCGCTACCGCGGGAGTCGTCACAATTCGATTATCGATTGTTAATCGGTTCTACGGAACTGATTATGGGTTATGGAAAATTCAATTTTTACATCCCTAGTCATAATGGTGACAGCCAAAACTGCAGTAATATTAAGTAATTTCTGTGACAAAGTTTTACCAGCATGACACTATGCTAGTGCAGTATTTGCTATTATCGCGTGTTTGTCTATCACAAGCACTCTACCAAAATGGCTAAACGTAGGATCATGCAATCAACGATAGCCCAGGGGTTCTAGCTTTCTGACGCAAAAGATCACTACGAAATTCCAACGGGGATGCCCACTGCAGGTATGGTTGGTAAAAATTGCGTTTGTTGACCGTCAAGAAGTCTCTGGCTTAGACTCCTTACTGCCGAAAATTTGTGTCCGTCTTCCACGGTGGTTTGCGTCCAGGATGGCCTACTGGCGGAGTAATACAAGACGTCATCAACAACATTGGTGGTAGTCAACGTTGGTTGATCACAGTTCTGGTTTAATCAATCAAGGTGTCGCCCTATCGGGACGTAACCGTACTGTCCCGGCGTACAGTGTCGGCCGCCCGACCGTCCACGCGCTTGGCCCGGCGGCCGGCCGCCCGCCCGCCGGCAGCGTTACAGACGACAGACAACAGACGCCAGAGAGCAAAACAATACTGGCCCATTAGGCGGGCCAGTAATAACTTCTAGCAGTGATTGCCAGTATGTAAAATTGTAGCCCGCCCGGCCTGCCTCTGTTATACCGAAAGATAAGATGTGCCGACTGCTAATGTTAGTTTCTAAGTTTTATAACGGTCCCGTGGGAGACCAGTGAACTCAGAGTGTACTGGACCGATCTTCACCTATACCACCGTACCACCATTGCTGAAGGAAAAGGAGAGGCAAAAAGGGAAGGGGACAGAAGTGGAGGCCTACAAAAGGGGGATGGGAAGGGAAGGGAAAGGGAGGAAACGGGAAGGGAGGTGAGGATAAAAGGGAGTGAAGGGAAGGGGGATGAAAAGAGAATGGAGGGAAAGGTAAGAGCTGGGAGGGGAAGAAGATTTCTCCTTGATCAGCATATCGAGTCGTCCGTTCGGGTGAAAAACCACTGAAAGATCGACCAAAAACGCGATTTTCAAGCCAAATTTTTTTGTTGGGGTATCTTTTACCCATCCCTTTCCCCATCTGGTATGTTAACGTTTTTTTAAGTTAATGAGGTCTTTGAGGTCTGCTACATTACTGTAGGTGATGTGATGATAGCTAATTTGGGATGCGACTATACTGGAATAAGTTTAGAAGATTATAATACAATATTAGTAATTGATACAGCAGAGTGTCGCCTTAACGGGACGTAGCACTACTGGCCCGCCGTCGCTTGCTGCCCCCTGGTGAGTTAAGTTGCATATGCGCCGCCGTGGTGTTACAGACGACGACAGACGCCAGCGAGCATCGCATGTCTGCCCCTCTACACTATGTGCAGGCGGGCCAGTAATAACTATATTGTAATTATTGTAATACTTCAGTTTCCGATCCCGTGTGGAGTTTGTAAGCTGAGAAGTCGACTACCGGCTGTTCTAGTGTCATACAGCTGACTGATCGCATCGGCCTATCGATCACGCATCGGCGACTATTCAAACAGGCCGTGGCTTGTGCGCCCGTTGAGCGCAGTGGGTGGGTGGGCTGTATTGAAGGGCTCGTCGGGCAAGTGTAGTTAAGGTCAAAGCCTGGGTGTAGTTCTGCTGTATGCGCCGATAATGACTGGTAATATATATCGGTCTGGCGATTAGATCTGGCAACAGATGTTACGTACGACTGACAGTCACCCGTCGCACTCCAACAGCTGCTGCATGCTGATAGTGATGATGATGATGATATCATCATCATCCAGGTCATCATTACAGGCTTTACCGGCTATCTAGTAGTGGTTAATTAGGACGCGTGGAAAATACAGGACCGACTAAGAAGTTCCTGGAAACATATGTTGTACAAGCCGAAATCAGTACTTTGACGCATACGGCTACATGAAGTAACACATTTAACAAGGTGTCGCACTAACGGGACGTGACACTACTGGCCCGCCTTGCAGTGTTATGGTGGAGCTATAATTAGACTGAATGCGGCATGACGTCATCGCCTGGCCTGCACGGGTGAAGCCACCTGCAGGCCCGCCGTGGAGTGTTACAGAATACAGACGACGACGACAACGGATGCCAGAGAGCAAAACAATGCTGGCCTTCTACACTATGTGTAGGTGGGCCAGTAATAAAATCACGTCGCAGAACAAGATGCAGTTTGTGACGGCAGACTTCGCCCCCGGTGCTGCCATCTGGCGACCTGGACAAAACGTATGTGTCATATTTGATTCGGTATATTCCCACCATTATATGAAAACTTGACATCATCCACAAAACCAGTAGTGCATAACGTACTGGGCCACGAGTAACACAGAAAAATTTGGTGAAATTTGGACACGTGGCTTTTGAGATATACAAGCAGACAGACAAACTGACAGACATACAGAGTAGACACACACTGATCACAATACTTTGCACATCTGGCGGGGTACAAAGTCAAAGTGCAATGACTCGAGACTACAAAAATACCGGAGTGAAAGCACTGTAGCAGTATGCTCTTGGCCAAGGCGGTTCAGAGGTGGTTCAGAGGATTAGTTCGTGTATTCTGCGAACATATCCGTTGAGCCATTCTTAGAAAACTCAGCAATACCATGCATTTCAGTGGAACAGACAACACTGAAATGTGGAACAGACAACCCCTCAAAACTTCAAAAGTGCCCCTTATTGTGGGGGATCTCAACCCCTTCTAACACGTGATTTATTGGGCCCACCCGAGTCTTCATCCCAAACAGCATCTTGATTGGTTTCAGCGGTTTTTGCAGGGCTCACGAATGTGACCAACAGGTAGACTTACAGACAGACTGACCGACCATGCTACTTCGTGTATAGCAGTAGGCTGCTATCGCTAGATGCGATGCAGCCTAAAAATATGAGGTGAGAATCACTTGAGGAAAAATGATGACAGTAACGACAACAACAACGGCCAAGAGTTGATCTTATCGTATATTTGACATTGTCGTTGGGTTTTATGCAGAAAAATGAGTTATTTCGGAAGTTAATGATGAGTAGTTTTGATGTGTCTGCATGAATGTATAACTACAGCAGATCAGCCAGGGAATATACACTGTTGATTATGCCACTATGGTCATATATCCGTCCATCCTGTCTGCCTGTTACATGCCAGATACACCGCATACATGCGGGTATCGGGGTTATGAAAATTTCGCATCTTTCGACGAACAAGGTGTCGCCCTAACGGGGCGTAACCGTACTGGCCCGCCGTGCAGTGTTGGCCGCCCGGCGGCCGGCCCGCCTGCCTGCGAACAGCATTACAGACGACGGCAGACAACAAACCGTGAGATGCCAGCGAGCAAAACAATACTGGTCCAATAGGTGGGCCAGTAATAACTTGCTGTGTCTTGGAAACAGTACGTGATACCTCCTGCAAAATGCAGCCCAGGAGTCCAGCAACTGCCTCTCATCTGCTGCTACTTCAGCAAAGTCAGTCATGCATACATCCTCAAATGGAGTGTCACACAAGCGTTCAAGGCACTGAAACGTCCTAGCCATGTCGCCCAAGCATCTGTCCCCATATGGTTTGTCACCCAAACGGTCGCACACCTTTCTCAAATTGTTATTTAATGTTGTTGATTATTTACCGAATTTACAGAAACCACCAGATTTTGTTAAGTACTTTGTATTCTGTTATCTGACCTCTTGTGTGCAATTTGATTTATGTCTGTGACTCTGTGTTTATTTTGCTGTTTTATTGTGATTCTTAGTGTCAATAATGTCAGATGTCAGTGTATTGTTCTGATATTGGCATGTTGTATTGTGACATATTGAAGTATGCTTATGGACTTACTAATCGTAAATTTGTTTAATTATTATAACCATTTATGTTACAATTACAGTTTTAATCTGACATGTGTTATGTTTTTGTTGTTTTTTTTTCAGTTGTTGCAGACAGCATATTTTGGATATTCAGTAATAAATGACATCTTTGGAAGCAACTTGCTGCCATCTGAGTACAACGGAGTCCCAAATGTTCCTACTTTGCTGCGGTTTCGAGATTTCATTGCCGCTTCCATTGTCTTTCCAACATGCATGGTAAACGGACATTGTTGTTGGTGCTTTCTGTGTTTGCTGGACCCACCGGAATTTCACCAAGGTCTTTGGTGCGGAAAAGTTATTAAAAGTGCAATGTAATGTTTATTGCTTGATGATCAGTTAAGTCATTTAAGACAATATCAATGCATGGCGGATGGGCAGAATTTGCACTATGCATAGTTGTGATACACGTACGCATGATAAAAGTGATATTTTTGTGATCTACTGGTATCTAGACAAGAAACACAGCCATTACAGGGGACTCTTCACGATGTCCTTTGTCAGTTGAAATCGTGTCGACTGCTACACAATTGTACAAAAAATCCGATTTGAAAATGCTTGCACTAGGTAATCTATATATAAATAATCAGATTGTGAAGATGTCACGCCAAGCACATGGACAGATGGACGGACGGACGGGTTGGTGGGTACAAGCAATCCCGCCGCAGACCGGCGTGACGGCTTGTGACTGTAAAGGTCAGTCAAAGCCATCAGAATTGCCGCTATTCGGTAGGCCACATGTCACTTTCGGTTAACAGTCTAGAGATATGAGTAGTTACTTCCAAAAAATTAGAGGTCACTATCTATCAGCATTATATGCAATCCATTCCAGAGATATTGAAGCCCCAAAATTTAAAAATGGGTCACAGGACCTTGACCAAGACTATTGCGGGGTAGCTTGTTATCCCAAGGCTAATACTTAATGCAGCCTACATGTACCTGTATACATTACATGTATTTAAAGTGAACTCTTTACTGATATGTACATATTTTGTGTTTGATAGTTTGTATCAACAACATTCTGGACTATCTATGCCATTGATCGTGAGCTGGTTTATCCAGCATCCTTTGACAAGATCATCCCTGTGTGGTTGAATCATATGTGGGTAAGTATGTGCACTGTGTATGTTTATTGTATGTATAGTAATTAAGTGAAGTAAAGTAAAGAGTTTATAGCAGTTAGCATCAACTTAGCTATCATCTTAGCTAGGGGAAACTCACATGTCATATGGGATCACACAGTGTTACCTGCCACCTGGCAGAGGTGTCAATCCTGCCTTTACCCACAGCCAAAGCAGGTACTCAATTTAGCGACCCGGAGGGATGCAAGGCTGAGTTGACCTATGTTACGTGAAAGCGGCCGGCTGCGAATTGAACCTCCGACCTGTCAATCGCAAGTCTAACACCCTACCGACGCGACAACAAGTTTGCTTGTGGTTTGCTAGTAACAGTTGGACTGCAGACTGTTCTGAATCGACTAATGTTTATGAGCAGAAAACAGTATTGTCTATTTAAAAAAATCTCAAGTCATCTAATAAACTTAATGTAACTTAATGTAGTGTTTTATGAGAATGTCTTGTTGTGACTGTTGCAGCATACTAACATATTGATATTTCTGGTTATTGAACGATTGTTCGTTTACCACAAGTATCCAATTCGGTTGTACAGTATCTCCGCTCTGATTGGATTTGGTGCTGTTTACCAACTGTGGTCGGTATTAACATGCAACGATGTTCATCTCATTTAATTTGAGTTGTAGATCCATTTCTGCTGCGTAAAGGTTCTTTTACACCGGCTGCATTGAGTTGCAGTGTCTTGCGGTATGTTATGGCAAAAATGATGCAACATACCACTTGGCACTGTGCGGCACCACCAGACAATGCAGTGCATATTCAGTGTATTTGATCGGTGTGGTTTTGCCACAACGCGATGCATCCGATGTGAACGAACCTTAACTCTGCTGCAAGCAGGGCATAAAGTATACTGCTGTAGTTATGTTTATCTGTCCAGCAAACACATGATCTTTGTCAAAGTGCTTGATACCCGCTTAACAATTAACATATCTTCAGATTTTTCACCACCTGGTACTGGTGTCATCACCACTGTGGTTTAATACAACTGACAGAATTGCATGGGATCACCCTCCATGGGGCACTAAATACCAGTTGGATATGAAACAATTGACAATTTTTAATCAGCAAATTTCTGTATTTTTAGGTCATTTTTGTATTTTTAGGTCGACTCTTCAAATGTCCATCCATGCGTACATACGTGTGTCCGTTCGTCCACAGAAAGTTCCTTTGATTTCAATGAAATTTGGCATGTTGGTAGAGGTCGATGAGTGATGCACGACGGTATGCATTATGACCTGACCCAAGGTCAAGTTTAAGAGCACTTTAAAGTTGGAAATCCGACCATTTTCAAAAGCTGTTTCCTCTGCCATTTACAATGGGAGCTGGCAAAAACTGACCACTGCTTCTTAAACTAGGGCTTAAATATCCAAATTTGATCCATCCAGATTTTTGATATTTGGTACAGTTTTTGTGTGATGCGACTTTGAAGTCGGCACAATTGTCCCTTGCGAAGAATCGACTGTCAGTTCCGTACGTGGCTAATTTATTTAACCGATATAAAGTAAGTAGCAAACGTGGATTTGTGTAGTGCTTCTGCAGTCTACGTGTAACTTATCTCAAGTACTCAGGTATGACGTGTTAACGGGGGTTCACAGTTTTACCTGCCACCCAGACATTCAATCCACAAGTATCGAGCAACACTTGCATTTACGTCCCAGTCGGAGCATCATCGTTCTTTGGCCGGTGGCCACATTACGCTGATTGGCGTCGGAGGAATGAATGCCTGTGTGGACAATTTGTCAAGCATCGTTACGTGCAAGTGAAGCAGTCAGGAGTTAAGATACGTGACCGCAGTGACTGTGAACAAGTATCCATAGGAGCGTTTGGCAAAAAGGCCACATAGCCGTCTTGTCATCCCTTGCATCGGCCCTTTTCTGTGGCAGATCTGGACCTCCGTCTAATACATGGTTTCTTGGACTCATGTTAGTCATCCCCCAAACAACATCTTGTTTGGTTCAGCTGTTTTTGTTCACAGCTCACCTGTATGCCCAACACACAGACCAGAGACATCTGTAGCAATAGGCCGCGTCTATGCAATGTGTGCAGGCGATATGGTCTAAATATAGGCCATATTGCATTGGCCATATTGCATGTGAAATTGATTGCAATGGTCAGAAGTCATGTATGAGACACTGTTTCTACGGTTATGTTCACTTATAAGGATTGCCGAGGCACACACATTCAGGTGGTTTGTAAAAAGTAAGTGACATAAACCCGTAAATTTGTGTATATACTCAGCTCTAAGGTGCTCTGGTAGGGGATGTGTTAGCTGAGGAATGACAGTTTTACCTCCCACCGACATGTTTATCCACAAACAGAATGAGCCATATCTGCCTATACTCTTTTGCCGACACTCATTTTCTGTCCTGCAGCGGGTAGAAGACTGAGTTGTCCTTTGTTTGGTCTAAACTTTGAATAATTATTTTTCTTGTAATAGTGAAAAATTAGAAGTCTGGACGTTTGCAATAGCTCTGGTTACATGAGTCACGACTCACATAACCATAAGTGATCATGTAATTTTGTCGCTGTCCATTTTCTGCTCTAATGGTCCGTAACTGCATAACTGCAACCTAATCAGCTTGACTAAGCAATACTTGGTACCGGTAATCATATTATACACTTATTATCATCCCTGTTTTCTTAATAAGTGTCAAAAATTAACCGATTTTTGGTACACAGAATACTGAAACGAACGAGTAATGCGAGATGGTGAGTTTATTTCCACACCTCTGAACAACCATAATACCCTGTGCAATGCTGAACTCATTCATGTGGTAATCGAGTTGATTAAGGTTCAGATTTAGGTTTTGGTTATGGCTGTTGGCTGGCCACATGTCAGGTCTGATGAACACGAAAGCTCAACCATGTCATCAGCATCATGATTTGCTGGTGTTATGTCTTGCTAAGATGACCACATAGCGCTACAGATCACTGGCAGCAGTTCCTGCATCAGTATCATCTCCCATCTCAGTAGTACTGTCTGTTGATTTTCGCTGCAGGTTCAATAAAAATTAGGTTGGTACAACCAACGTTCAATACTGCAGGCGAGACCATAACAGAGTTGCTTAAAGTGGGAAGCATGTTTAGAAGCCAGCTGTCACTGATATTGCATTTCTTGGTTGCTGCCGGAGCATATACCAGATTATTTTGTGTGTTCATAGGGGAGCCTTTATCATCAGTGAAAAATAAACCCAGTTTTATGCTGTGAGAACTTGTCCAGTTGATGTTACAGATACCAAATAATTTACTATGTAAAATTGACTTTTTTAATTTTTAAACTACAATTGTCACATTTTATGAGTGATATGGAAAAATTAATAACATTTTGGTGTGCAATTTCCTCGCAGTTCTGTATACTAAAATTTTTAACCACGGTTTGTTTTTTACTGAGTTATTGAAATATAAAGAGGCCACGCTTTTTCGAATACAGTCTTATATTTGGAATGAAAGATGTATCAGTCTGTAATGTTTGATGTTGTTATTAACGTTTTTAGGATGTTCTGAATTGCATACTATGCTGATTTTTGGGTGTATCCGGTCCTTCAAGTGCTTGGCTGGCCAGAACGCGTGCTCTTTCTGGTTATGTGTTGGGTGCTTATGATCGTCTTCTACTTTGTTGGCGAATTACTAACCAGCATTCTCTGGCGTGAGTATTGTTTGCTTGCCGAAGCAGCACTTGTTTTGCTTTAGACTTGTGCGTTGTGTATGGCTGAACGAATTAACTGCAAGTCACTTTAGTTATTTCTACAAATTAACGACGTAAAATTAGTAGCTCAGATTTGATTGATCGTGCATCACTAGTGATGTGTATCTTTTCTGCATGTGAACCATTGAAACCATATTGTTTTAGTCACTTGTTCAATAGATACTATGTTTTGTACATTTTCTATACTTTTTTATCATGTTCTAAAAGATGACCACTTACACGGTTTCTTCTAGATTAACTTTTTCGCTGCGTTGCACGCCGGATATTTCCGGCGGAGGAAATAAATAATAATCCCCAGAGTGCCGGATAAATCTGGCGACGCTAGGTAGGCTATACTTATAACCGTGGTGTATGATATAATGTTACCTGCAGTATTGGCTGTTTTCCACTGTTTTCGGTGGTATTATATTTTTTTCGGTCTGGCAGCGAAAGGGTTAACAAGATGCAGTCAAAGATGGCAGACGTCTTTCCCGCTTTTGCAGCTCCACATCTACTTTGCATAGTCACATGCTGCTGTCTGACAGATTGCCGTTTGATTGCCTGTTAGAGTTTGCTGCTGTCATTTATGCTGTGGTTTTGTTTTGACTAATTTCTTGTAAATACATATCTTGATTGCCAAACGAACTACACCGGTATAATGCCATGGCTACAGTGCAGCCATGATCTGCAGTGCCACCAGTTTTAACAGAGATGACTGGACTTGTCATTGGAAACGGCAACACCACACAACTGATCACCAACAAATTTGTTGCGGGCGATTACGTCGCCAAATTTGCTGTAAGTCAGTCTACGGGAGCATCTCTCACAGACTACATATTACAGAATAATTACTTTGACCCGAGTACCGGTCTGAAGTATTGTAATTATTGCGGAGAGCGAATGCATTTGGACTGAGCTTTGAACCTAACCTGACACCTAGATGTGTCACGCTCCACTGCACTTAGTGCCCGAGTAAGTAATAAGTAAGTAAGTAAACATAAATTTTTAAAGTGGCCTAAATAACAATGTTACTACAAGGACCATTGTAACGATGCCAGACAAGCAGTCAGAGAATCAGGTGTGGATACGATAGTTGAAAAAGTGCGTTATCCACTGAGCTACATGGGCAGCAGATGACGATGCTACGCATGCACGTCGACACGGGGGGGGGGCGAAGTCTGCTCTCTCCAACTGCATCATGTTTTAATGACTGTAATTTTCACACGTTGAAATTACCGTGTTCATCAGTAATGCTTTAGTGCAGATGCATATTAATCTCACGTACCTTTTACTGTTTTCTGCAGGTGGGCAGTGATGTCTCCGTCTATTTGTTTTTGTACTGTGATGTGTGTGCTGCAGGCGGTGAATCAGCTCGCGTTGTTGCTACGAAAGCAGAATAGACGTCATTGGTCATTTGTCACCAGTAAAATTAGCATAATTGTTTCAGCACATGTAAATGATTGTTCTGCCGTGTTACGATTGCATGCATTCAACCACAGGTGAGTGCATCTGTGTCAGTTCATGGTGACACCATCAGTTAAGAACTGGAGGGTTTTATTTGTTCAAAGTTATACTGCTGTGCGTCTAATTGCACATTTGGTTTAATAAGAAGATGCTAGGGTTAGTGTTACAGCAGTGATACCTACATTGTCTCCGTACCATAATAATGGAAAATTTCTTAATAATGTTTTTTGGTAGTTACACAGTTTAAAAATCGGCCACTTGTTTACAGTTAATAATTACTTCATTTAAATTAACACCGTTATTTGGGCACCTCAGGCACTGTCTGCATGCATGCTGATGTAAATCAAAGAATGGCTTTCTTTGCACATTTTCGTATAATTATTTCAGAAGCTGATGAGGTTTTTTGCTTTTTTGGCTGCCCTGTAGATGCAACTTTGTGACAGCATTTTAATCAAATGGCTAAAGGTTCTCATGCAGAACAAAGGGAGAAAGGAAACCAGGGAACTGACTAACTAGGGTTCACCTGGTGAGTAGCATTAAAACTGACGGAGTGTCGATGGCTGTTGTGCATCAAATAATTAAGAAAACAACTGCTATTTCATTTTACTGATTTGGTTGTTTTTCTTTTAGAATTTTGATTTCTTTTATTGCTAAAACAACTTACAGCAGTAGTCATATTTCTTGTACTTCTACGTTGTCATTGGAAACAACAGTTTATTGTTGCTGTAGTTTTGTAACGGAAATAGCTTCATGTAGGAACTTTGTGCCTTCTCAGTTGCGATGTGGTGGTATTTTTGGCTAGGCTATCACTGTTCGGCAGATAGGTAAGTTGTGTTGCATTGTTGCAGTTTTTTTGCCTTGTTTCAACGTGAAAGTCATTGTGAAGCTTCAGTCATGTTTTTTCTACAGTGACATGAGCACAATTCATCGTTTCACATGACTAATTGTTATTATGCTGGTGAAGTTCAACTGTAGTTAGTGTGTCTCCTGTTAACCTCTGCCATGCAGGTTATGTAGACTTTCAGTATCGAATAAAGTTATGTTTGTACAGAAAATCCCCAAAGAAGCCTTAACAAAGATGTAATGTAAACTCTTTTGATGCCATGCATGGACTCCGGAGGTTGTAATGCGTCCTGACTCAGATGTGCTACATAAATCGTTTACTTACTTATATGCTGCCTTAATAATAGGCCGTTCGTTTCCAGGCCAAAGGTCACAAGAGGCGACCAAACCTGGCTTTAGTTTTTGTTGTTGTTTTTTTTTGTATTATAGTATATTTTGTTATGGGTGCATGTTTGATTTTGTGGTGTTAGATTTAGTTAATCAGAACTAAGCCAATAGATTGGCTGGGAAGAACGTCTCCGAAATAACCTATTTTGTGTCACGTGGAACATAAAAAACCTTAACTTAGTCAACACTCGTTTGATAGCTTTCTTATTAACCGGCAGCTTGCGCGCAGCGCAAAGTGCCGGTTATTTAATTTACTCAGACGCCGATTTTGAGGATTTTCGCCCTGCAGGGGCCACACGTTGCACCGATGGGGGTGAAATTTGGCACGGAGGAGGGGACCAAAGGTCCCCTCCTCCGTGCCAAATTTCACCCCCATCGGTGCAACGATAAGGGTATAGGAC
>Ga0209780_1001601_pt1 | contig 15135 bp, 8 predicted proteins | sample WorMetexBAHAMAS2_FD_187384 | JGI IMG/M metagenome (GOLD analysis project Ga0209780, IMG submission 187384) | Marine gutless worms symbiont microbial communities from Max Planck institute for Marine Microbiology, Germany - Inanidrilus exumae... | ecosystem: Host-associated > Annelida > Digestive... | reverse complement strand
TTGACCCCCAACGAACTCGTTCTTACTTTTGGGGGTTTACACGTCTGTGTCCAATTTGGTGAAAATCGACGAAGAAATGCGACCGTGAGAGTGTCCACAGACGGACAGACACACACACACACGCACACACGCACAGACGCAAAACGATTTTATTATCTGTCCCATGCTATATGCTATAGCTATGATGCAGATAATGAGGCTTACTTTACTGTACTTTACTCTACCGCAGCCTGTTCAGCTAAATGACAAGAAGATATACGCACTCTCCTCTGCAGCCACGCTTAAACGGTTGATGATATTCCATTTCACGACAGAGCAGATGGTAGCAAGAATCCGTGATATTCAAACATACGACTTGGTCCAGATTGAATTCAATTGCAAATTTATGTACTCAGCTAAAGTGCATTGCTTTCATGACAGAAGAACGACGACGTAAAATTCAGACAATGCGAAACAGAAATAAACCCGCTGCTCACCACTCGCTAAGTTCTCGTAGAGCATGCTATCGCAAGGGATTATTATCTGGATTTCCCTTTATTAAAGAACCTCATTTTGAATTGAATCCCTCTCCTGTCCATCCGACTGTTCAGTGACTTCCTATAACTCGAGAAAGAAAAGTTCTAGAAAGCCCAAAATTGATACAAAGTTTGCTGATGTTATACGTACATCGCGGAGCAGTTTTAAGACCAAGGTCACTATCTCAACATATCTCTCTTCGGCTGCGTGCGCCACCTTGTCTTGTAAATAAAGAACAAACATTCATGCAAACCCAGTGCCTCTGAATCATTTATAATTAAACCAATGCAATTATATGATTACTGCTTATAAATATTTCACTTTTTACTTATGTTTTTGTAATTCTTTGGCATAAATTTCTGTTTGTGATACTAACCATACCGAAAGACCCTTATTTCTTAAACTGGCTGCAATTTAAAGATGACGTTTTCATATACATGTATACTGCAGGGCTCTGAACTTCGCAAAATTGTTTTTTTTTTGTAATCACTAATCCGTGACTCATGATGACCTTTCAAAAACATAGTGGAGTGGTCAACGTCTATCGTTAAGTGTGCTACAGAGCTGCACTTTTCTGCCAATCCAGTGCAACAGTGGCTATACATAGCCAGCCGTACATAATTATAATCTAGTTTATTGCTGTCTATGGCGCCGTTGTGACTTTCAGCGGCTTTGACAAATGCTCTCAATCTGCAACATCGGTGTCGGTGAGCATGCTTTATATAGGCCTACCACACTTAGCTGACGGTCTAGATATCACACAGATTTTGTGGTCGAAAAGTCTCCCTAGTGAACTAGTAGAAGTGTTGTCGAGATCAATTTAGGGACGTAAATTGACCGAGGCGCTTGCTGACGGTGGCGGCGCAAAGCCGGGCCTGCCGGCTTGACAGAAGGACGGTCGTCGGCGACACTCGTCCCTAGCGTCACATAAAATCGCTGCCTATCTGCCATGTAACTCGCCAAAACGGTCGTATTTCGCAGCTGCCGAACGTCGCCAGCTCGACGTGCAAGGCAAACTTCGACATGTCCGACTCAAACATGTCTGCTGCCGACGTTGTCGCTGGGCACTCTCCACGGTGTCCTGGTCCTATGTTGACTTCCTTTGATGTCTGGATCGTGATTCTACGTATACCAGTGAGTGAATTTCCCGGACAAATTTGCGATCGCTCAGTCGAGCGGGAATCCGCGTCTCCTGATAAAATTGGGGAAAACGGGCGTGGTGTTTCTTGAATAGCCCGGGACATCTGCGTGTCCATTCATCGAGAATTAGCTACGACGCAGTAGTTCGGGAATGACTCTTTACAGCTTTCGTCGGTCTAGCTGAATTAAAGCAGAAAAGATCGGACATCTGAGGACAACGTACTTATTTCGTTACTACTAAGATCTGACTTCATGAAAGGTAAATTGTTCATTCTCCGATAAAAACATTTCGAGTTGACAATAGGTGTGTTTAGATATGCGTCACTTTAGCCTCCGGAAAACCAAAGTTTATATGTCATGATATTTGACATTTAATCATTTAATAGTCGTTTATTTTATTTAATTGTACATTACTATCACTTGCTTGTGAATAAAGATTATCATTATTCGATTAGGTTGTTGTCATTCGATGTATTTTTACATTTGTGTTTTCCTTTGTGTGCTTGTATTTGTGTTTCATAACCCACTGCTGTTATTCACTTTGTTACTTTCAAACTTTCACGTGCGTTTGATTATGTTATTAAATTCTTCGCGCTTGCTTGCTGGATTGATTCACTGGTTGCAAGGCGACGTCATCGTTCACTGATCGGTGATTGGCTGTATTACGCAGCGATTAGCGCTGCTGGGTGGGTCCGTGAACTGAAGGTCGATTGGTGACCATTCACGTAATACTCGCAGAAGATTGCGGCACTTCATACACCGACCGTTACCACATACTGTGCTCTGCAGAGCCAGCGGCATAGTTTGAACTTTTGAAAGTTTGCAGCACTTCTTATAAAATTCTGTCCAACGAACGTGAATTTTGAATACGAATTTGTCAATTTTCAGTTAATAATTTTAAAAAATTTTAAAGGTGGACAGGCACGATGGCCCCTTAACTATACCACAGCGAACGATCTAGTCGGCATTATCAGTGGGAAAGGCTTTAGTTTAACAACTTATCGTCTGAGTACTTAGGTTCTCCGAAGAAAATTCAAAAAATGAAATAAAAATAAATAACATATCACAAAAATGTCTGTATCAGTTAAAATCAAATGATTTAGTTCAATGTACTTACTACGAAATAAACTTGTTCATGAGATGTGTACAAAAGCAAACGCGATTTTGACAGCGTGAAATATATAAATCTGTCGATAATACAAAGAAGATTTTAATTTTACAAAAGAAAACACAGCAACCGATAAAATAGACCTTTGTGTAGTCCGAGTAGATGAAGCCCTGTTCGAAACCATTGAATATAAGTAACGGAACAAGAAAGATGAAGGTTGATCGTTTGTACAGCTGCAATATGCAACTTCCGACCACCTGCAATAAGCACATAGATAGGTCCATGTAATGCTGCTAAAAGTCATGTCTGTTATTTGTTTAAATACTTGTATTTTGAGTATAATGTAGCTTGTTGTATAATGGGTTGAGCTCTGTAAAGGGTTAACGTCTCATGTGCAGTAAGCTGCTACGCCAACATCTTTCTGCGTTAAGTCTTTGTCGAGTTTAACCCATTATGCAATAAACTACTGTAGTGAAAAAACGCAACGTGTTTCTGATGTTAATGTTATGCTTCGATGACGTTAACTTATTGTTAGTCTCGACTTTTTAACAACTCAATAGCAAGCAGCCTGTGTAAACTGGCCAGACGATGCCACTCCCGCGGTTATTGAATATCTTTATTCACCAGGAAAAATCCGGTAACAACAAAATAAAAAGGAAAACAAGAAAAAAAACAACGAACTTAATGAAACAGAAATAAATACACACATTGGAAATAAACACATCTCGTTAGCTCATTACAAATACATTACAAATATGATCAAAAAATACCTTAACTACAACTACATCGCACAAGTACTAAAGTAACGATGCAGATTTTTATGGTCAGCAATTTTTTTCTCGTTATTAGCCGTCAATGGTGAATTGTCCCTCACCGACCACCGACCCTGCTGCTGGACCTTGGCTCATCAAGGCATCTCTGTACGCCACGGCAGCCAAAACTCGGTCGAGCGGGAGGTCATCAAAACCGGCGAGCATGACGTCAACAAATGCCTGGATATGCGGTCCGTGGCAGCCAGGAGCCGTGGTCCATCTTGCGAACTGGCGACCGTAAGAACTAGTCGACCGTTATGTCGACTCGAACGACGCCCGGGGCGTCTCGTCGCGTTTAAACGTCACCTACCGCGTGATTTCTGCCGGACCGGAATCAATCGACGGCACCCCGGCGACTCGTAGCGATGGTCGTAGCCGTCGCCGTCTGCGTCGAGGGACCGTGAAGTGGTGAACTAGCGAGTTAGACGGAACACTCGAACGACGTCGAAGACTGCGGTACTACGTCACGTTTGAATCGCGCGGAACGTGACGAACGAGAACGCAACCGGACGACTGAACGTCCACTTCGTGTTTGTTCCAACGCCGCAAATAGCTGCTCTAAAATTAGAGCGACGAATGCCCGGCAATTGAAATCGTCATCATCGGCGTTTTCTTTCAATATCACGTTCTGGTGGCAATGCGGCCACGTTCACCGGCCGGTTCGACCTTCAGCATGGAGTTTCCTCTTAGTGTTCTGTAGTTATCATAGCTCTAAAACGCATCGCTTGAGTTAGAGGCACGGAACAGACGGACAGACAGCAGCTTCGCTTAATGCTCCCACACTCTGGTGGCCGGGCATGATAAGAATGTGGTCGCTATACATCCAATTGTGCCTAGCAGCCGGATGATTGTTTGTAAACTTTCTGGTTGATATTCTTTCTGTGGTACATTATGGCATTCTCACCGGCCATAAATTAAATGACAGTCCGGTGTCCAGTTTTCCATTTACGTCAATCATTGCAGGAGATTGACCGTGACAAAAACCACACAAAAACACTGAAAACCAACGACAAATTTCAAATTCTGGGTAAGCTATGTAATAAGATGGGTATAAAAGACAATCTAAAATTTAAGATCATGTCGGTTATATAGTCGGGCTCAAATGTTTCGAAACACCCTTCGCAACATCAGATTCTTGGCATAAGTTAGCGCTTTGGCGTTTCCTGTACATCAGCAGCGAAAGAATGGCAAGGTGACAAATGTTAATTTTCATTTTCTTTCTAGGAAATTTAATCACGAGTAGGCCTACAGCTAAATGTAAGATACAGCACGCAGCATAGCACATTATAAAGGCAAAGGTAAAGGCTTCCCATACTCGATCGTTACCCAGCGGTGCGCCCGGAGCTGATCCCGGTGTACAGGCAGTCAGCCCGCAGGTGACTATAAGTCATCCACCCGGCAGTAGGCTGCCATTACTTTCCACCAGGCCTGTGGTTACCTTCCCAGCTGCAGAGCATCACCGCCCCTTGGCTGGTACTCATTTTACCGTCCCAGGGAGGATAGCAGGCTCAGTCGACATGGGCATAGCACATTATTTAATATAAAATATAAACCCCGACACGAGGTCACAACGACCATTTTGCACTTATTTAGTTTCTAATTATTGTCTGCTTTTCAACCACAGAAACGGAACTGCTTTACCCAATTTTACTTGCAGTTTTACCAGCAAAAGAAATATTTTTCTCCTATGACCTTGAACTTTGGCTTAAGACCTTAACCTACAAACCTGACCTACTTAAGGTCAAGATGAAACACCGTGCCAAATATTTACGTTAAAGATCATTTTGTTCGAAAGTTCTCGCCCGAACAGACACAAACACACACACACAGAGACTGCATTACGTAGATCACAAGGTGGTCGGTAAAATAAAGTACATAAAATCTAAACGACATTCGGGAATGGTGTCTTCACTTCAAATTACTGGATACGCGATCCTGTCGTTGTGCCCGGGGAGAGAAGCCCGACTGTGCCACCAAATAGTGATCGAACGCTGTCGGAGATCCTTTATGCCGTTTGCATAATCACATTTTATTTGACCGTGCCGACCGCACCGCTCATGTTTATACACGGTCGGTCGCCGTCCGTCGCTCCGGCGAGACCCTTTCGCCGTTCCGTTCATTTCCAGTGCGCGTCCCGACAGCTATCGACCGCCGCGTCCAACTGCAGTTCCCGAGTCGTGACCAGATTGTCCAAGAACATATGTTATGTTTTAAAAAGTCATTTACCCCGGCGATCGCGCACATGTCTTCATTTCGTCCGCGGCGCTTTAGTCCCAGGCGGGTTAGCGGTAACACAGAAGACTAGAAAAGCTCTCAGTCGAGGTCGCACCGACCACTTTAGTTTAATCGTATTCGCCAGAGGCCGCCATCAGTAGCACGTTGCAGCCTCCTACTGTAACATGCATCCTAACCATAACCCTAACCCTAGGCGTGAGTTTTGACCTATGACCTAGACTTATGAACTTGACTCAGACTGGATCAGGCCGACGAACTATCACGCCGAAGGTCATTTTTTGCCCACGCCGACCGCAGTCGAGGGATAGGTTTTACAGCGGCGTCTGTGTGTCTGTCTGTTTTTCCGCACGATATCTCGAAAACCGATGCACCTAGAATCACCAGGCTTGACATAGAAATATTCCACCATGAGTCACGGAAAGCCATTTGCTACCGGGGTCAAAAGGTCAAAGGTCAAGGTCACGAGTCACAAAAACCATTGCCGGCGTGGGTTTTTGCATTCTTGTGAGTGCTGGTTTCTTCTCGTTTCGAAAGTTATCGTACTGACGCACACAAGCACAATAGACCGTTCGCAATACCAGGACCACCAATACTCGGACTACGATTGTGGTCTCGGCGCGTGCGGGTCGGAAATCGTGTGCAGTAACACTGTTCGGGCGGCGTCAACGTTAAGCCATTTTAGCTCAGTGTTTCCCAAATAGACATACTAAATTAGGACTTCGATGCCAGGCTGGCTAACCGATCATTTTTAGTTTTCGACTCTCGGGCATTCTGGCGCTCGGGGTTGGCGCCAGAGTGCACGAGAGTCAAAAACTAAAAATGGTCGGTTATCTAGCCTAGTACGAAATCCCTTAGTCACGGTCCCCATTTTGGAACTCTGGGCAAAAATGGGTTAATGAAGACGATGCTGCTGGGAGTGGTTCGACGAGATCGAAACAAGAAGATTCGATGATATCACAGACTGGCGCGGCTGCACACTGTCGGAGGCGAGCGACAAGGACGACCAGACAAGAATTCAAACAAGAAGAACAATGTCGGAACATTTACATTGGTCTGCTTGATGCATGTCTACTGCTTTACGGTGTACTCCACGTTCTACCGGTCAACTCTTTAACTAACTATCCACGCGTGTTATATGTTATAGTTTGGACAAAAATCATGTAGTTATTACTATCATGAACATTACTGATCGTTTTAGTGCTAAAGGGAGAACAGTCAATCAGAATAATAATTATTGAACTTGAATATTTGGCATACTGCTTTAACTTGGCACTCTCTGGGTCAAGTTTCAAGGTCAAGGCCATAGGTCAAGCTTAAGGTCAAAGGCGAAAACAAGAGCTGGGATAAAAGACAGTGGCTGAAAAGCAGACCTAAGTTGAAACTGCAAACAAGTAATAGCCATCCGAACCGTTACTACTGTCAGCTAAAATTTTGCTAAAGTGATGAGTGCGACCTCCACTGGTGGCTTTCTAGTTTGGGTCATAAAACGTAAAGTGGATGCAAAAGAGATCACTTTTAACACAATAACTTCTATGACTTTTTGGATAAATTCAAATGTCGCTTCAAAAGTATAAAACGCTGTGAAACTGTAACTAACCGTGCTTGGGTCACACGTAATGATACTGAATTTGTCCGTTTACACGGTAAGCGGATCTATCGAGTTGAGTTGACCTGCATAGCTCCTAATTAGAGCCGCATCGAATGGATGACTCGCCGCAGAGACCGAAGGTCAATAATCAGACGATACAGCAAAGTGGAAAGGATACTACTTTATCCACTCTCATTGAGTGCCTTCCGCTTACTGGCAGAATTACAGGACCGAGCAGACGCGCGAGTGTGCCATAAAATTACAGATATATCGGCGAGGAAGATGACTGACATAGCTTTAATGGAAGATCAGTACCGCCGTTGAAACACAGCGATCAAACGCCGACGGACAAGACCGGTATTTATCAGCCAGTCTCTCGACTATACACGTAAAATAGCACTGGCCTTTCACAGGACAAACTGACGTTCTTAACAAGCCATTCTAAGGCAAGGCGATGCGATGCATCAGTGCCTTACAGTTGTTGGGTTGTCACATTTTATTTGTTTTTTTTTTACATTCGTTAAAATCGACCATGCAGTACACAAAACATAAAGAAACAAGAAGCTCAGCTATCACAGGGAGACCGCGTGACGCCCTATGTTAGTAAGTTCAAGCTATGTTTCACGAGGTATGACAGTTAGAAAGGTTTCAATCAGCAGACGGACACACGACGACATTATATAGCGCGTTAGCATAGCGTCGCGCGGTAAAAACATTAAAAGCAACACGCGTGACTAATAATCACAGTAATGCCTAGAGTACTGAAGCTTTAACCCTACGATGACCCAAGAATTCTAGTTTTCTGATGCCAAAAATATTGACAAAATTTCGACGAGGTCACCCCAAACGGGGGCGCAAAACAGAGATGGGGTAGGTTATAACAGCGATTTTCGACCAATATCTCGCTATAATATCAGAAACGGTGCAAGATAGGGGATTAGTATCGACGGAATGCTAATAAGAACTCACATGTCCTCTATCGATTGGTGCTATTTCCGGTGACCTTGAGTGACCCTAACTACCCAAACTACCCCGGCACGTCTCAAACAATTCGACAGTGACAACAAGTATGTCCGTACGTCAGTGGGGACTGACCTTCATCCACACACGCCTATCCTACGTCCACAAGAATGGAAGTTTCTTTGCCTTGAACACCGATAAACCGCCGTGCCAAATTTGACGCTGCTAGCTTTATCGCCTTTCATACCTTTATAGTGAGTGTAGGTAGAGACTTCAAATTTGGTAGGTAAGTTGATGGTAGCAAGTGCTAGCCAATGGATGGCAAACCATCCTTGAAAGGGACGTGGTTAGGTCACATGAACCATTTTACCGCGCGGCGCTATGCTAGCGCGATATACGCTGTCATCATGTGTCTGTCTGTCCGTCTGTGTATGTCACAAGTCGGATTTCTACAGAGATGGCTAAACCTAGGATCACACAAACAACGCTTTACGATAGCGCAGTGACTCTAGTTTTCTGAGGCCAAAAAATCTCGGCGAAATTCCAACGGGATCACCCACAACGGGGGCGCTAAATAGAGGTGGGGTGGGTTAAAACGGTGATTTTCGCCAATATCTCGCTATATCTCAGAAACGGTGCAAGATAGGGACATAGTTACTATGGAACGCTAATAGGAACTCGCATGTGCTCTATCGATTGGTGCTATTTCCGATGACTTCGCGTGACCCTAACTACCCAACCACTTAATTTCCGACATTTTGTATCGCCTTTCATATATTCGTAGTGAGTGGAGATGGAGACTTCAAATTTAGTAGGTATGTTGACGATAGCAAGTGATAGCCCGCGGATGGCAAACCCGGCAAAGTCAAGTGACCCGTTTAAACTTTGTGGGCACCAACCATATCTCTGAAACGGCTGATCGTCTCAGGCGCTGTCAACTTAGTTTGCCGGTGAGTGTCATAAACTTCTGATGGTCGTCGGACAACTGTTGATCACACCAACCGTCGATACGATACGATACGATACGGTAGATTAACGTGCGCTCAAAAGCTGACGGGACGGCCAGCTTAATCTAGCGCACGAATCAGAAACGAAAAAATAAGGAAAAAATAAAATCAAAAACCGAGTAGCTCACAAGAAACGATCCAGGCAAAGATCCGTGGAGGCAGTCCGGGAGGAAGAAGTGAATCTACGGGGGGTAGGATTTGTGAAAGAGGTACAGTAGGTTTTAAGCCGGGAGTGAAAGAGAGAGGGAGTTATAGATGTACAGAGTGGTGAATTAGAAGAGGAAGAAGTGATGGGTGAAGGAATAGGTGAGTGGGAAATGGGAGAACTGGTACCAGAATGAGGTTGACGAAGAGATCTGTATTTAGCAGCTAGGCCAAATAGAAGAAATGGTTTGATTACCATATGATGCGATTCAGAATATTTAGCATACACTGAGCCACCGCGTCGCGCGCGTCTGTCAGCGGCAGCGAAGACTCTGGTATACTATATATTGAAAAATATTGCCATCAAATCTACAAAACTATAGCTGCTATGTCATTGGAATTAACGCACTTATACCACAAAACTGGGCGACAAGGAGTACTCAGCGACACCGGACGAAGTAGACTGAATTTGTTGGTGCTGGAGCGACAGAGTCATAGCTCTAAAACGGCAAAAATCACTTTGGTGGGACTCCGCCTAGAACGTTAAGCACGCCCTTACCAGCGAAGTCATGTGGCAGTTGATGGTTCTGTTCGCTACTGGTATTGCTAGAATGGCCATTTATTACGTGATACAGTAACATTCACAGCAAGTATGAATTTTGGCATGACTTCGCTGGTAAGGGCGCGCTTAACGTTCTAGGCGGAGCCGAGGATATGTTGAGTTGCTCGGGACGTGGGTCATGCTTCGGACGCATACACATACGTCTATCGATCGACGCTGGCGCGCTCGTGCTTGTCCGCTGAACCGTCGAACTAGGGGCCAAGCTATCAACGATCAGCCATGTAACGCGTCAAGTTCAACAGTCCGTCGACTCTGATCAGATTTCTCGTACTTATTGCATGCACCGTTTCTTCTGGACCACTCGGTTTTTGATTTTGATTTTTCATTATTTTTCGTTTCTGGGCCGTGCGCTAGATTAAGCTGGCCATCTCGTCAGCTTTTGAGCGCACGCAAATCTACTGTATCGTATCGTATCGTATCGTAATGACCATTTTACAGGCAACTTAGTGGTCCCGGTATTGCAGTCGGACGGTTGTGTGTGTCTGCTGTGTGTGTCTGTGTGTTTGCACGATAACTGTCGAACGAAATGACCTAGATATTTGCCACCGTGGTTTATCTTCAACTTGATCAGATCTAAGTAAAATTTGTAGGTCAAGACACCATAGATCAGAGTTAAAGGTCACTGGAGAAAAATGTCCTTTTTCGGCTGAGAGTGAGAGTGAAAATGGGTAAACAATGTGGAAGAAAAGCAGACCTAAACTGAAAACTATGAATAAGTAACACTAGCCGAAAAGTGGTCGGTGCAACCTCGAATGAGGCTTTTCTAGTTATATTTAATTCTTTGAGAAAATGTTCTGTTACTGTTTCTAATGAAATTTGTCATCTTTTTTGCTCACAGAAATTATATACACGAACAGCACACGAACTACAGTAGAACAAAACAACAAATCTTTAGACGTGGCACTAACAGCTGCCCTGAAAAATATAGTAAATGCGTCAATCCTGAAACGGCCTTAAAAGAGGGAAGGTAGAAGAGCTCTTTAGTTCACTATAGCCACAAATTATAGAATTTAATGCCGACATCAACGAATAGTGGGGTTTACGTTTAAACGAAGTCAACGATGTGAGAACGTGAAATTTATGCTCGCATATAAGAACTGTTTCAAGAGCAACTCGCTACGAAGCGCGTCTGATTCGCTCTCGACTTACGGCGCTGCAAAATCTGTTTTGATCAATTACTTCGCCAGCAGGAGCGGTGGCGAAGTATTGTAATGAGCACGTTTGTGTGTGTGTCTGTCTGTCTGTCTGTCTGCGTCTCTCTATCCGCGAGCATATCTCCCGAACTTTACCGAACTTTTGTGCATATTGTCTATCGCCGTGGCTCGGTCCTCCTTAGGTGGGGTGACGCAATCCCAAAGGAAACGGGCAATTTGGGGTTTTCTTCCCATTGACAATGCATTGTACAGCATAGCATTTGGGACCCATACGAAAACGGCTGAACCGATCAAGATGCCGTATGGGATGATGACTCGGGTGGGCCCTAGGTACCATGTGTTAGATGGACACCCGGTCCCACAAGGGGAATGGGCAATTTTGGGGGAAACGTAGCGGCCCATTGTAAAGTAATGGGACACTCTACGGTGCGCTGTACAAAAACGGCTGACCCGATCGACATGCCATTTTGGATGAAGACTCGGGTGGGCCAACGGAACAATGCATTAGATGGGGTGCAGATCCCACAAGGGGAAGGGGCAATTTGTGGGGTTGTCCGGGCCATTCAAAGGTATTGTCAACCTTCGCTGCACCGGTCGCTGCAGCGTCGCTGCAAAATGGATTCAGTCGCCAATAACGTCATGTAGCAGAAGGGATCATTCAGTATGCCACGCAAGCGCAAATAGTATTCTGAAAATGCAGTGTATGGGCTGTATAGCGGTACGAGTTTCGCTACGAAGGACCGATTTGGCTTAAATTTACTTATTTACCGTAAAGTCGGACAGAAGTCAATTTCTAATAATTAAAGGACATAATTGTGAATAACTATTTCGAAATTACTCATAAACTAAACTCAAAGAGCAACGGAGACATTTGACGATTAATGGGAAAAATTACGGAAACTCACGACGGCGCTGTCATTATAACAATGGTAACGGTGTACGTTGCCGAAGAAACGGTAAATAAGTAAATTTAACCCCACAAATACATTGATGCATGGACGTATAAAAGCAAAGTTAATTTAGCATTAATGGGACTTGCGTCGAGGAAGTACATAGAGTTAAGGGTGCGACTGCACACCGCGGGCGAAGTCTGATATCTACGATTGCCCTGTTTACCGACTGAAGACTGTGATTCACAGTGTGATTGTGACGGTATGTGTTATTATGCCCCGCCACCAAAGTGAGGGCATTAAATGAAGCTGCTGTCCGTCCGTTTGTCCGTCTCTCTCTCTGTCCCTCCCATGCTCCTTGCTAAAACGGTGTGTTCTAGAGCTATAGTTACCATAGGACACTAATAGGAAACCATGTTGGAAACAGAACCTAGCGGTCGTTGTGGGCTTGTGGCCATATAGCCAACAGAAGTGACCCCAAAGTGGCTAAAACGTCATTGAGACCGAAAATCTTGAATATCTTAAAAACTAACCGAGATAAAGCCATGATGACTACTGAAAGTGAATAAGAAGTCACAGACTGCCTGTTATATGACGTGCTCGTCGGTATCATCTAATAATCTGAAAGGATCGAAATGGCCATCGGCGGGGGCACTTAATATTGCCGCCATCGGAGAAATACTGCTTGTTTACAACACTGAACGCAAAAAGAAGGAAGACGACGAGGAGTGAGAAGTCACCTTTAGTCGCGGTCTGCTGATGTGGTCGGACTTGGCGCTGACGTTGTCGACGAAGATCAGCATCACAAAGAGACCGATAACGGCGAAGGCTACGTACGACGTCATCAGCTTTAGAACGGCGCTGGGAGCCGCCCCCACTTCACACGCATACCACACACATTGCAATATCTCAAATAGAAACTGACAATCCATCTCTTCACGCAACGACGAACATCGTCCGACGCTGCTGTGCCGTTTCTATGATTTTGACACCATGATACAAGTGCTAGGACTTAACGGCATGTCTCAAACAATTCGACAGTGACAACAAGTACGTCAGTGAAGACTGACCTTCATCCACACACGTCGATCCTACGTCCACACGCCGCGCGATATTCCACAAACGGCGCATCTTTAGCGTGACGTTTACGTCAGCGCATCTCTACGGTACTATAACTAGTACGTTCTATTTATAGTTCAGTGCGCGCGCTGGGCGATTCGCCAGCCAATTTTGGGCTTATGGGACAGCAAACTTCACAAAAATGGAAGATTCTTAGCCTTGAACACCGATGAACCGCCGTGCTAAATCTGACGCTGCTAGCTTTATCCTCGACGGAGAAATCCGTAATCGTACAAACAAACAAAAAACACACAAACAGTAAACGATATATCACACCTTGCCTATCGGCATGTGTGGATAGCAACAGTACGCCCGCCAACAACTCCAAGCTTTGAATGAATGATATCTACAGAGCGAGCGACTCGACTCAAATTACAAAGATAGGCCTACTTCTCGCTGTATCGTCGACCTCTAAGAATGGTCTAGATCCATTACGACGATGTCCGAGCTGAACGATTTCTCAGTTTTTCATCCCATCGAAATCCAGGCAAAATAAAGGAGTCTACTAACTACTTAACCCTGGCCCTGATTTCAAGTCGAGAAAACAAACGGCGATTGTTCTATTAGAAGCAAACGTCGTTTCGTTTTGGGAGCAGGCAGGTCAATCTCACACTCACCAAGGCCGCTTCATTGAGCATTTTTAATACAACGCAACAGACGGACAGAGCCCGACGTAGTTGCGCTATGCTGGAATACGATAAAATCTTCCGATAGTTACGCTAATGCTGGCTCAACCTCTGTGCGAAATTTGAACTTTCTATGAAGTTTCCTTCTTTAAGCTCAAACGGTACATTCAGCCGTTCAGCGGTATGCACGCCTTGTGACCGTTGTTTTAGAACGTCGAACCTTGTGAAGTTTACATTATTGCCGGCGAGTAACAATAATTAAACATAACCATATTACGAAAATGCGAAATAAACGTGATCAAAGAAACTACAGTTTTGTGTGATCGTTCCTATGACAGGAGGATGCCAGCGACGACGACTTCGATCCAATGAATAAAAGTTATTAGCGTGTCGATTGCTTGTCCTTTTGCCGACCACTTTAGTGATGCAGGTAGAGCATTCGATACCACGTGTATGCATTTGTGTTCTGACAACAACTCTTAAACAAAATGATCTCTGACCTAGCTATTGGCTTGCAGGTTAATCTTGAACCTGTCTAGGTCACGTTCTGGATTGTAATTTATGATCACGTCTACAGTAATTGCATCTCGGTATCAAGTATATTTGATAACATCCTGCATCTAATTGTATTCATTCGATGAAAAAATAAAGCAGAATTTTCATAAAATGGAATTTATAGCAAGCGGTTGCAACAACTTTGGTAATTTTAAAAATACGCTTCGTATGTCTTTACTCGTATAGCTGACAGTAGTCTGTTCAAAAACGTTCAATTAGGTAAGTAAGTGTTGATATTTATAGTCTTACTTGCTTGCGGGGCTAGTAAGCCTACGAGCCAGAAGTACCGTATGCATTTCAGTAATTAGCTCGATTCGAGCACGTCGCTGGCTGCGTTTAGCAAGACTTTGAGGCTATTAGCGCAGACGCGTCCTTTATCGACGAGAACTGTTCATCTAACTGATCCACTTACCTGGATGCTTCAGATGCGGCAACTGTAAAGGATGCTGGCGGCAAATTGTTGCTCACTTGCTGATCGTCATCGCTGTCTCGCTCGCCCCCGGCATTCCCCCTCATTCTTTCATTTGTCTGCCGAGCGGCGGCGTCTGCGGGACATCTAACGTAGTCGGCGCCGTGTCGTCATTCATTTTGAGACGCGCCCCGGAAGGCATAAAGCCTGACGACCGCAGCACCGTACTGAACCTACGGCCGCGCACCCC
>Ga0209780_1001600_pt1 | contig 15135 bp, 5 predicted proteins | sample WorMetexBAHAMAS2_FD_187384 | JGI IMG/M metagenome (GOLD analysis project Ga0209780, IMG submission 187384) | Marine gutless worms symbiont microbial communities from Max Planck institute for Marine Microbiology, Germany - Inanidrilus exumae... | ecosystem: Host-associated > Annelida > Digestive... | reverse complement strand
CATCACAAACTTGACATACGAATATTTTACAATGAGTCGTGAAAACCCATTTATTTTGTGGTCAAAAACTCAACGTTACGAGTCACAAAAACAGTGTCGGCGTGCGTCTTTGCACTCTTGTGAGTGCTGGCTTTTTCTAGTAGGTCCATTATCAGTTACAGTGATTTACTCTGCAAGGCCACATGCGTTTAGTGTACATGATTTCGGTTTCACTTTACAGTTGGCGATTTGCCATCGCTGAAGAAACATGACACTGCTTTGTTCTACCTTGTGTTTCACTTTGGAATACCCATGGCCGGTTTTCCCATCGCAAATTAATCTTCTACCGACGTCAATGGGAGATTAACTCCCATTAATTAATGGGAATTAATCTTCCATTAACGTTAATGGAAGCTTAATTTGCGGTGGAAAAACCAGCCGTCAGTGTCTTAGACGACATGACGAAATCTTGGCTTATTTCAGCCGCGTCGCATCTTTTTGAACAGGCTTCATTTGTCGTTATGTTATCGGCATTGTGGGTCAGTTCTAAGACGATAGGCCCCTAAGCCGAAGCTGGTCGATTTCCCAACGTAAAGTGGCTACAGGTGACAGTTGAGGTGGCACATTGATAAGATTTTATGCCGAATTTCCTCGGGATTTCATGTACCAAAAATCATTCGAATCGGTTAATTTTTGACAACGTTGTTCAAAAAAATAAAAAGGCGGACGGAGTATTTTGTTGACACAGTGTAGAGAATGTCTTTTTGGGAATCTGTCGATGAAAGAATTTTTAAAACCTGTCTACATTTGCCGAAGTTGTGATCCAAAGTTAAGGGTATTGTTTTTTGACTCATAATGTAGCTCAGGTCAATAGGTCGTATGTATTGTTCCTCACCATCTTTTGCCATAGTTTCCTTGTCCCCTGCGAAATCCCTTGTAAACCTTCTCCTTTAGGAAACAGAAAGCCTAACCCTAAGCCTAACCCTAACCCCAACCATAACCCTAACCTGTTATTCATGAGCTTGCTTTGGTATTCTACACGTTGTACATAGTTCAATCAATTGGATCTTCTGCTTCTCAGAATGCGCTCTAACTCGAAGTGTGTGTCCCGTTATTCTTTTGACTTCGTTGTTATTCGTCAGTAATTAATAATTCGGCGTTGATTAGGGAGTTTAACTTTTTTACAGTGTCTATATAAACACGGCGTACAAGCAGATGTGTCTGACATGTTTTGTGGTAGATAAACCGCCGACGAAGCAAAAGCCGCAAGTTCCACTTCCTGGTTCCAAACGTAAATAAAAATAACTCATTTTTATCTCGAAAATAACCAAAAACCGTCCGTCGTCGTCGCCATTAATCATCATTTAATTTGTTTAAACACAGCAGTGTAAAGAACGCACGGCAATTAGCATTGCAGTTTTGACTAGAACGTTGCCAGTTAACGTGTCAATTCCCAATCCGATGATCGCCGTCGCCCAACATTGTACGGTTTCCACCATGGCAATTCCACTTCCAAGACGTAACCAGAACATCTTTTCGCGGAAACAGAGCGGGACCAGAACATCTTCCTACATCCGAGCGGACGAACGAACATCCAGACAGCAGATAGACGAAATTAGACACACAGACACGCTGATCACAATACGTCGCACCCCTCCCGAAGGCACAGCACTTGTTTTCAATCATCAGGGGCTTAGACAGGATTGGGCTAAGAAGGGCTGAAGCCTCCCCCAGTGACAAGCGGGGGCCCGTCGACCTAAGGCCCACCGGTGACGGCCGCTATGCAATAGTGCCAACACATTGATTTCACATTTAACTGTTACTTAGCAGTTAGTTAGACTTGCTTCAGAAATGAGACCATGCACTTTACATTAGTTCGAGTTCCACTTCTACTCGTATTATGATTTCAGCGTATGTTGACGCCATTTGTGTGCATTTGAGCTTTTCTAAAACCAGTCAAAACAGCTAAGCATGAATTACAACCAAAGAGCAAGACAGTGTATTTCTTCAACAAGAAATTAGTGTTTATTCTGTCACAGTTAGTCACAAGACGCAAAACCACATTTCGGCACAGAACACATTAAAACCTAGTCTCGGCATCGTAAGGGCCATGAATCCAGGGGGCCCAAACATTTTAACCCCCCGGAAAGTATTTTCCGCCTACGGCCCTGTCACTTACCCGCAATGTAATGATTCTTTTAGCAAAACGAAAGATTACAAGATTATAAGTAATCAGTAATTGGGTCAATACAGACAGATGTAATTTCCATTTTCACGAATACGAACCTGCTTTTGATTTTCGTTGCACATAAACTGGCAGCGGTTAATGTACTTATAGACTGGAACGTAGGCTGAGTGATTACGTACAAGACAATATTGTTTCTATGTAAATGTAACTGAAATATTCTACGATTTTGTGTTTTAGCGGTACTTCCGCCGACGAAGGAAGAAGATCTTGTAGAGGACGATTTAACGTACGAAGTACGTAACCAGTGTAGTTCTCATATAAAACAACAGATCATAGGCGTCGACTCCGAGGGACGCGTCACCCAATGTATTACCTGGGGTATGCCCATTTGGAAATCTCTCAAATACTTTTGTTTCAGTTTCCGTTTATTTGTTCATTAAACAAGTTAAACATGCACGACAATAAAGTAGCAATAGAACTGGACAAGAAGGCACCACAATGCTCTAACAGTGGCCCGCATTAAAATGAAAATTGACTGCAGTTGATGACTGAGGTTTGCAAGTTTATTTAGCTTTTGTTCTTTTCACTCACGCCGACGTCAATCGCGTGGTTGAGTTTTCACCGCTGTTTGTTTGTGTGTCTGCTTTTTTGACGAGATATCTCAAAAACCGATGCAGCTAGGATCACCAAACTTGAGACATACAAACGGTCCACGATGATCCTGAAAACCCATTTGTTTTGAGGTCAAAGGGTCAAAGGTCACGAGTAAACCGGCGTGGGCCTTTGCACTCTTGTGAGTGCTGGTCTTTTAGTTTATAAAAGGTGGCATTATTGATACGTGTGTGATATGCCGTCAACTTATAATTCAAGGACTTGATATGTGGTATTAACCCATTTTGCCCAGAGTTCCGAAATGGGGACAGTGACTAAGCAGCAATTCGATGCCAGGCTGGCCAACCGACCATTTTAGTGTTGTACTTTCGGTCACTCCGTTGAGGTAAATTTGTTATCTACGTCCGTCCTTAATCGCCAAGTCAATTGATTTGCTGTCTTGTAGATGGGGATTGTTGATGCGGCAATGTGGAAAAAGACAACAGATGAAGCGCAAGAGTAAGAAATCGGCGTTTAATAAAGTTATTTAATTATAATAGATTAACTGGGGTAAGACGTGCTATGTAAAGTTTTATTTAGAAAATTGCATTATATAGCCTCAGCGCCTAATGATGGCTTGGCTTATTACCGACTTCATTAGCCGGGAAGCTAAGCCAATCGGTACCGTCCGCCTGTCCGTCCGTCTGTCTGTCCCTTATTTCCACTCTATCTTTTGAACCGAGCAACGTTTAAACTTGAGTTTGTGTGTGGGGGGTGGGTCATGGCCATAGCTCGATTGGGAGTGAAAGTTAAAGTCATGGGTCACGGTCAAAGGTCAATGTCAAGCGCATATTGGCGTGGTAACGCGGTAACGCGGTCGGTCTGACCTCGATCATCGAAGTTACTCTAGTACAGAGAATCATGGATCGATGGCCGTTCACGATCATACCGTCTTGGCATGCAACCAGCCACTCAAGGTCAACTGAGCCTCCTACCCTCAGCGGGACGGGGAATGAGTACCGGCCAAGGAACAGGGACCGTGCTCTGCGGCCGGGAAGGTAACCGTAGGTTTGGCGTCGCGCCGGCCGTGCGTCACAGACTCAACGACATGTCCACCTGAGTGACTGACCCAATACAGGTGAATGGCATGTCTCATCATAGATAACGACGTAAAACTAGAACAGTTGTCCAAAGTAATTTGGCAAAAGTCCGCATCACCGACTTGTCACCCCTTTCGGCTGCGAATCACTCGCCCGATCTTGACCCCATCTAATACATCGTTTCTTGGACCCATGCGAGTCGCCCCCTAAAACGGTAGGCCCCTCCCTATCTGTCTGTCTGTATGTTTGTTTGTCCGCTCGTATATCTCAAAAACCACACGTCCAAATTTCACCAAATTTTCTATACATGTTATCTTTATCTATGGTCGTGGCTCGGTTCTTCTCTGACGGCAAGGCGATATGTTATGTACTTCCGGTTTTGTGAATGACGTCATGTTTTCATAATATAATGCACGGAATAGACCAAAATCAAAGACGACGCGTATGTCTCTTTTAGTTCGCTAGGGTGGCGGCACCAGTGGGACGTCAGACGACGTTACGACGTTGTTTGGTCGAGATCTCCAGGTGGCGGCACTAGGCGCGAAGTCTGCCGCCTCCGACTGCAACTTGTTGTCATGGCGTTTGGTGCCATGTAGTGTACGGTTAAGAACGCGCGTTCTTTATCGTAATAGTTACTTTCGGCTTCTTTCAGGTTCATGAAACAAAGTGGTTTACCAGAAGGCCTGTACTTGATACGCAAGTCGACCGACGGTAGTGGTTATGTAAGTACCGTCAGTATATTTTTATCAATACGTTACGTGCTTCTAGCATAGACTGATAAATAGGCTTAAACTGAAAGACTCGAAGTGTAGGCCTAGGTCTAATAGTCTAATCAGAATTTGCATGGATTAGATGAGTAAATTTGTAAGTAACATAAGACATTGAGAAAAAGCGCCGTAATCATTTAAGTGTATTTGACTCAGAGGCGCTAAAAGTTGTCAAATTCTAATCACGCAAAGTGCTGAATAGCGTACGTAATTTGACTTTAACTCATTTTGCCCACATTTTCAAAACGGGGAATATGACTAAGGGGTTCGATGCCCCGGCTGGCTAAACGACCATTTTAGTTGTTGACTTTTGGGCACTCTGGCGCTCAACCCTGAGCGCCAGAGTGCCCGAAATGGTCGAAAGTCAAAAACTAAAAATGGTCGGTTAGCCAGCCTGGAGTCGAATCCCTGAATTAGTGGAGATATTTTTGAAACACTGAGCTAAAATGGGTTTCATGAACGTGAACTTTTTTATTTCCAGCGTGTCAACTTCAAGCTCGGGACCATTACTTTCAGAGCCATCCACACTGGAACACCGACTTACCTCGTGTGTGAGCTGCATCAACACCAACCGCTGAGGGCACTTCGCTCTGGCACCACCACTACACTATACCGGCCTTATGCGTCTTCTCCACCGACACTCCTTTATAGTCTCTGCACCAGCTACCTGGGACAATATGCGTGCTCCCATTAGCTATTCTGGCACCTTGGACACCTTCAAAACTGCTAGCAAAACTCACCTCTTCAACTCCGTCTACATGCCACGCCACTGACAGCCATCCATTGGCACCTCCGATTCACTATTCCGTGACATATGGCGCCAACTAAATAAATCCGTTTTGATTGATTGATTGGTTTGATGTGTTCTGTCCACTTTAGTGGTCCAGCTAGTGCCGTCGATCTCTCTCTCTCTCTCTCTGTGTGTGTGTATGCGTGACCGAAATGACAATTGACCTAGACATCTGGCGTGGCGGTTCATCCTGACCTGTCACGTTAGAAGGTCACGGTCGATGGGAGGAAAATGCTCCTTTATGATTGAAAAGTTAAAGTAAAATTGGGAAAACCAGTCACGGTGCAGGCCGAGTGCGGGTGAAAAGCGGAGCTGAAGTGGCAAACTGTAAATAAGTAACAAAGTGGTCGGTGCGACTTCGAATGAGGAATTTCTAGCGGTCTGGTTTTTACGATTGTTGCAGACACTGATCGTAGTATGCCACGGCGCGGCATGCAAGTTCAAAATAGACGAAGACGACCAGGTAGACCATCTCACCTGTTACTGATACAATTACGCTAAATTTTAAATTATCTAGTAACAAAATTATTAATGTCGCAAAGTTGATGTAGGGATCTGGAAGGATGAACAATATTTTATGTCAAATGAGCGCATTGGTTTGATAAGGATTCTTCCCTCCCCAGTAGCGTAACTATGGTTCCCCGCAGACAGCCAATGAACTGCGTCCCCCTCCTCCTCCGAAAGTCGTAACGTGCGACTGACGCCAACAGTCCTATTTTCGGTTACGCCACTGACTGTTCGGTGGTGCGGTGGCGCCGCCCCCGTTAATCTTTTTTTCTGTTTATCGTTGGACTTGCGATCAACACGTCGTTGGGTTAAAATCCTACTCAGGGCAAAAGCTGCGTAACAACCTCGGGCAAGTTGTTCACACCTATGTGTCTTTGTCACCAAGCAGTATAACTTGGTACCGGCCAAGGGGCGGAGGTGCTATGCGGCTGGGAAGGTAACCGCAGGCCTGGCGGAAAGTAACGGCAGCCTACCGCCGGGTGGATGACTTATAGTCACCTGCGGGCTGACTGCCTGTACACCGGGATCAGCTCCAGGCCCAACGCTCGGTAATGAGTATGGGAAGCCTTTACCTTTTGTACCACTGACTGTTGGCTCATTCAGCACACTATCAAACTCACTTTTGTGATCGTAAATTATTTCTGATGAGGCTGTTTTGCACCCTCGCCTGCTCCTCCCGGGTTCAACTGCCCCTCTGCCGCTGTAGTTACGCCACTATCTTTCCCCTTTGAGGGTGTAGCATCGGGAGAAGAAAATTGTTGACAGTTTCAAGCAAGCCAACAGATCGACTCTCCTTAACCCGCAGACTTAGCGGATCTGCATTAGATCATTTGAATATTTTTTAAATAACGCACTCAGGAAAATATTTGCTACGAAGTCTTGTGATATTGCTGACGAGTGTGTCATTATGTTCAATTGTTCTGTGTATGATATGGTACTTAGACGATAAAGTAAATTTCTAAACAAATTGCAATACAACGAAAATACTTTGTGTAAAATGTTCCGGGACCGTGTAAAGTTTGAATTAACAGAACTATTGGTATCTCATAGTTTTTCCAGTTAAGTTCTTTTTATTTCTTTTATTGGTTTTTGTTTCTACCAGTTTTGGTGAAATAAAGATGATGATTAATCTCAGAACGACCTCTCGCGAAAGTGGGGTGAAGATGTTCACCAATGTCAACCCACTGGTTACGCCGCCCCCGTTAATCTTTTTTTCTGTTTATCGTTTTGCATATCTTCTTTTATTTTGGTTTAAAGGACTTTTATTACGCTGGCCGCATTTAGCGGTAAGCGTAATGTAACGGTCTGGCGTCTGTCCGTCCGTCCGCCCGTCCATCTATCCCATGTTTTTCTAACCTTAATAGAGCGCGCGGCGCATACTCAACGCTACTCACCAGGGGTCAGCATGCTATGGCGCCAGTGTACATTTCGGTTGGACAATAAGGACGACCGACATATTACTTGTTAATAGCGGATTTAATTGTCACGTATAGGCTCAGATTTTGATTTGTTAACTTCCCTTCTTTTCTGAATAACTCAGGTTCGGCCGGGTCCCCCGAAAAACCTTTGGGAATAATTAAGATAGGATTTTGCAGGCGGGATGCGAACTTTGGTCTGAAAAATAAGGGACCAAGCTCGAGATGTACTTATAAAGTAGGGGTCTGTCCCCACTCCAAAAAGTGGGGGTCCGGACCTCCCAACCTCCTGAAATTACGCCTATGCCCCTAGTAACGAAAACCGAGTAGCTCAGAAGAAACCGTCCGGCCAAAAGTCCGTGAGGGCAGTCCGGGAAGAAGTGAAACTACGTGGGTAGGATTTGTGAAACAGGTAGGTTTTAAACCGGGAGTGAAAGAGAGATGGAGTTATAGATAAGCAAAAGAGGGAGAAGTAATAGATAAAGGAATAGGTGAGTGTAGGAAATGGAGGAACTGCTACCAGAAGTTCAACAATTTGTAGTTGCTTCATTGCATAAGAGATTGTCATTTTATTTATGGCTTAATAAAGTTTCGTTCATTCGTTCGTTCATTCGTTCATTGTATGTGTATCGTGTGCAGCACAAAGTTAAGATGGGATCGACTAACTTTGCCAGTTTGGAAGCTCTTATTCTTCACTTTGGCGAAACCAACTTGCCGAACAAGACGACTCCGCTGACGAAAGCACACTCGCAATACGTACCTCGTGCTGTGGATGCGTCCAAGTAGTCCAACTATTGGGAGATCTCTCTAGAATATGACGTGACAGACAATATAATGCGTTAACCCTGACCTTAACCTTGACCTTAATTCCAACTCTGATTCTAACTCCTGTTAATATTTGAAATAAACTATTGATATTTGGAATAAATTACTATAAAATGTCATCTATACTAGTTCGGTTAAATTAATATTGTAAGAATAGTTTTTATTGTTATCTTAGCAAGAAGGGAGATTTTAATAAGCTCTCAGCTTCTTTCGCGGTCTTAGCTACATAGTTTTTCTGTTTGTTTTTGTTCTTTTCTTAATTTTCGTTTAGCTAGTTAAGATAATGCTGAAAATAACCCTAATCCGTACACAGACAGCAAAGGTGACAAACAGTCTGTATTATACTGCACGTCCAGTCGTTTTGTGGAGATCGCCATTTGCCCAACCAAGACGGCAGAATTTTAGAATTTCCGAAATTCAAATGTGGTAGTTCGCTGACGTCTATTCTCTGAACGTCAATTGCGAATGTGAAATTGTCAATTTTTCACTAATTAATAATTTCTCAGTACGTTTCAAATGGCAAGGGTCCTGCTGAACACGCCGCTCGTCCGAGACACGTATGTTTGCGAACGTTTGTACCGGTACATTGTTTTGGTTGCGCTTATATTGTGCTTATACTGATAAACTGATCGCACGTGGATGATGTGGATATCACCGGCGGCATTGTCGGGTGGCACAGAGGTAGAGCGTTGGACTGGCCGTCTAGAGTTCGCAGGTTCAATCTCAGACCGTTCCGCTATCACACAGTGATCCTATACAAGTCGTTCACACACATGCCTCTGTTCACCAAGCAGTATAAATTGGTACCGGCCAATGGAGGTGACACTCTAAAGCTGGGAAGGTAACCGTAGGCCGGGAAGAAAGTAACGACAGCCTACAGCTGGGTTTATGACTAATGTCACCTGCGGACTCCCTGTTTAATAAGATGTCGCCCTAACGGGACGTAACCGTACTGTCCCGCGTGCAGCGTCGCGCGTTAAGCCCCGTCCACACCAGCAACAATGTCGAAGCAACCGGCAACAAAGTTGTGGACCGGGCTTTACAGACGACGACAGACGACCCCGACAGACGACGCTGACAAACGACGACGACAGACGCCAGCGAGCAAAACAATACTGGCCCATTAGGCGAGCCAGTACTGAACTGGAAATCAACACTGGCCCCAGTACGGTCTTTGAGGGATGATTGCAATGTCACGGCTACTGTAATGACTCTCACTAATTAAGGCTACTCCAGTGCATTCTGAAAACTATAAATTTCCATTTCTGCGTCTAAAACTCTGTTTGTAAAATTTACCGAGTTGCAAGAACGTTGTTAACCTGCCCATGTAGGTGTTGGTTGCGCTGGCGTGGCTGAAGTAAATAGACTTGGCTGGCCACTGACTGGTGCGACAAGCTGTTCACTCCCTCTTAACCTCGCCTTCCCCTCACGTCGCGCACACATCGCACACACCTAGACAATTCCCTCCTCTCGCCGAGCTAGCGCAATGTGCTGTTACACGGTCTCAGCGCTAAGTCCGACCTTTGCCAGCAATAAAGAAAGAAAGAAAGAAGAAAGAAGGTTGTTATGGTAGCAAGTAATTTATATTATGGATATTCGCCACTCGCCAGAGGAAATCTCACGTGACCATTTTTATGACACTCGCATTCCGTGGCGCAGCCACAGTTAGGATTTTTGACAAAGGTGAGAGGGGTTCACGGCGGAGCCAAAAACGGGTATGGAACATTCTGACTTTCAAATATGGCCTCTGATACTAGCACCCAACTGATTTTTGGAGAAATGAAAAACAGTATTAAGATTGTCATATAGTCACATAAATACTTACATCTTGCAGTCAACTTGTGTTTTCGCACGCCTTTTTGGCTTTTACTGTGTAGTGAACATCTCTTTTAATTGCATCTCCAAACTTATTGCGGAATTATTCCCTTTTGTGGGCAAAATTCCCCCTAACAATGTCTGGTGAACTTCTGTGCAGTTTTTTTGCAAATTTACAACAAAAATGGTTCTACATTTTGAAGTAGTACATTTTTGACGGAGATGTTCAAAAATGGACGGAAATTTCGTTTTATGTTACACGCAGTAACCTACGCCTGTGTGATGACGGATTACGCAAGAATGGTACATTTCATAGTTTCATTACACACATATAGAGGAAATAGTCACGATTTAGAAATGACTAAAATATAGATATGCTTGGCAACAAATTATTAACACTAAACCTATTGCTAGACATCGAGTAACGTAATGAATTGCATAAATGCGACACTTTTTACGCCTATTAGGCTAACTAGAGAAAAACTTTCTGGCGTTAGAGCATAATTCTAACAAAAAGGCAGTCATTCTGAAATTCAATAAAACTTTGCCTATTTTCAAACTAAGCCATGAAGATTTCTGGGTTTGTTATCGTCAAAATTTGCACAGTCCACAGTCAACATTTTCCGAACTCCATTTTGTGGGCCCAGTATTAAGGTTCATATCAAACCATCTATACCTATAACCGGCACCGGTCACAATGGAAAAATAGCGTACGTACATAGCTAAAAATATACTTACATGATCCTCAAAAATATACAGCTACAGTGAGGCTGTCGCGTCAATGTAAAGAGAAAACTTACAAAAAACTTATAAAAATATGCATTTGTTCAAAAACACCAAGGACCGGTTTTTCCACCGCAAATTAATCTCCCATTAACGTTAATGAAAGATTAATTGATTAATTAATTAACCCATTTCTGAAAAAGGATATTATATTACTTGAAAATGTACAACGTCGGGCAACTAAATTAATTACAGGTTTGAAACATAAATCTTATCAGGAACGTTTGTCGATATTACAGTTAACAACACTGGAAACCAGAAGCAAAAGAGGAGATCCAATCAAAGCTTTTAAAATATTGAAAACGTTTGATAAAAAAGATGACAGTAATGTGTGGTTTAAATTATCTTCAACGGGATTAAGAATTTATGATTATAAACTTTTCAAGCAACGTTGTCGTTTAAATATTAGGAAGTATTTTTAGTCAATGAATTATTGGTGATTTGAATAAATTACCAGCAGATGTTGTCAATAGCTGCTCGGTTAAACACTTTCGAGAACGGGTTAGAATAGTACAATGGGGATTTTAACAAGCTCAGCTTTTCCCCCGTCTAGCTGCATGTTTTTCTGTCTTTTTGTTCTTTCTGTCTTTCATGTAGCTAGTTAAGTTAATTTGCGGTGGAAAATTTGGAAAAACCGACCCTAAGCATCCTAAATCTGGCATCGAGTCTTTAACAATTGTTTTAACAATTGCCTTTAACGATTGTTGAAGTTGTCGGTGTTCGGTTCAGTTCGCAAGAGTCACAACTACCACATTAACCATTCTTCTAGGTACAGTAGGTGTTGATCGTTTAGCTCTCGGTGCTGATTGGCCGACTCCTGTGCGCACCTGCTGACGTCATCTGATGATGACCAATGAACTCGTCGAGCAAAAGCGTCAAACTACAACGTTATCGTTAATCAGTGTCAGTCACATTGTGTTGACAAAACACGACTTTACAGTCAACGAGAAGGTGAGTACAATATCACGTGTTCAACCAGAATGTATACAGCTAAGGAAGGCACGTGACATGATCCCTGCAGGATCAACGGTCCTCAAGGAACCAAAAGAAGTTTACAGGTAACATTAACAAGTTGCGACTTACGGCACGGGTAAGAAGTATTGCGATCAACGTGTCTGTGTGTCTGTATGTTTGTCTGTTTGTCTGTTCGTTCGCATATCTCAAAAACCACACGACCAAATTTCACGAAATTTTCTGTACATGTTACCCGTGACCGTGGTTCGGTCCTCCTCCGACGACAATGCGATACGTTATGTACTTCCGGTTTCGTGAATGACGTAAGGTTTTCATATAATAGAGGGAATAGGCTAGAATCAAAGACGACCGACACTTATGTCTCGTCGAGTTCGCCAGGTGGCGACACCGGAGGCGAAGTCTGCCATCTCCAACTGCATCTTGTTTAGTAACTGCGTTTATTATTTCAACGGCACGCAGCAGCGCTATCGGAAGCATCGTTATCAAAAATTTATTATGACTTTTGGACGGGGCCTTAAAAAGCCAGAGGTCACAAGGTGTCCAAGTGACATCGGATGACTTGTTAGAAATTTTTCTAGCAGCAAAAGATAAGAAGAAACGTGGCCTTGGCTACGAACGTAATCCTTCATTTCGCCATCTGTAATTATGGGGTGTTAATCATTCGGCTAGAATTTTTACTTCGCTACCGGTAAGAGCAAAGTATTTTGACCAGCGTGTCCGTATGTCTGTTTGTTTGTCTCTGAAACCAATCGTTCAAATTTCACCAATTTTTTCTACATGATGCCTATGGCAACTCAGTCCTCTGACGGCAATACGATACGTTATGTACTTCCGGTTTTGTGGATGACGTCATGTTTTCACTGAATGAGCCAGATTCAAAGACGACGCGTATGTTTTGTATAATTCGCCAGGTGGCGGCACCGGGGACGAAGTCTCCCGTCTCCGACTGCGTCTTGTTGATAACTGCAATTGTATTTAGTTGTTTTATACTATTTTGTTTGCTTTTTTCTAATGTTACTCGTAATAAATTATAACGAAATATGACGAATTATTAAGCGGTAACTTACGACATGCCATCATTTCGTAAGTAAGTAAGAGCGTTTATTATTTCAATAGCACGTTGCACTGTGTGGTCCGTCGCTAACAAAAATTTATGATGCCTTTGGGAGGGCGAAAAGTTGTGGTAACTAGGATCTAAACATCTTAATCTTACCCTCAACTCAAGCGGAAGCACTTGCTAGAACTTGGAACTCGAAACGTGAACAAATAACGGATATTTATACACAAAATAAGGGGAATATAGCACAAATAAACTCAAATAATCCCACGGCGTCTCTTAGTTTGGCGATATGATTTCCTCTTCATCCTGAAATGAGTTCGCTTCAATTAATTCATGTATTCGGGATGTTCCATTCATTTACAGTTTCTTGCTGAAAGAAAATTTTGCAATGTCCGCATGTTACACTTCTTTTATTCAACTTTAATTGAGTGAACTCAAAAAATAATAATAAAATCCCTTTCTATATTCGCATAACCTTCAAAAATTAATTTAAAACTTCTATCAAATCGCGCCTTAGCTTTTCCTTTCTAGGGCAGTGAAACCCGGTTTTATATCCCAACATTAATCAAGTCGATTGACTAGTATTTCTGTATTATTCGTGCTTTCATCGTTCCCGGTATCTCGTGTGCTTTTTATTGAAATTCGATTCTTATGTTTGTTATTGCTTAAGAAAATTTACGCTTATACTGACTGAATACTGTGATAATTGTAATTTTACGGCATGTAAGAGGCAATCCACCCTTTGCCGCTTGTGTTTTAAATTTTAAACTAGAAAGCGGGGCAAAGCCCAACGTGTAGCCCGCCCGGCATGCGCAAACACGACTGTGCATTTCATACTTACCTACAGACTGGCTATGCTACTGCCACCTAGCGAATGACCTTTAAAAACCAGTTCACAACGTATTTTAGCCTACATGGACTCACCACCCATGCAAATGAGCCACAAGATCTCATGGGTTACTGGACCAAAGTTCACCGAATTTGTAGCCGTAGTAATTTTTTCATCGCCGGTGCTAACGCAACAATCCGCGTTGCTATCCGTCCACCCGTTGTCGAATGAGAGGGGCGACGGGCGACATTTATAAAAAGAAAGTCGCAAGCAAAACAAGCCCGCCGGCAGCATCGCAATGCCGGGCGGGCTTATAATGAGTCTCAAGAACGCAGACCAGACCTTCAGACTCGCACGGGACTCGGTTGACGGCGGGAGTAGGAGGAAGACGATAATGATGATGATGCTGATGAAGATTGTTAGCGTTGACATCATCAACATCGCTATGACTCTGACCGCTGTCCGTCAGCGAGCCTTCTGAGCGACTGAACGTGAACGCTGGACACTGGTCTGTTGAGTACGATGGAGAAGTTGTCGCCGAACGATGACCACTCAGTTTAGTCTGTCGCCGTAACAACAGTTTACACAAGCGACTGTTTCTTTTCACGGAACTAAAACGCAGTTCATTACGTCGCTGAGCCCCGTAGGGTGCGAAGTATTGTGAAAAGCGCGTATGTTTGTCTGTATGTCTGTCTGCTCGCGTATCTCATCAAAAAACACACGTCCAAATTTTAGCAAATTTTCCATATATGTTACCCATGGACGTGGCTCGATCCTTCTACGACGGCAATGCAATATGTTATGTACTTCCGGTTTTGCGGATGACGTCATGTTTTCACATAACAGAGCGAGTAGTCCAGAATCATATGTTTCGTCCAGTTCGCCAGGTGGCGGTACCGGGGGCGATGTTTGCCTCTCCCACTGCATCTTGCTAGTGACTGTCGAGGCAGAAACTAGAAATTTTAAGCTGTCGAATGACGAAAATGCGGCTGCCAAACCAACAGTGTGAAAATAACAGTGATGACATACGAGCAGCCTAACAGTAACAGATTGTATGCAGACTACTACAAATACTGATCTATGCAACTGTGTTTGTTTTCGACTGTTGTTCCAAAAGGTTGATACTGGTTGCTTATGTACAACCAAAGACAGAAAACAAGGAATTCCGTCTTCGGGGTCGGCCGTATATCCACACATGCCGATCCTATGTCTACACGCCGCGCGATTTCACGAACGGCGCATGCATGTGTTCGAGAGCCAAAGGGTAATCGTTATGAACGTCGTGGAGGTGGTGGTGCGCAGGCCGATTTGTACGATTTTGGGCTTCTGGGGGAGCAAAGTTCACAAAAATGGGAGATTTCCTGCCTGGGACGCCGTGCAAAATTTGACGCCGCTAGCTTTATCCTCGGCGAAGAACGCTATTGTTTCTCGGACAAACCGGAAGTAGTTTACCGATTTTAGAGATGTGCAAAGTCCGATTTTGGCAGTTTTGCGATTGTGGTGGACATATT
>Ga0209780_1001599_pt1 | contig 15136 bp, 7 predicted proteins | sample WorMetexBAHAMAS2_FD_187384 | JGI IMG/M metagenome (GOLD analysis project Ga0209780, IMG submission 187384) | Marine gutless worms symbiont microbial communities from Max Planck institute for Marine Microbiology, Germany - Inanidrilus exumae... | ecosystem: Host-associated > Annelida > Digestive... | reverse complement strand
ACATTTGTAAAATGAGCCAAATCAGCAGTTGCTATTACGGCAGTGTTAATGGAAGTTTCAGGTTGATGAAGTGATTTCATGATTTTGACGTGTTCGTTTGCAATTGCGAGTAACATTAGAACTATTGTGACGTCTCGTGACCTACAAACGTTTCAGTCTCGTCTCGGCTGGTGAGGTCAATGTCTCGGTCTCGGCAGGTGAAGGTCTCAGTCTCGGGCTTTAACGTCTCGTGCCCATCCCTGCTAAAAAAGAACTCAGAGCACTGAGGGAAAGTCAACCACTGGCATCATCTCATCCTGTTATGATCCTCCATCTGGCAGCTGTCATTGTAATGTCAGGAAGTTTTTCAATGAACAACAAAGTTCTAGTACAGTTCTTATACATCAGACAGTGTTAGCAAAGGCATTATGTTTTCAGGCAGCGTGCGTTCGTTCGTTTGTCAGGACATATATTGTTACCACAATATATCGTGAACACCTTGAACAATTTCGGTAAAACTGACAGGGAATATTCACTAACTCCTGTTGATGACCTGATTAGATTCTGGAGGTCAAAGGTCAAGGTCACAGCAGGGTTTCGAGGTGGCAAAGGTATCCACGTCAATACTGGGTCGTCGAAGTCTATCTTCTAGCTAATCAAGGCAAGTTAATGGACGGTGAATTAATGTTGCATTATGGTGTGATACAATGTGATACTGTGCGTAACTGGCAATCAGGATATTTCCATTTTGCCATTTATGTGTTTGTTTACTGTCAGTAAGTTTGTGCGCTGTGCATACAGGGTGATATTGTTGGTTGTGCTGAATACGTTTTTTGTGTATCGTCTTTATGCACTGGAGTCACAGACCAGCGGCTGTGCATTATTCAGGTTAAATTGCATAGTACTTTTTAGTATTTATTAACCCTTTTACTGCCAGACCGGAAAAATATGGTACATAGTCAGTGTATGGGTAATAGCCAATACCGCAGGCAGCATTATATCTCATACCACCTTTATAAGTATAGCCTACCTAGTGTCGCTAGATTTATCCGGCAGTCTGGGAATTATTATTTATTTCCTCCGCCGGAAATATCCGGCGGGAAAGACAGCGAAAGGGTTAAGAGTTTTGCCGATGCATTTCTTCTGTGCTTTACATCATGCACTTATTTCACAAAAAGTTATATTTAGTAAATGGTACAGAGACATTGAAGGTAACAGCGTCTTCTTCCCAGTTTAAATGATGATCAGAGATTTACAATGGGAGCTGGCAACTGGCCACGGATTCTTAAACTACGACACAATATCGAAATTTCATCAGGCCGAATTTTTGATGTTTGGCCTAGTTTTTGTGTCAAGTGACTTTGAATTTGGCAGAAACATCAGTTCTGAAGAATTGACCGTCTGTCCCATACAGGGTTAATTTATTTTTATTATTACTTATTTATTATTTATGATTACTTTTTTACTGTATATAGTTTACTCATCATTGTAATACTGATATTTGTTCTCTCTGTCAGTCTGTCTGTTGTGTTCTCTCTAACTGTTTATTGTAACTGTCCTCTATGTCTGTCTAGGCCTAGTTATTGTACACTCTGCCTCAGGGCGAAATAAACATGATTATTTGGTGTGGCGGAACAGGCGGACGTTGGACTAGCGATCTAGGTATCGCTGGATCGACTTCCGGCCATTCCGTAGTCACATAGCAATTCTAGGCAGGTCGTTCACACACGTGCCTTTGTTCATCAAGCAGTATAAACTGATACCAACCCAGGGTGGTGATGCTGACATGGTAACTGCAAGCCTTATGTCACCTGCAGGCAGTCTGCCTAGTAAACTGGGATAGCACCAGTCCTACAGTCACTGAGGGACTATGGGAGTAACTTTTCCTTTCTTTACCCAGGTTTGGTTTCAGCTGATATATGTCTTTGATGGCCTGAGGAAGATATCCATCTAGTACTGCTCAGTTGCCTCAGAACAAGTCCAGTGGTACAAGTGGACGTATTTGAAATGGGGAGGTACATGACATTGAATGACCCTCTTGTTTGTACTCATAAAAAACGGTTCATATTGACAGTTTGAATTAATGCTGTACGTGTGTGCATTTGTTTCGGTTTGTGTTTTGTTTCCGTTCGTCAAGTGACAGGACGTACATCTCGCCAGTAAAAAACCTGCTGCATTTATCCGTGTTGTGGTGCTTTTTTGGGGACCCTTCTAACTCGGAGTAGCTCCAGACGCAGAAGTCACGTCAAACAAAACCAGGTGTACAAGTACAGTGTTGTATGATTTGTTCGTTGTAGTAGAATACAGCGACCAGCAGACAATTTCTATGGTGCTTTCTCTGATTCGCGTCGCTGGAAGGTGACGTTGGATAAAGCCGCTCGCCTGTTAAACGAATTGGCCGCGACACTCTCCGAACTGCAAGAAGCAGATCCATCTCATCAATACACCCAGACTGCTAACGAACAGGCTTAATAGCCATGTGCTTGTTAAAAATATTCTTTCCAACAACTATTTGTAGGGAATGATACATATTTTTGTGTCCGATACAAAGATGCACCACAGTCAACATGTTCATTAGTTCCTATTCATGTATTCATGTGTTCAGTATTCAGGATATTGTTTTACTAGGCACATAGTGTTTGTCTTCTTAGACTGTTGTTATTTAGTAACTGTACTTTTACATCTGGCTGTACTAGATAAGTTCAGTGCTGAGATGCTGTTTTAGATGCTGCTGTACAATTCTTTTACCTGGATGAAAAATAATTTAAGTGAGTTATTTTTATATCCGTCAGGTCGTCAATCCTGGCTTCTATAAATAGTAAAATAATACATTTAACTCGTCCAATTTAGTGTTATTTTTCTTTTATTACCACACAGCTGCCTGGCCAATGTGATTTTTGTCATACCACTTGGGCAATTTAGTTAGTTAAATTGCTGTATTCTTAGTGACTAATTGAAGTTTCCATTAGTAGTTTGCTAACACTCGTCGTCTTCGTCAACGCAAGGCCGAGGAGGCCGTAGCGTACGTTCTTCACACTGCCTGATCCTGGGCACAGTTGAGGGCGTCTCCAGCTGACAGGCCACAGTCTGAACAAATCTGGTGCAGCCAGGTAATTTGAGGACGACCCCACGGTCTGCACCAGTTTGCGAATGGTGGAGCCAGTACTGACCAGTAATGGCTTGTTCACTGATCATTTTCATTTTTTTCAGACAGTGGTAGAAATGCCAATTTTTCTCTCGAAAACCTTCATTTTTGTTTTCAACCGAGTCCGGTTGATGAACCAGGCTGCGCCTACAACACAACAGGCTCTGCCTCCATTAGCAGCATTTGTAGGTGGACTCCTGCGAGTCGACCTAATAAAGTGGGTCTCAAATGTCCGTCCGTACTTCCGTCTGTCCACAAACATTTTCTTCGTTTTCAATGAAATTTGGTATATACATAGAGGTCGATGAGTGACGCATAACGGTATGCAGTATGACCTGATCCAAGGTCAAGGTTACGAGCCCTTGAAAGTCGGACATTCAGCCATTTTCAAAGGCTATCTCCTCCCCCGTTTATAATGGGGGCTGGCAAATGACCACGGATTCTTAAATTAGGGGCCAATACCTAAGGCTTATCGGGCCGGATTTGTAATGTTTGTCCTAGTCATTTGTGTCACGTGACTTTGAAGTTGGCAGTAAGTAGGAGTCAACCGTCAGTCCCGTATGGGGCTAATTTATTTGTGATTGGTTGTGATGATGTTAGAGGCAAACTGCACCGTAAAAACGCAGCTGTTTATTGTTCCTGAAAATCGTGGAACCTTCTCAAGCCACTGAGCTGTAGTTGACGACGAGAAACATAGCTAAAGGTCATAGTCACTTGTGCTGCTGAGACATATGTTTTAATTGCACGCTGACCACTTTTCTGGAAAGCCCGGATTATTCTGCTTTTTAAGTCGTCATAAACATTTTTTTGTAGAATATGCACTTACATTTGTAGTTTACTGGTATCACTGATGCATGCATGATGTGTGTGACGCAACACTGGTAGAAGTGCCGTCAGTAATCAGGGAAGTGTCGGGGCATTACATTTACACACTGCGTGAAGACGGTCACCATGTTGTTCTACTCATGACCATGTGGACCAGTGACTGGACTGTCCATTAGATGTTTGCTGTCATATTCTAATATTAGGCCGTTGTTTTTCTGAAGTGTAGTTGCCATTTAATTTTGTGGTCGACCTTATTTTGTACTGATGTTATATATTTAGATAGTCAGTCAGTGTTTCTGAAGATGACCACCTTATTTTCTAAAGAGTGAGAAAAGAAGCATACGTTTTGACTTCAGTCTTAGTCCCTTTAAAGTAACCTTTTGCCTTCTTGTTCAACTGAAATTTTCCAGAAGGCATTTATTTGTTTAATCTTGGAATACATCATTGACCTTGAACAAACACTCACTGTTGGCTATTGCAGTTTAGCTCGGCATAAGTTTGAAAATGCTGCTGTTTATTTCTGTATGACAATTTGTTGTTTATTTTGACGTCAAAGTGGTACCAAACTGCGTAAATACTTATGACAGTTCTTTGTAAATATATCCTTTCTCTGTGACGTTTCTCATGAATTATCGACTTCTGCTACTGTGCGATGCTTAATGACAAAACCAAAATGGCTGGTTAAGGGGGCCGGCGCCAGCGGGGACTCGGGGGCTTGGACCCCACAAGAAAAATTGGCTCCCCTGGGCGGGGCTGTGGCCAGAGTTTTTTCCTAATGTATCGCTCGCTATGTGCCCCCACCCCCAAAAAACTCTCTTTGGCCCCCTACTTGCTAGACTTTGGCGCCGGTACTGCTGGTTACATGTTCTTACATTTGTTACACTGAAGTGTAGCTGTAACTGTTGGCTGGGTGCCGGATAAAATAAATCAAACGAGGCCGATGTGAAACCCTCGTGACCAAGGACAATACCAGAAGGCTGAGGCCAAGGCTAAATACTCAAGACTTGACTGAGGCCAAAGGATTATATTATGCACTGCCATGTGTTCTTTTTAGGGGATGGTTCGGAAGTATATCCTCAGAGTGTTTGTTAGCAAGTAACTGTGTAGGACACAGTAAAACAATGCTTGTTTTTTAACTACAGAATAATCCCCACCGAGTTCCATAATTATAGGACTTTGAAATCGAGGCGGAGACCAAAACTTTTAAGGCTGAAGCCACGATGTGTTGAGACCGAGATCAATGGTTGCGAGGCCGAATTTTGACCGCGTGGCTAGACTTTGCTCGAAGCTTTAACATTTGGTGGCTACTTGTGGGAAATTGGCTGAGTTGACATAGATACAAAATCATCTTGTCAAAAATGCTGGCCACATTAATTCTGTCTTCCAACTGTCTTCCGTCACATTTTGACAATATTGGTTGGAAAGCTATTAATGGAAACATTTGTAGGTCTAGCCACGTTTGCGGTAAATATGGAAATAGGCCAGTTAAAGGCCGTGTTACACGTAGCAGACGTCAAGTGGCGTTTTACACTGCATTCGATTGTCTCCATACTGTGTGGCTTTTTACTTGTTTTACTTCTTATGTACATGGTTTTTGACTTTATGTTTGAGTTGATTGTCGTTTAGGGATGTATGCAGTTTAGGCCTGTATGCTACAGTTTTTAATAGAATTAAATTGTATGTGCGTTTAATTCGATGAAATGAAATATGTTTAAACACTAAACAGGTATTATTGAAGTGATTTGTTTTTGTCTCTTGTTGGCCTTTGTGGTTTTAATCGGCAGGATGCCCGCAAGTTATGACCTGCCCATGTAGCCCAGTGGTCAAAACACTCGGGCGCCATGTGCAACAGATCGTGACAGGCTCAGTTGCCGGGGTTGGTTCAAACCTCAGCCCGGCCGCGTCGGCCTACCAAAGAATTATTTCAATTAATTCCTACACAGATGATGAACACGGAGATAATCCCGGGCAGGAAAAAGAGGGTTCGGCGGTATCCTCTATAAACTGACGGTTGCTTACACCTTGATCAGCAGCGTCAATGCTGTGTGCCGCGCCGGTGTGAGCTGAAGTAAATAGACTTGGCTCGCGCAACACACAGCGCCAGTCAGGGCTAAGCCAGACAGTAGGCCACGTCTGGAGGGGGTGCGTTAGAAATATCTGACAAGCTGTTCACATCCTACTAACCCCGCCTTTCCCGCACGCACTCACACATACGCACACACCTACCAATTCCCCTTCTCTCCCTGGGCTGGCCAAAAAAGAAAGAAAGAAGCCCGCAAGTTATATGCTGGTATTTGCATTACACAGGTGGTCGATTTTGTGGTTTTCGCCCCTTCCCATGGTCGTCACGTTGCACCGACGGGGGTGAAATTTAGCGCACAGAAGTCGACTTATTGGTGCATGGTTGGGGTGTGAGATGTCTTTACCGACACCATCTTTTATTATTTCGTGGCGGAGCTGATATGACCTAGATTGTGTTGAAAGCGCTGTTACACTGTAATCAACCAACCAACACTTTGTGGAGCTTTTCGAGATTCTGATAGGACCCTATCATTCATTTTTGGCCCTTAGTGTCTCATTTGGGAATATACCGCTATGATTCTGTAATTGGCATTTGGGTCAGTAACTCCGCCAGGCCTGTGGTTACCTTCCCAGCCGCAGAGCATCACCGCCCTTCGGCTGGTACTCATTTTACCACCCCACGGAGGGTAGAAGGCTGAGTCAACGTGTGTAAAGTGTATTGAAAATAAATAACCCCCGTACGGGACTGACGGTCAACTCTTCACAACTGAAATTTCTCAAGTTCAAGTCACGTGACACAAAAACCAGGACAAATATCAAATATTGCGCCCTAGTTTAAGAATCAGTGGTCAGTTGCCAGCTCCCATTGTAAATGACGGCGGAGATGGCTTTTGAAAATGGAAGAATTTCCAACTTTCAAGGGCTCATGATCTTGACCTTGAATCGGGTGATACTGCATATCGTCGTGCATCACTCATCGACCTCTACTTACATGCCACATTTCATTGAAATCGAAGAAACTTTGTGGACGTACGGACGGACGGTCATTTGAGACCCACGACCCACTTTATTAGGTCGACCCAGAAGAGTCGACCTAAACATGCATGGCCAATTGGCCATATATACCCGCAGTACCGATCTCAAGAAAGTGCGATGCATATCCGAGCTGAGATAGGGTAGGCCTAGGCCCTATGGGCCAGCGTGTTGGCAGTGTCACGTGCACGCACACCCGCACGTTTAAGAAGCCTGCTTCGTAATTATTAATGTCGACATGCAGTTCTAGCTAGTCAAGACAGGCGCTGAACTGGTACGCAGGTATCTGCCCTCTCCGAATTCTTCGTAAATTTTGACCATAATAATTGGTAGAGTTGGCAAGCCCGCAACGTGAGTACGCCTAATAGTCATTCTGTGTGATGTAAAACCTATAGGCTATCATTGCCGACACATTGCTGCTCTGTGGACCAACGTGCGTTGTAGGCTGTCGAACAAATAAAGCGTGATTACAGCTGAGCCGGCTAATAAGGATAACGGAACTGTCTGCGATCCTGGTCTACAGTTTACATTGGTAAGTATATTAATTAAAGTGGCGGCTATACACGCAGAATAAGAAATCTGCGTGGAATACAGCTAAATTAAAGTTATCGCAGTGCACGCAAACCGTGGCCAAAGGAACGTGGTTTAACCATTTAGGGGACATAAATATTAATTATTAAATACCACGGCAAGAGACGTCTGCGGTCAAGTACGCCAACAAACGCTCGACATTCGAATACACGTAGGCCTAAGCCATTTTGCAGCGCGATGGTGTGCTAGCGAGACATGCTGTCTTCATGCGGGGTGGTTTGGCGTAGTTATGGGTCATACAATGTCACCGGACATAACATAATTCGATAGAGCGCATAGGGTTCCTATAAGTCTTTCACAATAACTATGTCCCTGTCGTTCACCGTTCATGAGATAGCGAGATAATGGTCGAAAATCGCCGATTTTAACCTCGGGGACACATAAATATTCAATACCACGGCAAGAAATCTATGAGATCAATTAAGCCAGAAGACGGCGAAAGACGCTCGAAATTCGAATACACCCTATCACAAGCAATCACAACTGAGATTTGTATAGCGCCACTTACAAAATGGACAGTGGCGCTGAACAATGTAAATATGGCTGTAAAGCAGAAATTACGAATTAATGAAAGATAATGTCACGGTGATACGCTGTACGCCTCAGTGAACAATGTAGTTTTCAAGTGACGCTTAAAAGTCACAACATAGCTAAGTCTATAGGCCTAAACCGCTTTACTACCCGACGCTATGCTAGCGCGGCATATAGATGCTGTCGTCGTAAGTCTGTCACAGGCCGGTATTGTACTGCAATGGCTAAACGTTATAGGATCACGGAAAGACGGACTAGTTTTTTAATGCCAGAGATTTCGGCGAAATTCCAACGTGGTAATCCGCATTGGGGGCACTAAATACAGGCGGGGTAGGTTAAAATCGGTGATTTTCGCCCAATATCTCTCTATATCTCCGAATAGGAACATAGTTACTATGAAACATAGCAACTATGTCTCTATCCTGCATCAATCGATAGAGCGCATACGAGTTCATCATCGATGAAAGGCTATAGGAACTCGTATGAGCTCACTCGAATGGTACTATTTCCAGTGACCTTGAGTGACCCCTAACCACGCCAAACCACCCCATTTTCCACATTTGGTATCGCCTTTCATATCTTAATAATGGTTGGAGATAAACTTTAAATTTGGTAGGTAGATTGATCATAGCAAGTCCTATCCCAGGATGACTAAACAAGCTTAAAAAGGCGGGTTGAGGTCACGTGACCCATTTTTTTAAATTTTGGGCCCCAAATCGTCTTCTGAATCGTCGAAATAAGTAAATAAACTAGGCACTTAAAACTTCGTGTGCTGACTGATATTGTTCAGGGTCATGTGCCTCTTTAAATTTTGGGAAATAACTGATAGTATATCGGAAACGTTGCAAGCTAGACATAGCTGCAATGGAACCCTAACAGGAAAATCGTATGTGGCATATCGAATGGCATCATTACCAGTGACCTTGAGTGACCTTGACATAGTGCGCCGCGCGGTCCCTTTGCAATAGCTGAGCTTCTTGTTATCTTTCGTCTAGCATTATAGTTATTAGGCCTATAATGCTGGACGAAAGACAAAAACGGCGAAAAACGTTTAAATGCGCCAAACGTCGACGGCGATCGCTAAACACAGCTCGGTGAAGAATGCATCGGTAATTATTGCAAATGCATGAAAATTCGCTTATAACGAACTGCTTGACGACGTCACGGGGTGCAGTGTTCGATGCTCGTTGACCGACCGGCATGCAGTGGAATGCGAGCTATGTCGTTACTGAACGTACGTTGACTTCTTCATCCGATCTGCGTTCAACGAACGCCTCAGCACTTTCACATCGTCTTAAAATTTCTTTCGCGCATTGTGTGTGCATTCAAGCGGCTAACATTTTGTGCTTATGCACCCTTTTCAACGTAATCAGAACTTCAGAATAATGCCATTTTCCCCTTTCCAGAATTGTCTCACCGTTTACTCAAAAAGACACATTTCAAAATTAACAAAATGTCGCCCTAACGGGACGTAACCCTATTGTTCTGCCGTGCAGTGTGGGCCGCCGATACGGCGGCGGCCGACCGCCCATGTGCGTTAAGCCCCGTCCATACCAGGAACAATGTCGAAGCAACATTGTTGAATGCTACAAGTTAAACGATTCTTTCGACAACGTCGAATGTTGCTTCCACACTTTTGCCGTTTTTGGCAACAATGTTGCCGGTTTCGGCAACAATGCAGAACGAAAGTTCGTCCTTTCGACAAATTCGAAACAAATTGAACATGTTCAGTTTGTTTCGACTTTGTCAAAAGGACGACATTTTACAATAGAATCGTCCGATATTGTTGCCGTTTGTGGCAACAAAGTCGAATGTAGCTTCGACAAAGTAGAACGTTGCTTCGACAATGTTGCGTGTTGCTTCGACATTGTTGCTGGTGTGGACGGGGCCTTACAGACGACGACAGACAACGACGACAGACGACAGCGTGCAAAACAATACTGGCCCATTAGGCGGGTCGGTAATAATTTGGGACGTTGTGCAGTGACACAATGGTATTATTCGTGATTGAAGTGTGTTGTGTAGATCGTCTCTTTTGCGTTGTGTGGGATAGGCATGGCTACTCTATAAGCCTAGTGTGCTGACATTTCTGCCTGGCTGTATAGCGAGTCAGTTACTTCAGCTAAATATGCTAAAAGATCAATATTTCAACAGTTTGAGTCATGTCAATCTGTGGTCCCAATCCCCATGAAACCATGATTTGGAAATTCACCATGTTATAACAGTATGAAACCTATACTGTATTCGAACGCTTTTTGCCGTGTTTGGGGTAATTTTTTATGTATGTATTTAATTTTCGAAATGCAGACAACAGATAAAGCCACAACAAAACTGCGTACACAGTGGCAGCACAGCAAGGCACAGCATGCACTAACAACTGCCCTTGATAAAAAAATACAAAAATAAAAAAACACAAACATCACGAGCATTTTCAGAATGAACAGACCCAACGGAACGTTACAGTTACGCAGCAGTGCAATAATAAATACGACGGCTGTATAGCCGCCGCCGACCGCCGGCGTGGGATAGGGAATTCAGTCGCTTCTGTTTGTCTGTTTGTCCGCGCTCTAGAAGGAAAACGACTTGAACTATCACCACCGAAGTCAGTAGACAAATAACCCATGGCAGGACCTCGGCATGCAATGACCCTGAGGTCATATCCTAACCCTAAACCTCGGATTACGGTTTTAACCTTTGTGATGGGGATGGGCCGGGATGCGCAGCAACGTGAGTGTGCGTGTCCAATTGTCCATACCACTGGACATTTTTGTACTTGCTCAGTATTTTTATCACTTGACAACAAGTGCAATCAAAACTTGCATTCGTCCGGCGTGGGTCTGCATGTCGATACAACTGCACATTTCTCTAATTGACAGTGGACGTTAATGGTCTGGATGGGTGGGCACTCCGCCCCTCCACGCCCACGCGTGAACATGCTGCATAAATGGCAAAAATTATGACTAAACGATATTATAAAACAAACTTATTAAGCGTCTGGCACAAGGTGACTAGATAGCAAAAGTAGATTGGAAGAGGATTTTAGTCGACGTTTAAAGATTGATACTTTGTCAATAATGTACGGTATGTACCTGGAATCCTTTACAGGTGCATGGTGCGGAAACAGGAAAGGGCTGTGAGGACGATTACTAGTGATGCGAATGATCCAGCTAGAAGATATGTGCTAGAAGAAAGTAAGGCTCTAGGAGGAAGGTAGTGGGCAACTAATTCAGAGAGATGGGGAGCTTGGACAGTATGAAGTGTTTTCCAGGTAATCAGGCAAACAGTTTGTATTTATGTAGGCCTATGCGATGACTAACAGGCAACCAATGTAAATCGCGACGTATGTTCGTGGAACTAGGTCGGCGGTGCCTCTGCAACAAACCGCCCTAGAACATTTTTGCACACGCTGTAGGCCTAGCCTGACGTCGGAGATACTCGGTGTGATATACGATATCACGTGGTTGACAGGCTTCGATGACATCATCAAAACTCGTGATACGCGCCGCACACGTCAACATCGACTTCGTCGAAGCGGACGTACGCGAATGTCGGCGGCGCGAAGACGAGCTACGGCAGCAGTCGACCACCGCTCGCGCCGCCGCCGTCTCCGACCCGCACCCGGAGGGCCGAGGACCGTCCAAGAACGGCGCGCCTGAGACCCGGGCGGACGTCAGTCCGAATCAGTCGGCTGAGCGTTGTCGCGGGACGTCGGAGGCGGCGACGATGCGTCGCTGGGCGTATACGTCGCTTCGTCTATGTCGCGAGTTGCTGGACGAACACCGGCGCGAGGTGGAACTACTGCGACAAGGACGCATCGACACCACATCCGACCAGCGTCGAATTACGCAGACTTGACGGACGCACCGGTGGTGAAATTGAACTCGATTCTGCCCGGTATCAGTCGATCCCGCACTCTCTTGCATTTGAGTGCAAGATACGGCGAGAGCCGAACAATCTTATCATACGTTTTAGTAATCCTTTGCCGCCACAGAGGAGCATATTTTTGGGCTCAAAATGCATAAAACATCGATTTCCTGGCGCGCTTCGCATCAGAAGTCACGGAGGGAACTATCAGCTGCTGTTACTATGCCCGCGGGAGCGGTTGCGAAGTATTGTGATGAGTACGTCTGTGTGTCTGTTTGTTTCTCTCTCTGTCCGCGAGGATAGGTATCTCCGGAACCAAACGGGCGATCTTCATCAATTTTTGTGCATGTTGCCTATGGCCGTGGCTCGGTCCTCTTCCGTCGTGGTGATAAAATCCAAAGGAGGAGGTTTTCTTCCCCACTGACAATGCATTGTACAGCATAGCATTTAGAACCCATGCAAAAACGGCTGAACCGATCGAGATGCCGTTTGGGATAATGATTGGGCTTGGCCGAGGAACAGTGTGTTACGTAGGGTGACGATCCCCGAAGGGTAAGGGCAATTTTTGGGAAAAACATGTGCCCCACAAGCCTATAATACCCCTAATAATTGCTAATTGGACTGGCCAAGGCAGCCGCACACGACAGGGACAGACGCGTGAGTGCAAGCGTTGGACGAGTCCATTATCGGCCGCGAAGTGGGGTGTACTTTTGTTTTTTTCTGGATGACATCATGTTTTTCCACAATGGGCCATATAAACGGTATGAATTTCGCTACGAACGACCGATCACGCTTAAATTTACTGATTACCGCAAAGTCGGACAGAATGCAATTTCCTGTTATTAAAGGGCATAATTTTGACTAACTATTTCGGAAGTACTCGTAAAGTGAAGCAAAACAGGAACAAAGAAATTAATAAGAAGAATTACCCCCCAATGAACGTCGCCGTTCCTGCTGTTATGACGGAGAAACTAATATAATTATTTTGACGCATGTACATAAGAAAGCAAAGTTAATTTAGCGTTAAACGAACGCTGGTTAAGGATGTATATAGAGTTAAGGGTGCGATTGCACACCGCGGGCGAAGTCTGATGCCTTGTTTTCAAAGAAGCCGCTTTGCCATGGAAGTGGGGAGTGGGGATGAGGATGTGAAGGGAGATGAAGAAGTAGTCTATTCAATCCAGTGGTCACAACTGCGTTACAATAACAATAATTCGCCACAAATACGCCACGGGAATCACACAAAGGATTGGAATTATTCGTAAAAAACGTCCACAATTTTCTGATGCATTGATCTCCCAATGGCTTACCTCCACCTCACTCCAAATGGTCTTGATTCAGTATTTACCACTCAGCTTTGCATCATCTAACGACACATAAACTTCACGCCTATTTATGAATGTCACATTAAGCATACAACCGCGTGGATGTACGTTCACAATATTATTGCCAATATGTAGCGAGTATGTTGATTTTCTGTTTAGTGACTTTGTGGTGATTGTGGCTCGTTGGCTATGATCTGCTGTTTGAATTAAACTCGTAATCGGACGGAGAGTGATAAATCATGCTGAAATGATCAACAGAACTAAATGCGGTAGATGCCACGGATATTACAGGGACAAAACGTTGGCAAGATGCCTGCTTGATGCGTCGGCGTCGCGTTTTCGCTTCGATCTAATTTTAGATAGGTAAATCGCAGCCGTTCGTCGACTAGCTGCACAGCCAGCCTACGCGATTCGTTATAGTTCGTAAGCGTTCTATGGCTTATTGCGATGATATCGCCGTATAAAACCACTCTCCCACAGCTTTCCGTTCACGGCCTACTATACGCCGTGTAATAGAACTGACTGAATTTTGCGTACATAACGTGGACAGAAATAGCGTGCAAAATTCGGAATTTTTAAATAGTCACCAGTTTTAGATCGTAGAACCACGGCATTATGTAGACCTGCAGCCACACTGCTGCAGCCATTAAGCAATGCCTCTACTCTTGCTTTGTTTCATTAGAACTCTTTCTCAGAGCCTCCAGCCAGTGTTGGTGCTCACCTCATGTAGGCTACCATTGGATTTTGAAAACAAACACATACTTCCCAACGAAAAAAGCAGAAAAAACGCACTTTATCATAGCTAATTTTCAAGGTCTGGAACCAACGTACAAATACAGTACGGTAGTCAAAATGTCCTATTATCATTTGCCAAGCACAAGGTCGTCAGACGTTTGGATGGCATGCCTCGCGCCTCATCTCTAGCCTACTTATCCGCCAGTTTCAGGTGTTGATTAGGCCTATAGGATTTCGGGAAGAAACAGGTGCAGAAGCATTAATCAGGTAAGCTGGGGAAATAAACCAGCTTTTGTTTGTGTCAAAAATTATTGACAATAATTATTAAGTTACAACTAAAATGTCGCTGGATGTTTTATGTGACATTGTAGTGTACATTATACGCGTACCTTCATGCACCGTTGATTACAGCGCTGTGTAACTGAGTTCGCCAGACAGTTACTGGTCTTCAGTCGGCGCTGATGTCCGCTGTGACTGGTTGAAGGGGACCAAATGACAGCATCAGATCGACTTGGTCCGTCCCCGACCAGCTACAGACGGCATCGAACACTACGGCAGTGCAGATGGTCTGGCCAACTCGTCACAGCCACTGGCTGACGATGACGCCTGTAGACTGCCGTTCGTCGACAACTTCATTGGACTTATTAATCGACGAGTGGCATAGACAGACAATTAATCGAAACCTTCGTTTGCTGCACACACTAATCATCCATCTGAAACGTACAGCCCAGTTAGTACTAATAGCTACACTCCGCGTTTTCGGAGTCGGTCCGCCATGCAGGGGGCGTGCGGTCACTGCAGTTTGGTCAAAATGGAGGCTTTAGAACACTTTTTGGTCCAGCAAAAGAACGCTCACTTCAGCGTTGCAGATTTTCTACAATGGCGTGCAATTTTTCACTTAGCGGCGCATTTCGCAACATTTTGGAGAATTTTCTGCAGTTTTAAAACTACTTCCGGTTTTAAAATCTTTTTCCGGTCCGAAATCCGACACCGGAAATGAGATATACGTTTAGGTTTTCCTACCAACTGTACTTATTCTGGCCATGCGACGTCATGTATGGATATTTTTATGCTACATGTATTGTGC
>Ga0209780_1001598_pt1 | contig 15138 bp, 15 predicted proteins | sample WorMetexBAHAMAS2_FD_187384 | JGI IMG/M metagenome (GOLD analysis project Ga0209780, IMG submission 187384) | Marine gutless worms symbiont microbial communities from Max Planck institute for Marine Microbiology, Germany - Inanidrilus exumae... | ecosystem: Host-associated > Annelida > Digestive... | reverse complement strand
GATTGGTGCTGTGCTGCACCAGCCAGTGGCCAGCCAAATCTACATGTCAGTGTGGCCAAAACCTTGACGCTGCTAATCAAGTTGTCAGCAATGGTCACAGTTTATAGAGGACATTGTCGAACCCTCCTTTTTCCTGCCCGGTATTATCTCCCTGTTCATCGTGTGCATATGAATTATTTGAAATAATTATTTGTTAGACTGATGCGCCCGGGCTGAGGTTTGAATTCTGAATTCTAGACATGGCATACTGTCTAGCTTAGCCCTGACAGCCTTGACACTGCTAGATCAAGGTGTCTCCAGTGGTCACATATTATAGCGGACACCATCAAACCCTTTTTTTCCTGCCTGAGTTTATCTTTCTGTTCATCACATGCGTAGGAATTATTTGAAATATTTTTTTTCTGTCACGTGACTCTGACATTTCTTTTAGTGGTGGTTTGTTACCGTAGGCTAGGATTTGATACAGTCTACCTGCATGCAGTATTTGACGTTCTAGCTTCAGTCATTCCAGAGATATAATTGGGGGCGTCAAAATCTTAAGTGGGTCACGTGACCCTGACAACGCCTCTTTTAAGGGTGATTTGTTATCCTTTTGCTGGGACTTGACAGCCTACGAGCAAGCAAACTTTGATCACTTAAGCTTCAACCATTCCAGAGTTTGAATGGTTCACGCTTGGTGGCATGGCACAGTCATAGAACGTCAGTCTTTGGATAGCAAACTTTCCTGTCGTGTGCTCGACCTGCAGCTGATGGGTGATTACGTATGTGGGTAAACTGTCCGCTACAGGTTAGCCAACTAGGGCAACTCAGCCTTTTATCTTTTCGAGGTTGATAAATTGAGTAGTAAGCTGTAATTGGATGTTTGCTTCCTCGCACAGGTGGCGCTGCCTGGTGAATGCTTATAGGGTGAAAAGAAAAGAAAATGCACCACTGGTGTGGTTGATTGGAGCGGTGGCGTGTTTGCTAGCTGCATAACGTGGGTCCAGTTGTCTGTTAATGCATGCAATTGGATGGTCACAGTTTGCACTGCAGCACCATTGGCTCTTGCCAGTCAACTGCCACTTACGAGATTGTAAAGCGCGCTCGTCTGGTCATCGCATAAGTAGTGCTATATAAAAATCCGACCTTTACCTTTACCTTTTACGTGACCTGACCACGTCTCTTTCAGGGATATTTTGCCGTGCCTGAGCTAGCACTTGCTATGATCAACATATCTACCAAATGTGAAATCTATACCTACTACAGAAATATGAGAGGCAATACAAAATAGCGAAAATGGGGTAGTTTAGTGTAGTTAGGGGTCACTCAAGGTCACTTGTGACAGACGGACGGACACACGACGACAGAATGTACCGTGCTAGCATAACGTCACGCGGTAGAAACCACGCATCCAAATTCTGCCTAATTTTCTGCACATGTTACCTGTGGCCATGGCTCAGTCATCCTCTGGGTGACGTCATGTTTTCACATGATAGAGACAGTGGGCAGAATCAGAGACAAGGTGTATGTTTCATTGAGTTCGCCAGGTGGCAACACCAGTCAGATGTCAGATGAAGTTACAACTTACGTTTGGTTATGTTCACCAGGTGGCAGTGATGGGGCAAAGTCTGCCATCTCCAACTGCATCTTGTTTACGAGTTGCTTTTAGCCTTTTCATCACTTGTGAAGGAAATGTCTGTAGTGCCACCAGGCACTGTCATTGTGTTGCCCATTTCAGTGATTGTAGCCTGATTTGCAGAGTTCTTTGTAGCATCTGCATAATGATATTAATGAGCTGAGTAGACGCTGCACTAAAGATTGAAATTGGTTATTGACAGGTCGCTAGCTGAAATGATACGGGTCCGGAAGTTGGTGGATGAACGAGTGAAGGCAATTGTCAGACAGCTACAGGTATGTAGTTAATTGTACATTCTGTCTACTAGCATACAAAGTTCTAGCAACTTACAATTTGTGTTGCAGTTGTAAGTATATTGACTTGTTTAATTTGAGTTTGATAATACATATTGCATGTTTTGTTTGTGAGTACTGTTTTCTCATTTATTACATGGTTTTGACCCTGGCATTAAACTGTTCCTGTTACTGAGTGTAGGCTTGCATTTAGTGCTCTGGCTTACATTTTGTATAAGATCTTGTTGTGGCATCATATGGAATGGCAGAGATCTTTGGAGATAGATATAATCTGTGATGAGCACATAAAGTGTGATAGTTGAAAATTACAATTGAGTAGATGATGGTTACTGTGCACAATGGTCCAAAAACGCTGTTGTGTTATTTTTGGAATAACTCAGTCAGAAGTAAACCAATTTTGATAATTGATGGCACACAGAATCCTGAGAAAATTAATTTTACACCAGAATATTACAGAGCTGTTTACCTCACCTGCAAAATGTAGCTTCTGTAGGCCTACCTTTAAAAACTTTTAAAAGGCAACTCTTTAGCAATAAGTCATCTTGAGCGTTTGCAGCTGCAACTGGTCAAGTTCTCAGAGCATGAAATTATTTTTCACTGGTGAGATGTTGTTTACTGTGTTTACAGTATTGCTGGAGACGTGCTTGTTTTCTAGCAAGACAGTACACCAACACTTTGCACTCGCAACATGGTCAAGCTTCTCTACTGTGAGACACCAAATTCAGTAGTTCTGACATGTGGCCAGCCAATAGCCCTGACCTAAATACAGTGAATTACCGTGTTTGGGGCATGATGCAGCAGTTTGTATACCAACATTTTACCACGTACCATATCAGTCCAGGATGTGGACGAGTTGCATCAGCAATTTGTTAAGATACAGGCTGAATGCCAGCACAGCATGGTGATGATGCGATAGATCAGTGACAAAAAACTAAACGGGTGTGTCAATGCAGATAATAGTTATGTTTAACAGTTTCTGTTATATTGCTTGACCGAAATTCGTTTCTGTACAACATAACAACCGTGTGTTTTCAAAGCCATCCACTTTCTGGGGAAACAGTATAACTTCGGTCAGTTGAACAAGTTCTGAATTCCACAAATTAGTGCAATGTCTTTTTCAGATGTGGTGGACAAATGCATAACCACTTGTATCAAATTTATTCAGGATTGCATTCATCAAAAATTATTAAAATTAGTTAATTTTTTATCGAGTTATGAAAAAGTAATAGGGTGGCGTTTTTTGGATCCGAAGTTATATGTAATTTTGTTGGTACATATAAAGTATTGTCTACTGTAGCACGGTTATATTTTTGGTTTGTTGGGAAGCCTATGGAATGGGGGTTTTGCAGGTTGAATGGTCGTCCTGATGCCCAGCCTACAAAGCATTGAAGTTGTTATTGTGTGCTGCAGTTTTGGATGAACTTGCAGAATGAGCTTGTGGTAGATTTTTTTCCTTTTTTTGTTTTGTGGAGATTGAAACTGAAGAAGAAATGCAGCATGTAAGTGATGCGAGAAGACATCAGGTTATGATGCCCGAGAGAGATACAACATCAAGACCAAAGCGTCCAATGTCAGCAGCCGATGTAAAGTCATCAGCTGATTATAGACGGGATGCTGATAGGATATCGAGACATAGTCAGTCTAGCAAAGAAAATGCGCCACGTCTGACAAAGTTAAAGGTATGCTGATATGCATTGTGTTTCATGGTGTTTACTGTTTCGGCCATAGGTCGTCTTTATGTGAGTTCGTTGGTCATAAAGAAAGACAAAGAATGTTATCTATAACTGATGTCTTTTATGGCCGGTTTTTCCACTGCAAATTAATCTTCGATTAACGTTAATGGGAGATTAGCTACCATTAATTAATGGGAGTTAATCTCCCATTAACGTTAATGGAAGATTAATTTGTGGTGGAAAAACCGGCCTTAAAACTTATTTTTACATTTGTTTTTTAGATGTTCAGCAACTGCACACATGCACATCCATGTATACTGTTTTAACAACCATTGCCAGGTGATGCTGAGTCAGCTGGTTTACCGCTAATTTTTTTTTTTATTGGTTCTGCACCTGTGCATGCTTTTGGGGAAAGCCAAAACTAACTGAATGGAATGGCACTTCACGTGATTTTCATGTGATGTATGCAGAAACTGCATCCTCTAGATCCAGTTAAGGATGAGGAGTATATGAAACGTATTTATGGTCGAGCACTGTTTTATCGACAGCGGACTGAACGTAGTGAAGCTTGTCGTCGCTATCATTTGTCGCCCAAGTCAAAACTGCCGAGAACTCCCGTCAGAATGTCTCGAGCGGTTGTTAAAGGTTACTCCATTATTTAGCTTATTGTTGTATAATTCTTTACAAAGTACGAACTAGAGAATTGTCAGAATGTTGACATGAGTAATGTCATGTGTATAGCATATGGTGTGTGTTGCTTAGTTTGCTTGTTTATCTGCTACATGTATTAAAGTGTAGCCGACTTAATTATTTACATATCAAGTCGCTCATGTCAAAGGAGAAAGGCTTTTGTGGTGGTATTAGTTAAGTACTGTGTAAACGGCACTCCACCTATTTCAGTGTAGTTGCAAATGCATGTGTGTAAAATGTATACATGTATATTGTACATAAGCGGCTTGTTGCTGTAGGCGTGGAAGTCGCCAGTGCAAAAACTCAGACATCAAAGTTGGAAGATGTATCTTCACATTCAGCTGGATTCTCGGCCCCACCCACTCAGTTTGTTGTTGGTATGTTTATTGTCACAGCATTTCACAGCATACTGTATGGTACGGAGACAGTTAACACTGCTATGGAGAACTGTAGCATCTTTTCCCTAATTCGAATCTGCTAGTTGCTGTCAGAAAGAAAATGCAGGCAGTAAAACTTTACTCTGGACAACAAAATCCTCCAATTCCAAAATGATGACATGTACAAATGTTTTACTTGACTTTCTCGTCTTCTTAATGCTGTCTGTCATAGTTGTTATGTTCAGTGGTATGTAAGATAAAGTAAAAGTAAACTGAACATTTCTTTGGTGCTTTATAACGAGTCTGAACTCATCACTAAGGCACTGAGGTATGGCGCGTGTTAACAAGGGATCGTAAGTTTCACCTGCCACCCACACATTTATCCACAAATGGAATGAGCCATTATGCCTTTACTGCCTAGCTGTAGAGCATCACTGCAGTTAATTGGCCGGTACTCATTTCTCGTCCCGCTGATTGCAGGAGGCTAGGTTGGCCTGGGTGGCTGGTTATGTACTGAGCTGGCTTGCTCACCCAAAGACTGTTTTTGGTCATCCATCCCAGTACTAACTAGGCCGGACCCCGACATAGAGCAACTTTGTTGATGTGCCAAATGCTGTTACTGCTGTGACAAACCACCAAGATGGAAATGAAAAATTATAATACGCCATTTGGTTTTTTAGACGTAGTCTAAAGACAGTTTATAAACACTGGACCGTGTAATACACTATGCTGTGATACAGTGACACTTTGCATATATGCAAACATTCTAACCTTAATACGTAGATACTGTCCTGTAAGCATTATATTTTGTAGTAATTTGTCGTAGGGTTACATGGTGAGTTAATTCCAATGGCGATACCGGTGAAGTTGCCACAGCAGAGATCTGCTGAGCGTACGCATTATCTTCACGAGCCAGCTCCACCACAGAGAGAGCTATCACCTCTACCACAAGCTTCAGTTTCACCAAGTGAACATAAGTTGACACCTCAGCCACAGCCGCCACCAAATTCACTTGTAAGTTAATAAGACTGCAGTCATGCTGTTATTATGGTGAAATATTTTGCCAGTTTGAGCTCAATGATGGTCTTATTAGCACCGGTTTAACTCACAGAGAACATATAGATTTTGTTACATCTTTTGTTGAAGATGTGCTAGATGTACTAAAATTCTGAAAAAGTGAAAAATGTGTAATGTAACTGCAAACAAATGAATTCAGAATAATGGCTGTTAAATAATGCAGATGCATTGGATTCATAGTAAATTGAGAAGATTAGTGAAATATTAAACAGACCTATAGTGGCAACAGTTGATAATATTCCAATAGTTCTGGTACTAGCATCTGTTTATTGGTGCAGCTTCTGTTCATCGGCACCGACTGTGTGTAGTCGTCTTCAGTTTGAAATGAAAGACCATGACATATGTGGCTTTTAAGTGTGTTTACTCATAGAATGGGCCTCTGAGAACTTCGTCGAAGAGGTGCTGTTAGATGGTTGAATGATTGGTTGATAGTTGTTGTTGGATGATGGCAATTGAATGACAGGACGACAATAACAACAATGGAGATGACGATGCAGAAGAATTGGTAAAAGAAGATGAGTCAGAGATGGATGAGCAGGGTAGCATGTCTGAATCGATGCCGGCGATTAATTTGCCTGGTCACACTGCACCACCCATCACCTACGAGGGTCCAGAGTTTCCCCTTCGTGAAGTTCAGCTTTTGCCTCACTCTCCTATGCCTCAGCAAAGCTGTGATGAATTGGCGTCAAGAATCAAGCAGGCTGATTTACTACGGACAGAAGTTATTGACTGGTTAGCAAAGTGATTACATAAAATTGATATTATTAGCTTTGTACGAGCTGTCCTCTGCATTAGAGCCATTGTGTTTGTTTTCGGATGTTTTTGGTTTCTGATTGCTTTTATCTGTTTTTACAGACATGAACATTACATTTTTGTTGTGTTTGTTGTATTAAATGTATTGTGGATACAGAAAAAGAGGTACTTTTTGTATTACATATGTTGGTGGCTTGACAAGGTGCAATGGATTTAACAATTTTCTGTGTGTTACTGTTTGTGGCATTGTATACCATGACTGACAGAGATGACATGATGGGCTACATCTGTGCAGACATGTGATTGTTAAGCTTATCTTATACAGTGCCCATGTAGCATTTCTTTGTGACAGTGTCTTTTTAATCCTTGCATTTATAACAACAATAATAACTAGTGTAATTACGGTAGTGTTCGAAGTAATTTGGCAAAAGGATGCATCACCATTAAAATATTTTTTTTTGCATGGCCACAGTTTTGAGCAGATCTGCACGAAATTTGGCACGTGGCATCCTTATACCCTACAGATGGTCATGAGTGGGGGGGAGTTAGCCAGCGCCGCTCTTGTGCTCAGCACGCCCGAATTGGCAGGCACAGCGGATCGAGTGCTGTAGGCGCGTGAACTTCGTCAGGAAATTTTGGAAGTAGCTGCCAGCAATTATTACGAATCGAGCGCCATAGAAATTTGACCGAGTGACGTAAGCGTGAGAGTAATAAATATGTAATTCTGCACGCTGCATATAACGGGTGTATGTGTATATTATATTTAACACTCTGTTCGGGCGTCAGGACCGACATCTAGCCTGTAAAAATCTCACTCCAGCAATCATCCAGCACAGAACATTGGCTGGTTGTGCAAAAGCTAAGAGACTGTGAGAGAATGTGCCTCTGTATGTACGTTGTGAATTTGAATGATGTTAAATGATGCAGGGTTGAACAAGAGATAATGGCACGGATTGTCTCGGAGATGCATGGTAGACGGCGTAACAGTCCCACGGTCCTGCCACAGCTGAATTCCGGCCACAGATCGATGGATAACGTGTCATGTGTGTTATCAGTTGCCTCGGATGGTCAGACCACAGATGATCCCATGATGGGTTGGTGTCACACAAGCTTGAATGACATTAAAATAGGCAGTGGAATGTTCTGAGTTGTTTGCAAAGAATCTATCCGTTTCCATATAGTTAATTTTACTGTGTTACATTTTATGGCCATTATACTGTGTTAGCTGACACTCACAGTTAAGAACTGGAGAAATTTTTTGGAGCAAAATTTTATTGCCGGCATGCCCCATACGGTGTCAGTCAGGTGGCCAGGCGCTGAAGAAGTGCCGGTCAGGGCTGGCATTGAATAAGTGCCAGTCCGGGCTTAGCCAGACAGTAGGCCACGCCTAGAGGGGGCCCGCTTAGAAATACCTGACAAGCTGCCCACGCCTACTTAACCCTTCCTCCACCCTACACAACTCGCACATACACCGCACACACCTACCAATTCCCTTCTGCTCCCTGGGCTGGAGCATTGGACCGACATAAAGGTCTTAGCGCTGGGGTCCAGAGTAGGCTGGACCCCTGCCCGCAATAACGAACGAACGCCCCATACGGGCTCCAGGGCTGTGATGCGCCTTGATTCATTTGTTGATTTTGGCACTATATAAATTGTTTGTTTGCTTACTTAACTTACGTACTTACTTTCTTCCTTACTTATTTACCCATTTACTTATTTATTTCTTCCAGAATAGGCCCATTCCATTTCCAGCTGGAGGTCGCAGGAGGCAACCAAACATGGCTTTAACCTTATGGTTTATTTTGTGTTGTTGTATATTATGTTACGGATGCATGTTAGCTTTTGTTGTGTTCGATTTTCTTTTTCAGTACTTAGCCAAGAGTTTGGCTGGGAATATCGTCTCTGAAATGACCAAATTCGAGTCGGGTAGGACGTAAAACCTTAACTCAATCAATTACTGCCCACATGCCCTTGCTGGTCTCTTCATTTGTCATATTATTGTAAAATGGATGTTTTGTAGAATAGTGTCTTTAGCAAAATATCCATCCCAGTGCTGTTGGCATGAAAATGTTTTGGGTCTGTTATGTTACTGTAAAACATTGCCGTTGTTTTAACATAATTGATAATTGATAAGAGGCAAATTCTTTTTATGGCGATGAGTGTGTGTATTGGAAAGATCATTTCAAAATGTTTCATTTAATGTCTGTTTTTATTCGATGTGAATGCGATAAAAGAACAGATATGGAAGCGTTTCATGTCTTTATGAGTCACCCGTGGTAAAGTATGTGGATTCCAATAATATATAGATGAACTGTTGTTGTACTGCTGGCTTTGTGTGAGTGTAATTTGTGTATGGTTTATGTTTGTTTGTTATTTTGCTTTTATTTCTTGCTGTAGTATGTTACACTGCTTCAGCGTAATAATAAATAAAAAATAAGCCCAACTGTTACCTCGATTGGCTAAAAACGAGACTTATAATAGTGATTAACTAATGGTTATTGTGGATATGCGATTGGTCAGTGGATGCACTTGGTCAGTCTGGAGTCCAGCTGTTTGTTGATGCTGGACAGCCAGTGGACAATGCATTGGTGACGGCATTGGTCCGCGAGGTTCTTGCTGAAAAGATTTCTGCCATGTTTGCTGAAAGACTGGAGCTTGAACGAGCAGCCCGTCTGCACCCAACAGCTGAACCTACGTCTCAGCCCGATACTGTAACTCCAACAATACCGAAACAAGTGGTATGTTAGATGTTTCGACTTTGATAGCAGCTCTCATAATACGTGAACTGCAGAATTTTATTTTATTTTATGTGTATAGTTACCTCTGCAAAGCTGGGGACTTATCTATCTTTAGCCACAAAATATTGTGCATTGTGGTCCGAGCTAGGCAGGCCAGAGTGATTTGATAGCTGGCTTGGCCTGGGTGGGGATGTTGTAGTATATTACAGGTGGGGATGCCTGGTTACTTGCTTTGGTTAAATAGGCTTGCTGCACTCCGAGCTGGTATGATTAGTGCCTTTGCATGGCACACTGAATGAAGACTCATGGTCAGGAGTTCTAGGTGCCTGGGTGGTGTCGTGAGGAACCACTTTGTGTTGTCTGAGAGAAAAGAGGTATCAAATACTGTGTCAGTCTAGTCACATCCCTGGTTGGTTGGTTGGTTGGTTAATTGGTTGGCTGGCTGGCTGGTTGGTTCGTTGGTTGGTTCGTTGGTTCGTTGGTTGGTTCGTTGGTTGGTTCGTTGGGAGATCAGCGTCACCTTTCAGTACAAAAATAGGCTATATCGGAAACAAGGTCTTGGGTGGATATTTAGTTCACCAGGTTAAGGATGGCCAAAGATACAGTAACCTCCTGACCTCGTTGGATGTGACTGTGTTACTTCAACAACACACATGCACACCATCTAATTACAAATCCTAGTGGTTAAGATGGTCGCACAACATCTTCTAAGCAGATTTCCCAGTCCAAGGGGTAAAAATGCAGGGAGCCCAAAACAGCAGTACCTTAACTCAGTCAGTCTGTCTATCTTAGCACTGGCTGTGCTGATGTCGCTGACCCTACAAAATGATAGATGAGAGTTGTTATGTAGAACAACATGATATCACTCTGCATGTTTGTACTTGGTTTGTAGTTATCAGAGTATACTTGAGTATCACATAGTAATTCCTTATTAAAATCTTTAATGCTGTTTCAGTTTTACTGTGCATTGTCTTTAGCAACTTACCAATTTGCAAACATTTTTGACTGCTCAAGAGAATGGCATAAATTGTATTGAGCGTGCAGAAATAGGCCGTTTCGATGGAGAGTATTTTGTTAAGTGCTTGCATTTCCTTCCAGAATAGGCCCAATTCGTTTCGGAGGCCGGAGGTCATAGGAGGTGACCAAACGTGGCTTTAGTTTTTTGGGTTCATTTTATGTTGTAGTATATATTGTTATGGATGCATGTTTGCTTTTGTTCTGTTTGATTCAGTTTTTCAGTACTAAGCCAAGAGAATGTCTGGGAAGAATGTCTCCGAAATGACCTATTCTGTGTTGGGTGGGACTTAAACCTTGACTCCATCGATCAAGTGCTTGCATTTATGTGTGAGTTGTCATGAATATGTGACTGCTGTGTGTACATTAAGGATGAGAGACCACGGGTTCCTACTCCATTGCCGACGCCCACTTCATCACCCACGCAGTCTGTGTCACAGCACCTATCACCTCTGGTAACACCTGAGCTCTCTGAGGCTGCCGACGTTGATCAGGTGCCACCAACTCAGCCAGTTCTGCCTGCTGCAGAGGCAGCGGAAAGTCTGACGGATGATGCCGGCGATTTTCCGTCATATGATGGTCTGTCTGCGTGGTGTCACTTATTTTTTGTTCTTTTCGTTGAGAAAGAACTGTGTCATTGACATGGCAGTGCAGGCTGCATAGTGTTCACCTCCCCGTCTTAACAGTCTTTTCCAGATGAGCCTAGGTTAGCCATTTCTCGCTTGGTTTTCTAACGTCACTTGTTCTGGAAGAAAACTTGGGGGGATAAGTGGCACTGGTTTTCTTGCGGGCTGGATACCCTTTCTATCTCCCAACCACCAGTGTCAGAACACTGAAGGAAACTTGAAACCTTGATCGCAACCACGGCAAATCAGTCACTGGCTTCATCCTCTCTTCAGTCACCAGCGGACTCCTGAGGGAAGGGTCATTTTTGCCCTGTGTGGGCCCGGGGCAATCACTTCACTTCTACTCTATTGTTTAGTATCTTTTTTGTTTTTTCCTTTCTTACTCGCTTAGTCTATTTTCTTGCTTTTCCATCCCTTGCCATTCTGTCATAATAGTCCCACTCTGTTTCTAGGCCAGATGTCATAGGAGGCGACTAAACCTGGCTTTAGTTTTTTGTGTTGATTTTGTGTTATATGTATTTTTTAGTTAAGGATGCATGCTTGTTTTTGTCGTATTTGATTTAGTTTTGTCTTGCTTTGTGATAGTTGTCTCCTCCTGTTGTAGGCGCTAGTGTAATTATTAAATGCCTGTGGATCCCTTTCCCTTTTTGTGTGGCTGCTGAACGAAAAGCAGCCAGGGTTGAGGATAATATATTGCTGGCCTTCTTTCACTGGGTAGGGATAGCTCTCCACCTCTGACTCTTCCTCTTTGATATAGCCATATTCATGCTGAAAAGGGATGTTACACTATAACTAACTAACATTGATGCTTTTACACCAACTCTCCCCCACCTACCCTTTAGGTTGTATAGTGTGTGATGTATACATTTAATTCGTGTGTGATGTATAATGTATGTGATGCTAACACGTTTCCCCACTGTATTGCTGTACACTTCAAACCTGTTTCTTCAAGTATTGAATTTTGCCGTCTTCCCCACTGGCTCGCATATTCTGTACTTTTGATTTTATTATTGTCGAAGTTTGTCCGATTACGTGTGAAACTTTGTTGTTGTGACTCATGGCAGGTAATTTGTCTTATTAACGTTGTGAGCTCCAAGTAATTCGTGTGTTAAATTGTAGTGTGTTAAATGTGGACTGTGGCAGGCTTGAGTGATGCTGGCGGAGATGCAGAACCGGCTGCGCAGTCGTCAGCTGCATTTGTTGAGCGACATGATGTGAGGACGCCACTGATGACGCCACCAAAATCAACAACGCCATCGCCCAGGACACCTTCACCCTCTGTGCTCAATGAACCACCAGTAGTACCAGCAATTCATGCTGCTGCTGCCAAACATCCACCGACTTTGCCACCACCGGCTAGCAGGGAACCAGTTGTCAGAATGGTAGATGCAGCAACAGAGTGTGGGCTGTAAGTCATTTATGTTTATCAGCATTACCTGCATTTGTAAACAGACAGTGTTTCTGTCCTTAATGTCCAACCATTGCATTTATCGTCCTTCAAATACAATATTTTGTCTGTTTTTATAATTATTGTCCTGCTTTGCAACTAGCCATCTTGCCTACATGTAGTTTTCAAGGATACTTATTATTTTAAAATTTAATTCTAGGCTTAGCTTCAGTGAGTACATCATTTTCATTCAATGTAGCCAGTAGAATCCACCAGCTGGCTTGCAGTTACCATGGATTTGAAAACGTTTGTTTGTCTGCCATCTCCGACTGCATCTTGTTTTATGCTGTAAGGAATCAAACTGTTATTTTGTTTAAATGTTTGCATGTTAAAACAAGATGCAGTCAGAGATGGCAGACTTGCCCCTGTGCAACCTCCTGGCGAACTGGGCGAAACATATGCAACGTCTTTGATTCTGGCCTATTCAGTCCATTATGTGAAAACATAACGTTACCTACAAAACCGGAAATGCATAACATAATTGCATTGTCATTAGAGAAGGCCCGAGCCACAGGTAACGTGCAGAAAATTTGGTGAAATTTGGATGTGTGGTTTTAGAGATATGCAACTGGACAGACATACATACAAACAAACATACATGGCTGATCACAATACTTCACACTGCTACTGGGGTCGAAGTAATAAGCAGACTAAGGTGGCATATATGCTCCATCTATACAGTTAGCCATTACAGGGTGGAGCCAAATGTAACATCTCTTAAAACTGGCCATTGGCTGCCTGGCAATTTTTACATGGCAGAACAGTAAACAGTCACAGTGTGAACCATTTAACTTTATCACGGCTTGTACGGCCAAAGTAATGGGAAAGGGCAGATTTTGATCCCCCCACATCTCAGAAACCACAGCGCAGTGTGACGTATGATTTTCTGCGCTATATAAATATTTTTACTTACTTACTTACTTACTTAACCGATTTTGATGAAACTTAAACCCAGAACTACTCCCCGCAAACTACTCCATGCAAAATTTGAAATTTTAACTGCTGGTACGCTCGGTTGTACATTTAAAGCTGGCGATATACAGATCTAAATGTGAAAGTGTGTGTGTTTCATCATTATAATTTAGCATTTATTTTAATTTTTGCCATTTTAGAGCTTTGGCTTATATACTACATTTAGATGAACTGTGAGCAGTTCTTTAATAATATTTTTTGTCTTCAAATTGTACCTGTGTAATGATGTGTATGTATGTCAGCTTACCTGTGCGAGAGGAACGACCTCCCTCACCAGTTGTTCGGTCTCCGCAGCCGGCAAGCCCGGCACACACTGAGTCTGAATCAGCTCCTGTCAGCAGCGACTTCTCGGCAACTGCAACGGCTAACGAATGTGTTTCGGAAGGACAGTGGGTGGTCAATGTACTGAGTGAAGGCGAGGTTGCTGACTTGGAGACCAACTATTGTAAGTAAAATAACAAGTGGTTGGAGAATTTTGACGAAAGGTCGCATCGCAGGGGGAGAATTTTTCACAGGGGGGACAATGTAATGTGACACCAACCAGTCTGGAGCTTTCCAGCCGGCCATCCGCAGTCCTGGTGTCACCGTTATTGATTTTTGCTGCATAAAGCGTCACAGTACTGACTGTCAATGCTGTTCGTTAGGCTGCACAATCCCCAAAATTGCCCCTTCCCATGGGGATCTCGACCCCCATCTAATATATGATTCCTTGGGCCCACCTGAGTCTACCCTCCAATTGGCTTCTTATTTGGTTCAGCCGTTCTTGCAGGGCTCTTGAACACGACCAACAGACACACATACAGACAGGCACACACTCAAAGACAATGCTACTCCATCTGTAGCAGTAAGCTGCACTTTGTGCACTAAGTGAATACGATTCAGCCTAATAATTATGATTTGCAACTGTGTTCTAACTAATATTTCACAAATGTTAAAAAGAATTTGGTAAATACATGCAGCTTGTAACTATGTCATACATTCAAACTTCATCTGGCTCAGAAGCAACGTAAAACCAAAACCCATTCAAGACACGTGACAGTGTGTATTTGAGAATTTAATTTATGCTGGCTTTTGAGCAGTGCATGCTAGTACCATCTGTTTATTTGTACATTGTGTTGGTATTTTACTACATGTATAGTACGAAGATGACATAGAACCATCTTGTTTCATGCAAGATCATAGACATTTTGTAATTTAGCTCTTTAATTTTTTTCAACTTTTGTAATGTTTGCTAATTAATATGTGTTTCAAGTTGTGCCATAAAATATTGGTGATGGTGGGATATAACATGTGCTTAGTGCTGAAGCAGAGAATCCGCAAGCACCTGCTAAATGCAAGTCATCAACAACGCAGTTTGGATGATGATGATGATACCCTTGGTTTTGTTGGAGATATTGATGCAGTAAGTATGCTTTTAGCCAGTCATGTTCCTCTTTTTCCCCATGAGGCAGGGAGATGATGGGATTGGTTCATTCTGTCTGTGCGTCCTCCATGCAGTGTTTCCGTTAATGAGATTACTCAAAAACTTGTGACTTGGTTTTTAAATAACTTTGGGTGATCGTCGTTATCGCCACCATCGAAAAAAAATCTGTAGCACCTTTTTACAGGTTGCATTCCAGAAGTCAGTATGAGAGGAAAAACTGTGAAGTGAAATAGAACTGGGCAAGATTGAGATATAAAAACTGGAGAAAAACAATTGATGTGTTAAAAGCTATTGAGCAGAGCATGTTAGTAAGTTAAAGGTAAAGGTAAAGGTCGGATTCTTATATAGCGCAGCTTACGCGATGACCGGACCAGCGCGCTTTACAATCTCGGAAGTGGCAGTTGATTGGCAAGAGCCAATGGTGCTGCAGCGCAAACTGC
>Ga0209780_1001597_pt1 | contig 15141 bp, 8 predicted proteins | sample WorMetexBAHAMAS2_FD_187384 | JGI IMG/M metagenome (GOLD analysis project Ga0209780, IMG submission 187384) | Marine gutless worms symbiont microbial communities from Max Planck institute for Marine Microbiology, Germany - Inanidrilus exumae... | ecosystem: Host-associated > Annelida > Digestive... | reverse complement strand
TAGTTAAGGTGGGACAAACCAGGTAGTCGCTTAGTGAAATGCCTCTGGACTGACTCAATACGTTTGATGTCCTTTAGCTTATATGGGGACCATGCTTGGGATGCATATTCCAGGAGTGGCCTTACGCATACTTTAAAGGTTCTGGCCATGGTTGCAGGGTCTTTGGAGAGGAAACACTTGTGTATAAGATTAGAAGTTTATGACAGTCACTGGCAAACTAAGTTGACAGCGCCTGAGACGATCAGCTTTTCCAGAGATATGATTGGTGCCCACCAAAATTTAAATAGTTCACGTGAGCTATACCACTCCCCTTTCTGGGACGGTTTGCCATCCGTGGGCTAGCACTTGCTACCGTCAGCCTACCTACCAAATTTGAAATCTCTAGCTCCACTTACTATGAAGATATGAAAGGCGATAAAATGTCGAAAATGGGGTGGTTTGAGGTAGTTGGGTCACTCAAGATCACTGGAAATAGCACCAATTGATAGAGCACATACGAGTTCCTATTAGCGTTTCATAGTAACTATGTCCCAATTTTACACCGTTTTGGACATATAGTGAGATATTGGTCGAAAATCACCGTTTGAACCTACCCCACCTCTACTTAGCACCCCCGTCTGGGTGACCCTGTTGGAATTTCGCCTAGAAATTTCTTACCGTACTCGCTTCATTTATTTTCTTGCTTTTTTATCCTTTCCTATTCTACAAGAATGGTCCCACGCTGTTTCCAGGCCGGATGTCATAGGAAGTGACTAAACCTGGCTTTGGTTTTATTTTGTGCGCCGATTGTGTTTTATATGTATTTTTTAGTTAAGGATGCATGCTTGTTTTTGTTGTATTTGATTTAGTTTTGTCTTGCAGTGTGATAGTTGTCTCCCTCGGTTGGAGGCACTAGCGTAATAATTCAAATGAGCCTCTCAATCCCTTTCCCTTTTTGGGTGGCTGCTGAACAAAAAGGCGGCCAGGGTTGACGTTAGTATATCACTGGCCTTCTTTTACTGGGTATGGATAGCCTCCACCCTGACATTTCGTCTCTGATATAGCCATATTTGCGCTGAAAAGAAACGTTAAACTCCAACTAACTCTTAACTCATGTGCTCTTAACTTAGGTGGACAGTCAGTGTGGTAAACTGTTGACAGTCTCTGTTACCAGTTTATCACACTGACGATCAACATCTGTGTATAACACGGTGGGCCTGAGGCACTACGTCGTGCGGGTCTGTCAGCAGCAGCGCAGCCTTGTAACTCCTTCAAGAACCAGAGTCGCTTGGCAGCTTTAGATGACATAGCTTTGACATAGTCGTCCCACTGCAACGTCGCATTGTTAGTCACGCTCAGTAGTTTGTATGCAGTCACTGGTTGAATAGGTTTAGCTGCTGTCAGGAGTGGCGTCAGCTCTTTGTTCAGTGGACCAAGAATCATTTCATTTGTCTTTTTGCAATTAAAATAACAGCTGCAGAAAATGTGTGACTAAAGGCCCGACAATCTACAGGAGAGGGAGGAGGGATTTAGCTAGTAATAAGCTAGAGAACATGTGCAGAAGGCAGTCCAATGAAAACAATATGCGAACTCTTGCAATTCCGGTTTAAAAGTCTCAGTTGGCCCTTAAATGGGTTGTCGGCGGCCAGAGGGCCACTGTGGGATAGACTCAAAATGCTATATTAATCTTTTTTCACGAATAATCCGCTGTAACACATTATTGAATCATAAATTAAGCCATCTAATTTTTACCCGCGTGATGCTATGATAACGTTGTACTTGCTGTCATCGTGTGTCAGTCTGTCTGTCCGACAGAAGTTGGTATGCCAAGACAGCTAAACCTAGGATCATCCAAACAACGTCTATGGTAGCCCAGGGACTCTAGTTTTAACTTTTCTGTAGCCAAAGATGTCAGCGAAATTCCAACGTGGTCGCCCCCAACAGTGGCGCCAAACAGAGGTGGGGTAGGTTACAGTCAGCGATTTTTGACCAATATCTCGCTATATCTCAGAAACAGTGCAAGATAGGGCATAGTTAGTATGGAAGGCTAATAGAAACTCGTATGCGCTCGATCGAATGGCGCTATATTCAGTGTCCTTCAGTGACTCCAAACCACCCCATTTTTCACATTTTGTATCCCTTTTCATATCTTTGTAGTGGGTGGAGATAAAGACTTCAAATTTGGTAGGCAGGTTGATCATAGCAAGTCCTAGCCCTCGGATGACAAATCATCCCTGAAAGTGGCGTGGTCAGATCACGTGAACCGTTTAAATTTTGGTGGGCACCAACCATATCTCTGGAACTACTGAAGCTAGAATGATTAAATTTTGTACACAGGTAGGCAAGTTCCAGCATACAGAAGTCAAATCACCCAAAGGGTATACTCATGGTCACGTGACCCATTTTAAATTTTGCGGCCTCAGTGATATCTCTGGAACGGCTGAAGCTCGAGTCGTCAAATTTTGCACACAGGTAGACTATATCAGTTGCTAGCTTATGGATGACAAACCACCCTTAAAGGGGGCGTGGTCAAGGTCATATGACCCGTTTTTAAAATTTTGCCCCAATCATGTCTTTGGAATTGGTGAAACTAGGCACTGCAGGTTTCGTGTGTTAATTGAAATTACCTTTGAAAGGGATGTGTTTAAGGTCACGTGAACTTCTTAAATTTTGGGAAATGAGTGATGATATCTTTGTAATTGGTGAAGCTAGGCTCTTAAAATTTCGTGTAATGATTGACACAGGAGTACTAGTGCATGCACTATATATTACCCCTGAAAGGGATGGGTTCAGTGTTTTGCAAGCACACCAGTCATGTACACTGTAAATGTGGTAATGTCTCAGAAATGGTGCCAGATAGCGTTGTTCTTAGTACAGACCAGTAATAGGAAGAGATATATGACCTATCGAATGGAGGCAATTCTGATGACTTTGAGTCACTTTTAAGGTCATTCCCACTGCAAGTTTTTCAAATGTGATAGCCATGGACTATAGGTTTATCGTTAAAAAATCTATATGAATGTCCGAAAAATGCCAGTGGGGTAGGTAAAAATTGCATCGAGAAGGCTTCGGCTCAGACGTTTTACCACCGAAAATTTGTGTCCATCTGCCACGGTTGTCTGCGTCCACGACGACGCGCTGGCAGAGGAACACGCGATGTCATCAACAACAACTCTGGTGGTAGTCGAATCTGATGATCACAGTTATGGTCCAGTTGACGTCACCAAGGTTGGTGGTACAGGCGTATGTTGATGACACCCACGGCACTGCATGCTAGCTGTGTGATAATTGAATGATGCATGTACAAAACTATGCAGGTAGCAGAATGAAACATGGCTGGCAGTCACTGAAAGTGCTCCTCAGGCTGACCCGAGATCTGTTTGCATTAGTTATACAACAGTAAGCCAATATTTCAACTGACAGCACATCAAGTGTTTCTCTTGGCGATAGCTGAGCTTCTTGTATTTACTATTAAAAAGTGTGCACTTTGTTTTTTGAAATTAGAATGTGTTTGGTATTTTATACACAGTTGGACTTGCATGTGAAGAAACATGAGATTTTCTGGATACCTGTGCCGTGCATTGACAATGTTGGGTCGTGCACATATGAAAATCTGTGTGAATTACTTGCCAACATTAGTTGTCCACCTGCTTTCAAGAAGTATGGGATTCCGTGCCATTGTCCAATTGCCAAGGTGAGCCAGAATCTGTTTCTGTGAGATCTTTTGCCACACATCTTGGCATGGTTGTTTCACATAACAATATCATTTTGCAATGGTTTTGTGTGAGACTATTTGAGTATGTTGCAAGAGCTGTTAATATGTAATTTTTTGCCAGTTTGTGTCAGTGTTACTACAGGTTATGTTCCCAAGAAGTCATGAAATTGAACTTTTGATTTTTAGACCTCGAAATGTTATGAAATTAGATGCTAGGCTAAAAGTTGTGAATAAATTGTTACATGGAACTTGCAGGTTGTTTTTATTTTCTGCTGTTGTAATCAAGGTGTGTGTGATACCTCTTTGTTGTTGTTATTATTGTAGGGATCATATGTTCTGCCACCATCAGTGTTATATGTTGATGACAGCATGGTGCCTTCATTTTTGGCTAACGGCGATTATAGCATAGATTTAGTTGTGACAAAAGCATCAAAGAATGTTGCATGCATCCACTTAGAGTTTACAGTTGTGTGGTAAGTGCATTCATTTGTGTGTCAATCTATTGTTGAGTCTATGATGTGCATGTTCACCAGCATGCAACTTAAAAATAATTAATGTATATTTAGAAATTATTTTTTACAGATTAATAAGTTGTTGATGGATTGGATGCTAATATTGGAGAATCTTGATTGTAATTGAAATCAGGAAGCTTGGTGTTTTCGTTTAATTCTAGATTGTTTTTGAGTTAACATTCTGCTGTGGACTGTCCATGGTTTCAGTTGTTGATTTTAATATTCCTTGATAGAAGAATGTAGACAGTGAATAAAATATTTTTTTTAACATACAGCATGTTAAGATGGGAATAAATAGTTGCTTGTGTCAAGTGAATTCTTTATTAAAATTTTATGGGGACAAAAATTAATTAATTAAAGAATTCACATGAGATGGATATCATAAAATGAGGATAAAATGTGCAGTACAACACAGGAAGTGCGATAGTCTGCTTATGGTTGATGAAAAAAAGAAAGGCTACTGTGTTAAAAATGACTGACAGAGGGGAGGCTGCAGAGTTTAGAAAAGCAAGCGTAGTGGTAATTATATCTGGCGAACAGGCCGTTATGTTTGTGTCCGGTGGCTGGCTTATCTGAGTTATTGGTATGCCTCCATCACCTTTGGTTGGAGTTCTGTTTTGACCGCCCTCTGTTTGACTGTTTGTTAGCAGGATAACCTAGAAAGTTATGAGTAGATTTTCATAAAATTTGGAAAATAGATAGGCTGTCAACCAGAGAACAGTTGACTGATGTTTGGCAGTGATTTGGAGCATATTTTGTATATCATGGATATCATAAGTTTACCAATTGGTCAACAGTTGGTAACGATTCAGGATACTACAAAATTTCAGTGATTGGCTGAAGTCTGGTAAAGCCCATAATACAGCATATGAGTGAAAATGCAATTTCCGTGTTTCTGTATTTTGCCATCTTGTACAGAAGATGAGGTGGGGGAGAAATAAACCAGCTTTTTATTGCTTGAATTTTGAGTAACGTTTTGCCAAAAAATATTAAGATCAGATTGTGCTTGCTCAAGTTATAGGCAGAAATGTAATCCGGGGGTGGTTTTCTGAGATGGTGTATTTTTTATTTCACACACAGCCTGTCACTCTGTGCCATGTAGATGAGGCTGACTGTGGTGTAACAAAGCTTTTGCACCAAAAACACTGATGTCTCCTGCCAACCTGCTTTGCCATGACTGCATACCAGACCACTCATACTGCAAAACTCTTGTTGGAAGTGCTACAATTATTTTATAGTAAACAGTACTGCATGATTTACTAATGACTGATATTGTTGGTTTGACAGATCCTGAGCTATGGAAAATGACAGTGAAGACTTCCTGTATGTTATGGCTTATGATTGACTCTAATTAATGATACATAATCAGTCGTCCAACATACTTGTTTTGATACAAACTTCCATTAGTTAAGTTGATTAATGAATAGTTTGTCAGTTATTTTGTTTTTCTGCTATATTTAACTGCTATGATTCCTTTGCATTCTAATGTATCAGTTTGTATCATAGCTGTTCCGTATGTTTGAAACGGATTTTTATCTATAAGGAAAAAATCACGATTTTTAATGGTTTTTATTTACCAAACAAACGATTTTTATTTCGTTTAAAACGCACAGAACAACTATGGTTTGTATTAACACCGGTATTGAATGCTATCGCTACCCAGTGTGTCTGTGTTGGTAGTGTACAGTGGTGTACACTGTGTTTGAGAAAAACAACTCCTTTGATTTTTGTTAATAACTTTTGCAAATTTAGACCGATTTTCAAATTCTTTCACCGACAGATTCTCAAGGAAACTCCCTATGTAACGATTGTTGAGTCTTCCACCTCACCTTAACTGTGTTGCTACACTACCTTGCGAAATTCAAGAATCTAAAATAAATAAATAAATCTAAAATAGCTTTTACTGATACCATCAGAAGTAATGTTTTACTTGAACCTTTTAAAAACTTAACAACACTTAGATGACAGACACTACACAAATATCACAGTGGTGATTTACTTAATATTTGAGCAATATACGAAACACAGAATGCAGATAACACAAGAACGTTGGGAATATGATTTGATGACACACTTCGTGAACTTTATGCAACAAATGACATCACCGTTGTCAGAAGGTGAAGTAGTGTTAGTAGCTATCCACTGCAGTCCACCTACCTGATAAATTGTTTAAAATTTAAAGCAAGTGATAAAAACGCCTATCTCTGATACAAACACAAGCTTACAGACATTCATGCCATTCACTGGTCGAGCTTCATCATTGACTGTCTGCTGCAGCCCACGTTACACATCGTTGAGCCACTGCTTTAGTTTGCTGACATCACAAATGCTCTGCTGAGCACTGGCTGCATTGTTTCCAAATTTTATAGTTATAAGATTCAGACCCAAGCTAATAAAGCGGTTTCATATCTTGCAAGATGAATTCTGAGGTTTCACATGCAATTTGCCATTGAAATCAGCAGCAATTGTGATTTTCAAGTTTCAAAAGTAGTGTAGAAACATACTTAAGGTGAGGTGGAGAATCTTCTTGATGCATATGTACAAAATTTCCTCAAGAATCTGACAGCAAAAGAATTTTGAAAACAGTGTGTATTTGCCAGAGTTATTAACAAAAATCAAAGGTTTTTTATGAAACAGGGTGTGGTAGACTTGCAGCTCAGCTATCGCAGACTGAATGCTTTGTTGACGAGTACCGTGTAGAAGAGAATAAAAATTTATATTAAAACTTAAAAGTAGTTAATTTTAAAATATTAAATGCGGTTCATATATTTATAGAAATAACCTAATGCATGTAACGTGTTCAGTTGTTACAGGAATCACATAACTGAAATAAAAGCTTCTGACGTTATTTTTATACCTTGTCTAAATATCTTTTTTATATAGCAAGGTTTTTGCGAGGGTATTTTGCATTCCAGTGTAAGAAGTGTCATTTTATGTCAGATATAGGCCGTGTGTGAAGAGATGGCAAAATGTGTAAGGCTGTGTTAAGCCATTAGTTGACCAGGCTGATGATATGTAATGTAATGTAAAACGTAAATTTATATAGCGCATCATCGCCAAAGCCTCTAATGCGCTTAATACTCTGAGAAAAGGAAGTTTTTGAGAAGACGGCCAAAAACAGAAATGCTAAAGTAGTGGTCACGTACTAGTTACATCATTAGTTGTTTGATATTCACGTCAGTCTATCTGTTTTTGGTTACTGTTTTATATGCACTTCTCTACTGGATACTCTTATCGTGAAATGTTTCACTAGCAATGTTGCCATGTTGCCTCATGTAGAGCATGAGGTAAAGTTGTGTACAACTGAAGTGAATATGATCAGATGGATATTTGCATCTGCTTCAAAGGGATTTTTTTTAACTAAAAAGAAAAATGAACTCATCAAACTGTTTGAATTGGAACCAGAGAGTATGGTGATTAGGAAAGGTAGATGACTTTGATTATTTGAACGTGTTGAACGTAAAGATGATGCTGACTGGATGATACTCTGATGGAGGTAGAGGGAGTGAGTTAGACGGGATGCCCGAGGAAGACACAGTGGGTGGTATTAAGGAGGACGTCAAAAGTTTTTGTCCGTCCCATTAGGATGCTCTGGCTCAGAAGCAGGGGAAGGAAATTAAAGAGGCAACAGGCTAACATAGGTTATCTGGAAAGTGGCTGTTAAACTATTGTGTGTTTGTGTGTTTTTTTATGGACTAGCATTTGCCGTTTATGATATATAGCTGTACAACCATTATTACTGGTTATATTAGGCTTTGCATATCGCCTTTTATCTAATGAATGAAATGTATAATCTGTTATGGATATATTTGTTATTTGTATATTTTTCTGTTAATGTCTTGAACGATTGTTTATTTGCATTTGTATGCTCATTTATTTGACAGTTTGTATTGTACACCATATTGTTCAATTTTCACTGCTGACATATGTGATAACATAATCACTTACTGCAATGTGATGTATTTTTATGTCATTTCAGATTACATAGTGACAATACTGTTGTATTTTCATTAAATCATGGCAAACTGTTTGCAGTATTTGTTTGTTTGTGCATGTGGTAGTATAAATTTGCTTCACAGTAACTAATTTATTAATTACTTTGCCTCCACTAGGGGTGCAAAGCATTGCAATCAGCGTCTGTGTATCTGTTTGTTTGTTGGTCTGTCCACTCGCAGTCTCGCATATCGCAAAAACCACACGTCCAGATTTTACCAAATTTTCTGTACAAGTGTACCTACACATGAATTACCTGTGGCCGTGGTTTCGTCTTCCTATGACGGCAGTGACAGTAATCATTGCCGTCAGAAGAACAGTCTTTGCGTCAGCAACATAAAACAACTTATTAAGTAAGTATAAGCACAGTACCGTACTAAAGTTTTTAACAACTTGGTCATTTTTGTTAAAAAGTGCCATGTGAGTTAACTGCATATACTTGTAATTGCTAACTACTGTAGGTGGCGGCACCAGGGATGAAGTTTGTCATCTCCGACTGCATCATGTTTGTAATGTGACAGCCGGATAAGTTTACAAGCGCAACCCTTATCTTTACTTTGTTTCGAAGTATTGCGATCAGCGTGTCTGTATGTCTGTCTGTCTGTCTGGCCATCCGCTCGCATGTCTCAAGAACCACTTGTCCAAATTTCACAAAATTTTATGTTCGTGTTACTTATCTAACCATGGCTTGGTCGTCTGACGGTATTGTGATATGTTATGTACTTCCGGTTTTGTGGATGACGTCATGTTTTCACATAATTAATAGAGTGAATTGGCTAAATAATTATATATACGTGTTAGAAATTAGAATTATATATAGCCGTAGCAATATACAGATGTAGTTAGTTCGGAGATCGAGATTTGTTTTTACCACAAATTTGTTAGAATAATACAGTGGCACCGCCGACGAGTGCATTCGCCGAAACGAGGGGTTACAAGTCGGTCATTGTACGGTCTGCAGTTTGTTATTCAGTCTTCGTTCGGATGCAGTCCAAAACGGCCACAAAGCATACGATAACGGTTAACAGCCACACCAAATGTCAATAGCGGTGACCGTGACATTTAAATTCAGTAACGGCCACCACAGTCATAAAGTGTTACATGTTATGAACTTTATTCACTGTTTGATTAAATCCACTAACAGTAACGTCGTAAATGTTCCTTACGCATTTGCTTTTATGAAAATAAAGTGACAGTCCTACAATCATACAGTGATAGAGGCTTGTAACGTTTTGCCAGAGTTTAACCGAAATGTGGATTGCATATAATAAACTGAGTAGTTCTAGGGAGGACTAGATTACTGTATTGTGTGGAATGCCCACAATATCGTATTCGGCTCGAAGAGCTCGTCTGTATGTGCACAAGAGGTTTACTTTAATTCCTGCATTCGACGGTACCTATGTCACGTGCGACTGAGTGATGTCAGCGTTATCTGCCGTGTTACTTATTTTCAGTTTCCAATCCAGTCCTGCTTTTCTTCACGTCCGTCAGCCAGGCGGCACAGCGGCATACTTGGTTTACCCAGTATTGGACGTTGCCGAAAATTTGGGGAGGTTTCTTGTACGGACCGTGCAAGCGAGGGGTGACTTGGAAACTAGGCATCACGTCCCGTAGAAGGACCATATTTGGAAGTGAATTTCCGGCGATCTGTAGTAATACATGTAACTCGTACTTATTGTATAATTATTTCGACACAGCAATGCTGATGATGCAATTTATGTAGATAATACACAGAGCGGGTCAGACAACAAGGTGAGCCGAAGCTCGTAGGCCTTCGTCCAGCATGTAGTCCCATTCCCCCAGAAACGCAAAAAAATCCCTGTTGAATTATCCTGGTTGAGAACAGGGACATAACTGAGGGGTCCACTGTCCAGTATGGGGTCACGGTGCCTGAGGGATGGAAGGCCCCCATTGGGGTTCAGGAGCAAAGTTTCGGTATGGAGTCTGGGGGACGAACATTCTGGTCTGAAGCTGAAGCACATATTATTGCATTTTTTTGCAGGAAAAATAGGTGTCACTGGCTGTTAATAACATTTCTCGAAAACGCGCATTGTAACCACCACGGCAGCATGAAACCACATCAGTTGGCAGAGGGGTACCCCTACGTCAAAAACTGTCAAGTCCTGGGACTTTGCTGTTCGCCGAAGCGGGTCGTCAGAGGCGATGATCGGTCAGTGTCGTCATTAGTCCTGCTCGCAGGCCTAGAAACACTAACGGGAGACTGACGATGACCACCGACGTTGATGGTCGGCGAAGAACTTCGTGTGTGGTTTCCATCTGGATCACTGTCCGATTTGGATGCGGCATTGTCACAGACGTCAATTCCCACCCTCATGAAGTGACCGCCGCCGGGCAGTGTAATTGGCCGGCATTCGTACGGCGTTGCTCCGTGCAGACACTACACATGCACCATCGTTATTTATTTTTATTAGTGTATATAGTCCCATAGACATCGAAACAGCGAGGAACTAGAGGGAACTCGGTATAGCGTATACTTCTGCCACGTTACGTTGAAATCGGCACAGTGTCGTTACTGGTGAGCAACATGCGTGCGTGTAAGTAATACCGTATTGACTCTTGTACCAGTACAGCCGCAGACGCGTGCTCCGTTGCCCCGTTCTGTGCAAAGCCCAGCAGTCGCAGTGTGGCGGAACTTAACAACCGACTGGTAACCAGAATATGTTCCGGATCACTTCAAAAATCTAATCACAGGCAGCGCAGTAGCGTTAAAAATTTGAAAATCCAAGATGGCGGCGGCCGCCATCTTGAAAAATCGCAATATCTCGGCTGTCGTTCGAGCGATTTTGACGAATTTTGGCATAATGGTGCAGTTCGACCCTCTCTGCAGGGAAGCACACCGGAATCTTGGCATGTAAAGGGATGGTTGGGACTGCCAGAACTGGCAAGCCTTGCTCAGGACCTCAACTGTCACTGTCAGCCAGCTTTTCTGGCCTACGTCGAACGTATTTTTTCAGTTACGTTGAGCTGCAGTTGACGCAGTTCGATGTTTAAATCGCTACCAATGAGATTGAGAACCTCCTTGAGACTTAGCCTAATGTTCAAATACTGACTGGCACTAATTTCTGTCGTGAAACTGTTTATGAGACTTGTGACAAACTTGAAAATTATTGACGGTGAACGAAAATTAAAGTGATATATCATGCGAACTCTATAACATAAATATTAGAAAGATTTGTGCTGAACTATTATGACAACTAAAAAAAGAATTCTTCATAAAACAAGTAAAAAGCAGCTCTGGTACTATTGTGGTGAAAGTGTCCTTCGATCGGGTAATTTCGATTTAACGAAATTCCGACAGTAGCCTATAGGCCTATATATTGTTAGTAACAGTGTTTAGCGCGTAAAAATGCTCATATGGAACATCACTTGCAAGCCATCTACTCTTTACTCTTTAAACAGCCTGCTTGCGTTTAACAGATGATTACTGTAAGTATGGTGCAACGTAACCTGTCGACGTTCTCCAGTCTGCCGTTGTAGTTGTTGTAATTGTGCTCTGGTGCTCTGCAGTTCAGTCTGCGCCCGTTGTCTTTCATTTTTCTCAATATAAAATTCGTCTTCACTCAGTTTGGCCTGTATTCGCAAGGCATCGTTCTCTTCTTTGACGCTCTTTAGTTCTCGTCTCGATTCACGCAGTTCTATCTGGGACTTCTAAAACACGTTTGTTCATTTTTCGTTATTCTTTGTCGAGTTTTACTTAAGTTTAAATTTGTGTAGCCAAAATACCTCGGTCTAGGCCTCGTAACAGTGTCCTCGGTTTAGACATTTTGTCCTCGAGGCCGAGCCAAGGCCAAAATTTTGGCCTCGTAACTAAACAAAAAAGAACACCATATTATGTCTAATGTTTCTTATTGCACCGGAGGTTAACGTTTTACGGAGTAATAGTAAACCTGATATAAATAATTTTTGTTTAGGCTTACTTAAACGTCCTATTAGTTAAGCCAAGCTAACGTCAGGGCATGAGGAAATTAGAACAGTTAAGACATCACACATCATTCGCATTGTAGAATATGAATGTCTTATTAGCGACCGTGTATACCCGCAACGGCGTATAGGCCTACCGGTCGCATATTGCAATCGCTTTTCTCAGGAGGCGCACATCGCCGTAAATTAATAAGCGAACTAATTTTGTTACAACTATAGTTTTAAAAGTCACGCGACCTCAAAACCTGTCGCCCCTAGTAACGAATTGCCTTCTCGGCGTAAATAGGCATTATTGTGTCCTCGTAATTCGACCTGGTCGCTTATCTCAGCACTTGCTGAGCTCTTGTTAATTAGTGCAACTAAACTGACAGACCTCGTATTTTTGTTTGTACGTCTCCGCCTCTCGTCGTGACTGTAGAAGTATGCGGTCGATCTGTGCTTGAATGTCCTCCGAGATGTGAGTTTGCTGACGCTGTGTACAAGTTGCTGACAACAGATGAGGACTTGTGCAGCCCTGAACAGTTAACGAATATAACTAGAATGCTCTCGCGCATTTTAGCAACGTTGTAGCCGAACTTGAATTTTCCGCTGGCTGTTAGTTATTTATAGTTTACAGTTCAGGTCTGCTTTTCAGCTCGGTTCTCCTGCGCCGTCGCTGGTTTTCCCAAACTCACTTTGACTTTTGATTTCATTTGTGACCGTGAACTTTGATGGCCTTGACATTCGAACTTGACTTATAGGTAGTGTCAAGATGAACCAGTACGCCAAATACGTATACAAGAAAATACAATTCGTTCGCAAGTTATCGTCCAAACATACAGACACACACACGCGCGCGCGATCGATTGCTCTACACGGCCACTAAAGTCGTCGGTTCAAAGTATAGGCTACTTCCGTAGGCCTATATGTAAGGTCGGCCATTGGGGCCGAAATTGATCCCGGTCTCTGCGCTATCAGCCCACAGGTGACATCAGTCTTAAGTCGGCAGAAGCGTACGCGGGCTTCAAACATTCCCCTTCCGAGCCAGGCAAGCCCCAAAGCATCTCACAACTGAACCAGGGCGTGGTCCCCGTACGTCTCCCTAAAGAATCACGGTGTTCCCCAAGCAGGCTGCTAGCCTGCCAGTACCAGTACTTTCCACCCACTTCGCAGACACTTTTTAACGACTGCCAAATTATACTGCTCGGCGAAGGAGACACATGTTTGTGAAAAACTTGTCCATTGTCGTTAACAGTGGCGGCCGCCTTCGCTATGCCGTAAGGGTGGAAAATTTCAAGCCAGTTCTCTTACGCCAAGGTTTAGCGTTGTTGTTATGTTCGCTATGTGGATTGATGACCGATCTTATGTATTTTGGTAACTATCGTGATGACGAAACAGTCGTATGATTGAATGGTGTGATCAATAATATTGTCAGTGTTCAGAACGCCACTTTAGGATAGACCTAACTACTTCGACCAATCAACAACGCAGCTCGGTATGGGCCTATAGCTGGTCATGCGATAGGTAGGCCTATATATTAACGTGCATACCAAAAAGCGAACGAGCATAATAACGTTTAATGCGGAAAATAGTCAGTGTTACTTCCAACACGGCTTGATTTGTAACGGTGCCTCATGTCACGGTCGTTGAGCAGAGCGGTAGGCCTACAGCATAGGCCGTACGCCGCGTTGGTTGTCTCGAGCAGAATTCACCCGTAAATTCCCACCGTGTCTCAAATTCCCTGGATCGTATACGGTGTATTTTACGGCATGGCCTCTTGGCGTTTCAACAGTGGTGTGGCAATTTTCTACATGTGTACGCTGACTACTGTTATGCGCATATATCACACACCAAAATTGTATAGGTCATTTCCTGCAGGAAGTCAACACGAACATAATAATATTTATCAATAAGAGTATTGCACGTATTTCTGTTGAAGAGTTTATTGTAGGCCTATTGCTTAGACTTACTAGTTAATGTAGTTGCTCATTGTCCAGCTGAAATAATATCCAATAACCATGGTAATACACTAATACGATACGATACGGTTATCTTTGGAATAAATGCACACAAAAGCTGACGAGGTGGCCAAAATTACTTAATCTAGCGCATTGCACACAAACGAAAAATTTAGAAAAAAATAAAGTAATGAAATCAATACCCGTTATACTACGGATTTTGAGATTATTAGTAAGTAAGTGAGTAAGTTTATTATTCCAAAAGCTATTAAATATATGTTGAGTTCAAGTTAAACAAAAAGAAAAACAATGTAGGCTTACAAGATGTAGGCCTACTCATACAAAACAAAATACAATGCAAAAGACGTACTGAAACATAAAAGGAATAATAATACAACATTGAGACTGCACATGCATACAATTTAGAACCACAAATTAACATTACTGAAAATGTAAAAGACATGAGACTGTTAGACTTCAAGATAAATAATTTTGGTATAATCTCCACTCAAGACCATCATCAACGGTGCTAAATGACAGAAAACGGATGCAACTTTCTAATAGTGGCCATAGTAGGCTTATAGGTCAATATGTCTAAGCATTTAACCTGTACAAAGTTACAAACTGTTGCTATTTTTGAACTTTTTTGAAGCCATATAGTGCTCAGAAATAGACTACATGCTACAACATTATACTAACACAGTGTGAGCCGTATAAGCCTATTCAACATAGGGCCTATACCGACCATACGGACCATTTACCTGCTCATTTTTGTCGATAGAAGACATGTCAACTTAACTTTCACATACATGCAAAATATAAATAACAAAACGACTCCATTCTATGCTTACACTTTCGCGACTTCGCGTTTAGACACAGCAGTCAATTTTACAGTCCGTCAGTCAAAATTCAGCGAAAGCCACGCATAAAATGCCCGCTTGTGTTTTTCCGCCGCTGCCTTCTATCGCAAATAACCATTACTCATTGAATCAGCCGACAACAGCTAGGGTGAATGACCAATTATCGTCATAGGCATCAATTTTTAGCGAACGTAACGTAGTAC
>Ga0209780_1001596_pt1 | contig 15141 bp, 12 predicted proteins | sample WorMetexBAHAMAS2_FD_187384 | JGI IMG/M metagenome (GOLD analysis project Ga0209780, IMG submission 187384) | Marine gutless worms symbiont microbial communities from Max Planck institute for Marine Microbiology, Germany - Inanidrilus exumae... | ecosystem: Host-associated > Annelida > Digestive... | reverse complement strand
GCTGGTTATTTTGACTGGTCCAATCACCCAATAATCGCCGTTTGCAAAGGTGCCTGTTGGATAATCACGATCAAAGGTCCAAGTTATGCCGAATTGAGTCGGAGACACCCTATCGCGGCTTTCTTTTATTTTGGAAATGGGAGGCTCATCTGAATGATGAGGTTTCATACAAGTTAAAATAAACAATGCAGGCATTGAAAGCAATGCCAAGATTAAAAATAACTTGAAAAACCTCTTTTTTAAAAAGTGTGTAGCAGTGTGTATCATTTTATTAGTCCCAAATATAATATATTATATAACTCATGTTACGCGGAGAAGTTCTCTAACTCAAGCAAACTGGCTTGTGAGGCTTTAACTCTAGGTTCAAGTTTTACAGCGAGCCGGAATTTTTAAGGATGAGCTCATTGAAGTTGTTAGTAGATTTCTATTCGTTGTTCTACATTAGCTGTGCTCATCAACGAGGTGACGCCTTTCCGTTCCCATGCCCCTATCGTTCGTTGTTGTAGCGAGGATTTTTTAAGGAGGGAGCGTAACACCAGATTTATTGGGTCGCTGTTTCCCATAATGACCACATGTCTCTGGTAAAAAAAGTTATCTGGTTCGTTCCCCCGTTTGTTCGAGGTGCTTCAAATGCCCAGTACCTATCTACATAGGCAAACAAGGGTGGCCAATTCCATAAAGATTCTGCATTTAATATACGAGCCGCCAAAACGTGACCCGTAATAGGAGCGCTTACTATATGTCGATAAAAGGCTGTCCAACGTCGATCATCTTGCGTCTGATTACTGCTATGCCTGACGCCCCATTCTGGCATACCAATATCTTCTGGCAGGTATGTTTTTCTGAGGTAGTAGGGAGGCGAGGCTTGTCTAACGGGTTTACCAACATCTTCTTTCTGAACAAACCAAGTTTGCCGATCTTCTTGAAAAATAAAATGCTTTTTAGCATTTACGATTTCCAACATATTGGCATCATTAAAAAGCAGTCCTGCCATCAAAATAGGTAATTTTCGACCATGCATATGTCCGCCCATCTCAGGCCACTCCCCGCCATCTTTAGCGATACCGTATAAATCGATACCAAGCTGGACAAAACGTATTAACAAAGTTTCCTTTTCAGTATTGCCGTAGTCAAGCATTGAAGAGAATGCGGCGTCTGAAATATATTTTGTGAACTCTCTTCCATAGTCAGGCATATTTTTTTGAGGATGGATATATCGACCCGCCCATGACGAAATATGGTCGAGCCAGGGTCTCTCAAACTTTGCTTCTAAATCTGAAAGGGAAGGCTCAGTTTCGATTTCGTCCCTTTTTAAAAAAGGCTTGGTGATGACTGAATAGTCCAATTCATTTTTATTGTGATAGACCGTTTTATCGGAACCTGAATAGGGAGGTCTAAAGCTACCAGGTGGGGGTTTTTCAGACAAAACTGTTAAAATCGCAGCAGTTTTTAACTGAGGACGATGCCCGGCTTCATCAATACTTATTGTTGAAACTAAGGATGAGCCAGCCGGTAATTCCAACGGATTATCGGCTGATACATTGAAAGCGACGTTGAGCTTGGGGTCATAATGTGGGCCATATTGACCAAAAGTCGCGGAATCGTAACCTTGTGTGCTACCATTTTTTGGAGAGGGGTTGATCATGGAGCCATTAATGGTTCTGTTGTCCGCTCCAACCTGGATGGATGCGGGGGTGATGCTGGTTATTTTGACTGGTCCAATCACCCAATAATCGCCGTTTGCAAAGGTGCCTGTTGGATAATCACGATCAAAGGTCCAAGTTATGCCGAATTGAGTAATTGAAGCTGCGCCATATGAAAGAGGTGTTAGTAGCGTAAACAAGCTAAAAGCAGCTATTTTTTTGTTGAGTAAATTAGCAGTTAAGCTAATCATTGTTATTATTACCCCCTTTGTGTTCATTCAACGCAATTAATGTAAGATACCATAAAATTTATGGCTGGGTATACTTGAACGTCGAACCAAATTAAAATATTTTTTTCTGGACGGAATTGTAAACGCCAGCCAAAAGCATTCATATTTTTGGCCTTTGGCATTTGCAACTCCGACAATACGCTCAATATTGCGCAAAAAAAAATAAAATAAATATGTCCGTATGTTCACAATAGGCCGGTTTCGGGCTGCCATAGGCTGAAAAACCATCATTAATTGCACTTAATAAATGGAATAAATTCATGAACAATCCACTTTTAACTTCCTTAAGCTGCGGATTCAGTCTACTGCTTTTAACAGTAGCAGCTGCTAGCAGCCCGCGTGCTGGATTGAGTACACAAGACTGGATAATACTACAGGAAAACATCCATGCCTCTGTCTACCAATTCGAGGAGGCAGACGGGATTTATACAGCCTCTAATCCCAAACAACAACTTCAAGCTCGCATCAGTCAAAAGGCGGTGCAGGTAAAATCACGCCAAGCCAATTGGCAATTTGGACTAAGTCTCAGCGCTTATGGCTACGGCGAGCAACTCGAAACTGTACAAGCCGGACGTACAGTGATGACTGAACGGGGCTTAGAATCCCAACATCCGGGGATCACAGAATGGTATATTAACAGTGAGCGTGGGCTAAGACAAAATTTTATTTTAAACCAGCCACCGGCTCAAACCAAAGCAGGTATGCTGCGCGTGGCTTTGCGTGTAAATGGTGATCTTACACCACAATTGGCAACTGATCGCCAAACGATCCGGTTGAACAATCGAAATGGTGACACTGTACTACATTACGGTGGGCTCTATGTTTATGACATGGAAAAAAACAGCTTACCAGCACATTTTGCACTGGCGAATGGACAGATCGTTATTGAGGTAGACGATAGCCAGGCACATTATCCTATCACAATAGATCCCTTGTTTTATACAGAACAACCGAAACTCGCCGCCAGTGATGGGGAAGAGGGGGATTGGTTTGGTAGTTCCGTGGCACTTAATGGCAATACTGCGCTGGTAGGTGCGCCTTGGGATGATGGCAAAGGTTCGGTTTATGTATTTGTTCGCGACGGCAGTGACTGGCTTTTAGAGGCCAAACTCACCGCCAGCGACGGGGAAGAGGGGGATTGGTTTGGTATTTCCGTGGCACTAGAGGGTGATACCGCCTTAGTGGGTGCCCCTTGGGACGACGACAATGGGGCTGATTCCGGCTCGGCTTATGTGTTTGTTCGCGACGGCACCACATGGAGCCAACAGGCAAAACTCACTGCCAGCGACGCTGCGACAGGGGACAGATTCGCTAATGCCGTGGCACTAGATGCTAATACCGCCTTGATAGGTGCCTATCGGGATGATGACAATGGTTATAATTCAGGTTCAGCCTATGTGTTTGTGCGCGACGGCGATGAATGGAGCGAACAAGCCAAATTGCTTGCTGGCGATGGGGCTGTAGGGGACAGGTTTGCTCGTTCTGTGGCAGTCAGCGGCGACACTATACTGGTGGGCGCTCCTTGGGACGATCATAATCTCGATGATGGGGACAGAGATAATGATAAAATTAATTCCGGTTCAGCTTATGTATTTGTACGCAGCGGTACGAAATGGAGCCAACAAGCCAAGTTGCTCGCCAGTGACGGGAACACTGAAGAAGAGTTCGGTATTTCCGTAGCCTTAGATGGCGATACGGCGCTGGTAGGCACTTATGGGGATGAAAATCCTGTTAATGAGGAAAATACCAATAATTTGCTACCTCCAAATTTAGTAGAATTCGATTTAGCAGACATCGACACACCTGATATAGAGAAGCTACTTGGTGACAGTGGCAATAGTCTTACTGGCGTTGATTATTATTTTGGCTCAGCTTATGTGTTTGTGCGTGGCGGCACGACATGGAACGAACAAGTAAAACTCAGGGGCGAGCCCGTTGAAGTGACCGACTGGTCCGATGTGAAAAAAGATACTTTCGGTATTTCTTTGGCACTAGACAATAACATGGCTTTGATAGGCGCTTCGATGAAGGATAAGAATGGAGCCGCATATATTTTTGAAAACAACGGCACCACCTGGCTGAAAACTACTAAAGTTACCGCCAGCGATGGGGCTGAAGATGATTTATTTGGTGCCGCCGTGGCACTTTCTGGCGCTACTGTCCTGGTGGGCGCCTATAAGGACGACGATAATGGTACCGATTCTGGCTCTGCTTATGTTTTTATGCCGCCATCTGTTCAATTATCGTCAGCGACTTATAGTGTCAATGAAGGCGGCGGCACCGCCACCATCACAGTGAGCAGAACCGGTGGTAGTGAAGGTGCAGTCGCGGTGGATTATGCTAGCAGTGACGACACAGCTACAGCGGGAAGTGACTGCATTGCTAGCTATGGCACCCTTTCTTGGGAGGATGGCGACGCAGGCGATAAGACTTTCGACATTACCATTATTGATGACTCCGAGAAGGAAATTGATGAAACCCTAATCGTGAGCTTGGGTATGCCTGCTGATTCGTTACTAGGTTCACCCGATACAGCCATACTGACGATCAGGGATAATGATAGGATTAAGGATGATCTTGTCATTGATTTTGGGCTTAATAGGGGTATCGAAGCATACTTGAATAACAACAATACTCCGATTACCATCCATTCAGATTCGGCTGATAGCATGGTCACCGGAGATTTAGACGGTAATGGTCAGGAGGAGATCATCATTGACTTTGGCCCTCTTCATGGCATTCGGGTACGGGTGAACAATAGCAGTTGGGTTCATTTACATCATTTGTCAGCCAATAGCATGGTTACTGGAGATTTAGACAATAATGGTAAGGATGATATCATTATTGACTTTGGCCCCCACGAAAACGGTAGTGTCTGGGCACGGATGAACAATAGCAGTTGGGTTAGGATAAATTCAGAACCGGCCGATAGCATGGTCGTTGCAGATTTAGACAATTATGGTAAGGATGATCTCATCATTGACTTTGGCGATCCCTATGGCATATGGATATTGATGAACAATGGCGCTTGGGTTAAGTTCAAGAAGGAGTCAGCCAATAGCATGGTCACTGGAGACTTAGACAATAACGGTCTGGATGAAATCGTCGTTGACTTTGGCGATACTTATGGCATCTGGATACGGATGAATAATAGCAGTTGGGTTAAGTTGCATCCTCTCTCAGCATACAGCATGGTTACGGGAGACTTAGACAATAATGGTCTGGATGAGGTGATCATTGATTTTGGCCCTCTTTATGGCATCTGGATATGGGTGAACAATAGAAGTTGGGTTAATTTACATCCTCTCTCAGCCGAGAGTATGGTCGTTGGAGACTTAGACAATAATGGCTCGGATGAGGTGATCATTGATTTTGGTGTAATTTATCGTGGCGGCGTCTGGGTACGGATGAATGATAGCAGTTGGGTTTGGTTAGATACTCGATCAGCTAGAAGCATGGTGACAGGAAACCTAGAGTAGGTTTGTTTTTACTCAACAAAAGTTTTTTTAACATTTTCAATTTTCAAAGAAATCCTATTTTTTTAAAAAATAGGATTTCTGTAAGTATTGAAATATTTATTGACTTCAAAAGATTGGTGTACTTGGTACACAGGGTTGGTATGGTAAGAGTACATGTAACATTTGAATAGAATAGCTGACTGAAGATTGCGATCCGAAAGAATCGCAAGAAGTCAGAAAAGATTGAGAATGTTTGGTGCCGATGGCCAGACTCGAACTGGCACGGCTTACGCCACTGCCCCCTCAAGACAGCGTGTCTACCAATTCCACCACATCGGCTTGTTATTCGGACGGGACTGAAGGAATATCTGCGGGAGTCGCAGGTTGATCCACTTGCGGCAACTCGCTGCCGTCTTGAGCCGGTACCACTGACTCTTCAGTCGGTTGCGCCGATTCTAGCGCACTTTTAGGTTCTATGCGCTGTATAGAAAAATAGGCCAAGGTTAGGCATGTGACAAAAAACAGGGTTGCCAAAACAGCCGTAGTACGACTAAGAAACGAGGTTGAGCCTTGACTACCAAATACTGTTCCTGACGCGCCACTACCAAAAGCAGCACCCGCATCTGCCCCTTTACCATGTTGGATTAAAATTAATCCAACTAATCCTACACAGATTAAAATGTGAACTATTGCAAAAATATCATGTAACATGTTCTGTCGAATATACCAAAAAATAAAATTTCAGTAAAGTGAAATTTCTGCTAAGCTATCTGCCCGCCTGACAAATGGTTAAAAATTCATCGGCTTTCAACGAAGCGCCACCAATCAGACCACCATCAATATCAGTCATGGCAAACAATTCAGCGGCATTATTGCCCTTTACGCTGCCACCATACAAAATTTGCACCTTTTCCGCAACCACGGCATCCTGTTCAGCAATGCGTCCACGAGTAAAAGCATGAACATCTTGGGCTTGCCCTGGTGTTGCAGTTTTGCCAGTACCAATCGCCCACACCGGCTCGTATGCTATCACAGATTTTGCCAAGGAACCTACCCCTTGCAAATTAATCACCGCATCCAACTGCCGTTTGACAACATTTTCAGTTTCACCAGCTTCACGTTGTTCCAATAATTCACCTACACATAAAATAGGTATTAATCCAACGGATTGTGCTTTAGCAAATTTTTCCGCCACCAATTCATCGCTTTCACCGTATAAAGCGCGTCGCTCCGAGTGACCGACAATAACATATTTACAGCCAAAATCTCCTAACATACTGGCAGCCACTTCTCCCGTAAATGCCCCTGGCTCTTGCTGAGAAAGATTTTGCCCGCCCCAACCAATCACTGTGCCTTTTAACAATTCACTCACTTGTTGTAAATACACAAATGGTGGACAAACCGCTACTTCAGCATGTTGCACCGAACCTATGCCTTGTTTAAGGCTCTCAAGTAATGATTGGTTTTTTTGGACTGAGCCATTCATTTTCCAATTGGCTACTACCAGTGATTGACGCATTTTTTTTGTTACCTCTCAAAGTGTACTGATGGCTAATGACGGTGTATTATACAAATTGTCCACAAATAATGCGAGAACTTTTTTATCCTTGACTTAATTAGCGCCGCAAAATGGCAATCCATCGCCATAAATTCAGCAAACTTGCCAAGGAACTGGCAACATAAGTCAATGCACAAGCGGTGAGAATTCGCCGCGCCGCCCTCCTATCTTCAGCAGGAATATATTGGCCTTTTGCCAAAATCGGCAGGGCTCGTTTAAAGCTGGCATCCCATTCAACCGGCAATGTCACAAAATGGACCACCACTGATGCCCCTAAACTCGCAAGCCCACCCAAAAACATCAATACTCCTGCTGCGGGAATACGCGCTATTATCGCAATCACTGGTATCATCATCATCAATCCTGCTCCGATTTTTTCTGCCATTTGTGCGATGCCAATTAATTTCGTGCGTGCCTGTAAAGCTTGATAGCCACTTTGATCTTGAATGGCATGTCCCACTTCATGCGTTGCCGTCACCACCGCTGTTAAAGATTTGTTACCCCAATTAGCCTGACTCAAGCGTACTGCTTTGTCGATGGGATCATAATGATCGCCTAATTCTGTGACTTCGACTTTGACATGGGACATATTTAACTTATCCAGCAAATGTCGAGCAAGTTCGCCACCGGTACCGGGAAAATCCTCACGATGTTTGCTATACTTTGTTAAGATTTTTTTTGCCCATATTTGGGGACCATAAATAATAACAACTAATACTAATAAAAGGATGAGAATGTGCATTTGCAATGCCTACAAGAATCTTTATGGTTACTATCCCCCAAACCAACTTAATTACTGATGTTACGCACATTCCAAACTCGGAGTCGAGGCTTTAGCCTCGTTCCAAACTCGGAGTCGAGGCTTTAGCCTCGTTCCAAACTCGGAGTCGAGGCTTTAGCCTCGTTCCAAACTCGGAGTCGAGGCTTTAGCCTCGTTCCAAACTCGGAATCGGGGCTTTAGCCTCGTTCCAAACTCGGAGTCGAGGCTTTAGCCTGCGATTGTCTTGTGTTGACTGCAAAACGATACGCGGCGGCGGAATGCCTAGATTTGTGGTGTGAGGCTAAAGCCTCACTTCCTAGTTTGTAATTTACGTCACATCAGTTAATTAATTGGAATATTCCTAAATAACAGGGCAGCGGGCTCGCCAAAACCCTGCCGCTCTTTTTATTTATTTTTTAATATAGACTTCAGTACCCTCTACCACACGATCAAATAACTCAATAACATCAGTATTATACATTCTGACACAACCATGGGACGCAGGTTGACCAATTTTATTTTCTTCGGCTGTGCCATGAATATAAATATAACGCTTGTAAGAATCTATACCGCGTCCAGAATTTTTACCCGGCTCTAAGCCGCTTAACCACATAATACGTGTAGTCACCAAATCGCCGATTTCCGCATTTATATTAGCAATTCGCCCCGTCTGTTGACGGGCTTTAAAAATCATCCCCTGTGGAGCACCATCACCAATTTTGTTTTTAATCTTATGTAGCCCTAATGGAGTTTTATTACTACCCGCCTGATTGCCAATACCATATTTAGAAGTTGAGACAGGATAAATCTTCACCTCTTCATTGCCATTTTCATAGCGACAAAAGAGGTAAAGCTTTTGTTCTGAAATATCAACCTCAATGCTGGACTTTATAGGTGGAATCGCACACGGTTTAATATGTTTGAGTGTATGGTTCACCGGTGGAGGGCTCAAGTTTTGTTGAACATATGCTGGTTGGCTGTCCGACGGAGCGCTTTTGTCGATCTGTTTGTTAGACTCGGGGCTACACTGTGCTAAACCGATAAATATCAGGGCTATCATTAACAGAAAATTGAGTCCCCAAAAAAAACGAGCAGTATATTTTCTTCTATACTGTCTTAATTGCATCGATTTATCCCTTAAAAGCGGCATTATCTAGCATAATACCAAATAGCTGCAAAAGCCTCACTGATAATTCTCAAGTGATAACTCATAACACATGCCTCGTATTTGAAAACAGAAGATAAGAAGCATATAATCATTATACATTTTTGTAAACTATTTTGTGATTGATCATCATGACAGAAAAATTAAAGATATTATTTGTAGACGATGAGAAGCCAATTCTCACCTCCCTGGAAGCCATGTTTAAAAAGCAATATACTGTGTTTACGGCAACCAATGGCTCAGACGCACTTGACATCATCCACGAGCATTCAATTCAAATCATTGTCAGCGATCAACGTATGCCTGCTGATATGTCGGGTATTGAATTGTTAGCAGAAGTCAAGGAAATTTCACCAAACACAATATGCATCTTGTTCAGCACTTATGCTGATATAGAGGCGGCTATAGAACTTGTCAACAATAACGAGATATTCCGGTTGGTAGAGAAACCCTGGAATAAGGAACAAATTAAAAACACGATTGAAGCCGCTGCTAAGATGTCATTAAAACAAACGCCTGTCACAGATTTTCAGCATCTGGCACTGTTGGTGGTTAGTAATGAGATTGAAATCTATACCATAATTCATCATTTCTTTGGACATAAATTGAATGTTTATTATGTGAGTCAATTGGAAGAAGCACTCAGCATTTTGGAGCACCATAATATTGCCATCCTTGTCACGGATACCCTGTTGCAAGGGGAAAAAATTGGTAGCCTTATTCAAACGGTCAAAGAAAATGATCCGTTGAGCGTTTCCATAGTACTTTCCACGCCAGCCGACGCCCACCTGACAGCCAGTTTGATTAATGAATATAAAATATTTAGCTACCTGCCTAAACCTGTGGACAAGCAATTACTTGAATTTCACATCAATGCAGCACTCAAAGCTTATGTCGATACTCACCCTTCAACAAATTCGAAGCTGACGAACAAACTGAAGTCCCTGCGAAAACGTCTCAATGACTTTTGGCATCACTAATTTAATAATTGGTAAAAAAAAACAAATGGATATCACCGAAACAAACACTTTGCTTATTGTGGACGACGATCCCACTAGTATACAGATACTCTCGACCTATTTAAAACAACTCGACTACGAGGTGTTAACTGCCAAAGATGGCGAAGAAGCCTTGGCAAAAGTGAGGCAAACTAAACCAGACCTTATTTTGCTAGATATAATTATGCAAAATTTGGACGGATTTGAAACTTGTATCCGCTTAAAGGCTGATCAGGAAACTCAAGAAATTCCCATTATCTTTCTAACCGCACTGACCAATACCAAGGATAAGCTGAAAGGCTTTAAAGCGGGGGCGGTTGATTACATTACCAAACCACTTCAATCTGAAGAAGTATCAGCCCGTGTTAAGGTACATCTCACTTTAAAGAACCTGCAAAAGGTTCTTCAACAACAAAATGCGGCCATTGAACAGAAAAACTTGGAATTACAAAGACAAACGATGGAATTGGACGCATTTGCACAGTTCGTGGCGCGCGATTTAAAAAAACCCTTAGTCAGACAAAGGGGTTTTACCAATGTGCTCCATAAAGAACTCGCCGATTTGCAACAACCAGAATCACTCGAGTTTTTACAAGAAATTGAACAGTCCAGGGAGCAAATGGCTAGCATCGTTGATGACATGCTTTTGTTGGTTAATGCACGCACCAACGAGCTTATCATGGAAGCACCTGATATGGTGACGATCATCGCTGAAATACGGCACAGTCTGAATTCTATGACTAATGAATATCAAGCTCAGATTGTTGTGCCTCCCAGTTGGCCTGTCGTTTGGGGTTATTCACCTTGGATCCAAAATGTATGGGAAACTTACATCATTAATGGCTTAAAATACGGTGGCAGTCCACCATATTTAGAATTGGGGGCAACCCCAGAAGAAAATGATCAAATTCGCTTTTGGGTGCGTGACAATGGGCTCGGCTTTACCGCTAAACAGCAAAATCACATTTTTGTGCCCCTTGTTGATATTGCCCAAGCTGATGATAGCCTTCCAGAAGGCTATGGCCTAAAATTATCCATTGCGCGATTACTGATCGAAAAATGTGGGGGGAAAGTGGGACTAGAGAGCCAAGTGGGTCGTGGGAGTACTTTTTATTTTACCCTACCAGCCATTGGTGAAAACCAGTTTGAACCTTAACCAAAAAATAGACAAGAATATAACAAATATTCTTGCACTTAGGTGTCCTAAATTTAATTTATGCAACGAAAAAAGCGTATGTCTAAGATAATAAATATAGGACTCCTAAACACAGTTAAATTTATGGTCTAAACTCAATTTTTCAGAACTTATTCTACTTTTACACCGTGTTCGCCCTCAAGCGCCTTTTTCTCCAGCCCCTCCATCACACCAATCGTAGCAAAACTCGATAACACATCAAGATTAGTTTGCAACTTATCCCCCTGATCACCCAAATTAACGATATTATGTGGCATCGTCACCTGAATACCTTTCAAATTGGGATAAATGATACTAGCAATCTCTCGTTGAATTTCGGCCAAATAAATGTCTGGAATCCTAGCCTCATACTTAGCTTTTAGTACATCGGCTTCGGCAACCCCTTTTTCCCGAATTGCCTTGGCTTCAAATCGCGCAGCCTCAAAGTTAGCCTCCTGAATTTGCCGTTCAGCCTGCGCCATCGCTAACTCTTTAGCCTTCTCAATCTCAGCCAATTTTTTGACTTTCTCATATTCAATGATTTCTTTATCGGCTTGCTTTTCGGCAACTTCCACATCACGTTGCTTGGCAATCACCGCCAATTCTTTTTGTTTTAAAGCCTCCTGCTTAGCCTTGGTGCGTTCAATTTCAGCGCGAAGTTGTGCTGTTTTGGCTTGCTCTTTAGCAGTTTCTTGTTCTTGCACCGCCTTAATACGGTCCGCAACTAAACGCTTTTTATCAGCCAACAATCTTTCCAATTGTGCTTCAGGTACTGGACCACCCAAAGTAATTTGGGTAACTTCAATACCATAAATATCAAGCGGATTTTCCAAGCGCACCATTTTACCATCCGCTGCCATGACAGGGACTGTTTTCCAAACCAAGGTTTTTGCCTTCTGCAATCGCGTTGACCGTTCTTGCCCCAAACCTACGGGCGCTAAGCCCATTTGCTCTATTTCAACCTGTTTGCGTTCGGTTTTATAAATGCCATTGCGAAGTTGATCAGTCAGTGCAGCTTTAAATTGGTTTAAGCCACCCTGAAAAAATTCTTCACCTGTGTACTGTGTTGCCGTATTGACAACCACATCGCGAGATGTTTTGGTCAGCAGCGCATCAAGCAGATTGTCAAAACTCCTGAATTCTCTGTGAATCGTGGCAATTTTTTCCTTGTTAAGCGGCAATTTATAGCGAAAAGTTGCCGGAATTTCCCCAGTATAAGTGTCGGCAAAACGGACGGTAATTGATCGCCTAGTTCGGCTCACCCGCTCACCATCAGTGCTACCAAAAGCAACCGTCATCACCTGTTTATAAGGTGTGACGCGCGAAAACAAGGGCACCTTAAAGTGAACCCCCGGTTCTGTGTAGACTTCGATTGCACCAGTAAGTGTATTTTGGTAATGGTAGGTATAGCCCGATTCAGTCTGAAAATAGGCTGAATTTATAAGTAAAATGCTGACTAGAACGAGAACGATAATGCCCGCGAACTTTTTTATGGCGTTAAAAAATAGGCTTATTGACGACATATGAGATTTCTCCTTTAATTTAGTTATGTTACGCCGATATGTTCTCCAACTCAACCAAACTGGCTTGTAAGGCTTTAACTCTAGGTTCATGGTAGTGAGTACAACGAATGGTAAACAACGAATAATCAAGCAATACGCACTATCCGCTAAATCGAGAACCAAGCGTGATTTAGGTTCGTTGCGCCGATTCGAAGGATAAGCTGATTGAATTTGTCAGTAGGTTTTTATTCGTTGTTCTACATTCGCTGTACTATTTGCGTAGGAATATTACTCTTTTACAATATCACTATCAAGGGCTTTTTTCTCCAAGCTTTCCATGACACCCAACGTGGCAAAGCTTGATAACACATCAAGATTTGTTTGTAACTTATTTTCCTTGTCACCCAAATTAATGAGATTATGCGGCATAGTGATTGGGATGCCCTTCAAATTGGGATAAATAATCGCCGCAATTTCTTTTTGAATTTCAGCCATGTAAATTTCAGGAACACGGGCGGCATACCTTGCCTTAAGTATATCAGCCTCAGCAATCCCCTTTTCTCGAATCGCCTTAGCCTCAAATCGTGCAGCCTCTAAGTTAGCCTTTTCAATTTCCAGATTTGCCTGGGCAATAATCAATTCTTCCTCTTTTTGAGCCTTCTTAATACTCATTTCAGCCTGAATAATTTCTAACTGTTTCTGAGCCACCGCTAAATCTTCCCCTTTTTTCGCTAATTGAATTTCCTGCTCTTTCTTAACAATGGCTAATTCTTTATCTTTCGTAGCCAACTGAATTTTCTCTTCTTCTTGAGCGACAATTAATTCTTCCTCTTTTTGAGCCTTAGTGGTGGCTAAAGCAAGGGCTAAATCTTCGTCTTTTTTAGCTTTAGCAATAGCGACTGCAATCGCCAACTCTCCCTCCTTGGTAGCCTGTTTAATTTTCAGTTCATCCTGAACAATATCAAATTGTTTTTGAAGCAAAGCCGACTCTTTCTCTTTTTTAGCCAATTGAATTTTCTGTTCCTCTAGTACCAAAAAAAATTCTCTGGTTTTTTCAATTTTATCCACTTCTAAACGTTTTTTTTCAGCCAACAAATTTTCTAGTGCCTGCTCTGGCACCGGCACACCCAAAGTCACTTGTATCACTTCAATTCCATAATCATCAAGAGGATTTCTTTGATGTATCCTTTTGCCATCATGCCCTAAAATGGGTACTGTTTTCCAAACATAGTTGGTATTCTCTTGATCTCCCAAAGAAACTAGGGAGGTTAATTCCATTTGTTCTACTTCAACTTGTTTTAGTTCAGTTTGATAGAGCCCATTGCGAAGTTGATCCTCTAATTCCCTTTTAAATTGATTTAAACCTCCTTGAAAAAATTCTTCACCAGTGTATTGTGTAGCCGTATTCACAATTACATCACGAGAGATTGGGATCAATTGCGAATCAATGAGATTGTGGAAATCTCTAAATTCTCGATGAATCATTTTAATCTTGTCTGGATTCTGCGGCAATTTGTAGCGAAAAGTCGCTGGAATTTTGGCCGTATAAGTGTCGGCAAAACGGAGAGTAATGGCTGGCTTTTGGCGGATTTGAGTGCCACCAAATTTTGTACCAAAATCTACTGTCCAGACTTGCGCGTAACGAGTTACACGCGAAAAAATGGGAATTTTTCCGTGAACCCCCGGTTCGTAATACACGTTTATTTTGCCCATCCAGGTATTTTCGTGTAAATAGATGTAACCAGATTCACTCATAAAAAAGGCTGCCTTAATAATAAAAAATAGCAGCAGTGGGATAATAATGTAGATAATAAATTTGTTGATAAGGCTAGTCATTATTTGGTGGACATTCCTCCTATCGGACGATGGGTTTGCCTTTTGGGGCACAATATCTTCTTGAAATGACATTTGAAATTTTCTCCGTGCCTGTACATAAAAATTTGGGATTCTAAAAAATCCTATTGGTTGAATGAATGTTTAAAAATTAAACAATATGTAGTTCAAGGCGTTTACCAAGAGAAGCTGCTACCTGCTCAATCTGGCTCAGCTGAGAGGCACAGCCAAGATCAAGTAAATGATCAACTTGAGGCATATGCCAATGTAAACGTCGTGCGAGTTCCGCCTTAGCTATCTTCTGCTCACGCATAACAGCATAAATACCCAGTTTAGCACATTCTAGCGCGTCAGGCGAAACTGTGGGGCGACCGTTAGCCGGACTGGGGCGAGGCAAATCGCGCTGTTCTTCGATGTACATCATCAGTGCAGTCTCCAATGCATCCTGTGCGTACAAAAGAGCTTCTTCCCGATTATCACCCTGAGTAATCGCTTCAGGTACATCAGGAAAGGTGACAACAAAGCCGCCATCCTCCTCATCACAGTTCAATTCAACTGGAAAATCCCATAACATGATTCACTCCTATTTCAGTCCAAGCTGTTTTTTGATAGCTTCAACAGTTCCTTTTTTTAAGTCAATGCCATTAAGTTAATGAATAAATGTTTTATAAACAACAGTTTATATACGAGCTGGACCTAGCTGATTGGGCGTAGCGAAATAAGGTAGCCCAGCATTTAACCATTCTGTTGGCTTATGTTT
>Ga0209780_1001595_pt1 | contig 15145 bp, 2 predicted proteins | sample WorMetexBAHAMAS2_FD_187384 | JGI IMG/M metagenome (GOLD analysis project Ga0209780, IMG submission 187384) | Marine gutless worms symbiont microbial communities from Max Planck institute for Marine Microbiology, Germany - Inanidrilus exumae... | ecosystem: Host-associated > Annelida > Digestive... | reverse complement strand
GTTGTAGTTACTTAGCGAGGAGCATGAATGTTGAGTATGGTGTGGACAGTGATCCATGCACACATCTGAAGGGTAACGTACATGAACATGCAGATAATGATAATGTGAATGTAGCCAGCAGTTATTTGGCGCAAGTCAATGAGCCACGTGTTGACATTAATAAGGATAGTGGTGAAAGTGCTGAGCCTTTGCAAGAATTTTGGCACAACAAACTACAAGTGTTTCCAGCTGATGGCTTACCTGTATTAGTCTCTCACAAACCTAATGGTAGTCCAGTTTCATCTGATCACTTGAGTGGTATGCCGTCTGGCTCAAATGACCACAGTACAACAGAATCATTAAATGACAGACATCTTACCATGTTGGCATTGGAGCCAGTGACTAGTGGATGTGGGAGTGAAACGTTGACTGTTTCTTCAGAGTCACATGCGTTGTACAACGGAAGCTGGGATGCTGCTGATTTAGTTTCTGTAAATGCTGAACTTGGAAATCTAGCATCAGGTGTTAATGTTGAAACTTTGAATGAAACTGTTGCAGGTGAACAGACATCTGCAGCTGTTATTGCCACGTGTGACAGTAGTACAGTGATTGGTTGTGCTGGTAGTGATGCAGCACTGGATAAGCCAGTGGTGTTTCTGCTTGAGAAATCTGATGATGATGTGCACTGGGCTGTTACAGAAATTGGAAGAGATATTAGTAATTCAGGTGGACTGAATACCTCTGGCCTCAACAGTGCTGTCAGCGTCAACAACAGCTCACTACCAGATGAGGCTGTTGTGTCAGTACTTGATCGCCATTCTAGTTTTGGATTGAATTCGGTTTGCCATGATCAGAGTAAAGTAGCAGTTGTCAAACCAGAAGAAAACAGAGAAGAAATCATTCCTGATACAAGCATGAAGGCTGTTGTTGAGGGATGTGCTGCATTTGAAAATGTACAAGTACTAACTAACGAGTCTGCATATGACAGTTCCATGATGTCCGTAATTTCTGAAACCAACAATGACTGCCAGAGCCCAGAAGCAGATGATTCAGTACAAAGTGAAATAAGTTCATGGAATATGAGTACTGCTGTTGTTACAGACAGCCATAATGTAACAGAACCATTGAATACTCTAGCAGATAGTGTGCTGAAAACCGAGATCGGAGACGGGAATAATGAACAGCATGGATTTTTCAGCAAACAGGAAGCTGCAGACTCAGCAACTGTACCTAAAACTGATGCTGTGAGAGAAGTAAATGTAGCCTTACAGAATGAATGGGAAGTTGTTGAAATTGGTGATGACAGTGGGCAAAAAGAAACAGTTCAGCATGAAGAGTGCTTAGTACAGTACTATGTGTGTCATAGCAGTGTTGTAAATGGGTCAGAGTTAAGTGATAACAAGGAGGCAGTAAGTGCAGAATTGATGCTAGATGATGCTGTGAGAAATAGGACTGTGCTTCCTGCAAGCATTGATGTTGCAGATTCACTTGTTGATATCAGTCATATGAAAGACTGTAGCAACTTCAGCACTCAGCCGGAGCAACGGCTAAATATTACGGAGGCACGTCAGCCGTGCAAGACTGCAGAATCCTTAGTCAACTCGATGTCAAACAAGCCGGCAGTCTATGAGGAATATGATCAGTTGTTGGATCATGGTGTTGTTGCAGTGCAGAAAGACAGTGATTCAATTGATGATGAGCAGACAAGTAGCGAGCCATCCGAGTCTGTTGCACTGGTGAATATCATTGTTGCCAGTCAGCGTGGTGACACACAACACTTGCCTGCTGCAGATGCTGAACTGTCAGTCAGCGGCTCAGCTGCAGTTACTCAGATTGATGCTGCCAACCTGCATGCTCACTCGCTTGCTGAGCAAGTCAACGTTGGGCAAAATGATGCAGCGCTGAGTGTAATCTCAGAGTCTTCAGTGCATACAGCTGCTATTGATCACCATGAAGACTATATGAAACCTGACACTGATAGTGAACGTCAGGAAGTTGCAGCTCAGTGCCAGGATGGCTGGCTCTGTGGCGGTCCCACGATTGATGAGACATTAAGATTTTCCAAGTTGCATGCCATTGCTGCAGATGCAGACAGTAAAATGAGAACAGTCTTGTTTTCCAATGATGACGAAGAAATCATTTCCAGTGCCGTTACTGAGAATTTTGATAGGGAGAGGCTTATGGTGGTGGATTTGGATACTAATGCAGTAAGGATGGCAAACAGACAAACACCAGACATGTTGGAAAGTCATCATCGCACGCTGTGGTCAGTTGAAATACAGGAAGATCATCTCATGCATGATGATGCTCCATTTGTCAACACCATAGATAAGGCAGTGTTGTCAGAGAGTGTTTCTGTTAAAGAAGACTTTTGTGAAATGGATGCTGACATGATGACAGTTGCTGAGGCTGCTGATGATGGGAACATTGTGCCTGTTGGAATAACTGGAGATACAAACATGTCTGCCATGCCGGACACAACAGTAGTTCCTATTAAGAGCAGCACAGATTCAGGATTGAAGACTCATACAGTTGGTGAGGTGTTGAATCTGATTGACAACGTACAAAGTGAATGCACTAGTAAAAATTCTCTAATAATAGCGAAAACAATGCCTGTTGACAGTAATGACGGTAGTTCCAGTAGGAGTATTGTGCCAAGTGTTACTAAGTCAGATGAGACTAGCAGGTCAGAGTCTGTCAGTGTAGCTGACTCACAGAAGGTGGTTGAACTGGAAGTCAGACGTACAACTGTCAGTGGGAGTGTTTCACACTGTGACGCTGTGGAACCAATAATGTCAGTTAGTGATTGTTCTGCTCATAGCAGTGTAGCAGCTGCAGTCGTCAACTCAGATGGTGAAGATGCAGATTTCACATCAGCAACAGTAAGTGAGACTTTGGAGACCACTTTACTGTTGAGCAATGCTACCACTGCTACAGTGTTGCATAATGCTGCTGCTTCTGTTAACTTTCCGGAGTTACAAGGCAAAATAAACAACACCAAGTCAGTCATGACTGGTCTAATAATGTCTAATGATGTGTCACATCTGACAGCAAAGAGTTTGGCAGCAGCTGGTACAGTGAAAGAGACTGAAGAATACACAAGTACAGTTGGGCAGAATGTTGCTTCAAACTCTGATGTCAGCCTTGCCGAGACTGCTGCCTTGCTTGGACTACCAGACAGTGATGTCAGTGGTGTAATTGTCAATGCATCCATTACTCACAGCAGTGGAGCAGATACTAGAACAAGTTCATTGGATTTCCGATTGGAAAAGTTGGAAGAAGATGCGAATGTCGTGAGTACATGGAGTCAGAATTCTGCTGCAGATGGTAGTGGTGATAATGGACACAAACAGTTACCAGAAGTGATCCCTGTCGAGTATGGTGCTCAAAACTACATCCAGAGTGGTGTCCGTATGTGCGAGAATGAGGCCACAGGATCTGCTGCTGCAATATGTAATGTCAGCAATGGCCATGCAGCTGAAAGCATACCTTTTCTAGATGATGATAGCGTTATTGACGAGAGCAGGAATTCCGATGTTTCTGAACAAGAGCCAGCAAATGACAATGCAGTTGTTGCAAAACAAACTGAATGTTGTGAACTAATGAGTAGACTAGGTGCTGCTGAAAATTGGTTGGTTACTGGGTGTGGTGATGCTGACAAGGACATCGATGACCGAGGTCCTGAAATTGCTACCAAGAAAATGACTGCTGAAGATGAAGAAACTGTTGCCAGTAATCAGAAATATGTAACTGATGAACACCAAGACATGTCATTTCACGTTGTGTCCCTTGTACCAGTAAGAAGACCAAATATTGAGAACATTGCTTCTGGTGATGAGGTATCAGCCATTACCTGCAGTTCTGCAGTCGTTGTTGAAGATAACTTCAGTGTCATCAGCAAACACAGTAAGGCAACTGTTGATGGAACTACAGAAGCAAGTGATTTGGGTCAGAAATCTCTTCAGCGTGTGAGTGATGCCAGTGCCTTTGTAGTTACCACAGCACTGTACTCGAGTGAAGAAACTTCGGATGTTAGAAGTAATATCTCTGATGATAAGTCTTGCATAACAGTGAGAGTTGGTGACTTTGACGCCTGTAATGCAGTTGACAGTAGTGGAATCACACCCAATAGTGCAGTTGCTGTGCCAGTTGATGGGCGTTTAGAGCTATCAGTGTCAAATTTGGAGAGAAGAGAATTATCTCCTAACGGTCATATTGCAAATGGATCAAATGCTGCTATACAGAAGAAGCCTCATGAGAATTCGATTTCTGATGATCACAACTTGAGTTCTATTGATGACATTTCTGTGACTGATAGTCAGAACTTCACTGCGTTGCCAATTGCTGATAAAGTGGATGTGACAGTGAAAATTGAGAAAAGCAGTGTAGCAGTAGACAGAACAATTGTTTCTGGTCCACAGGCTGCTGATCATCTCGACAGTGGTAGTCACAGCATAGTAGCTGGAGTTGCAGATACAGCAGTTAGACAAAATGTGGTGAAGAACATTGATATTGAACCAGATGAGAGGTGTCTTGCTGCTTCAGATGACAAAGAAACTGTTGTTGTTCAACAGAACTGGTGGCTGAGTGATGGTCCTACTATTAGCAGTCAACCCACTCTAGGTGTGATATATTCCACAGAAGCACATTCTACAGAATATACCACACCTGTTCACAATGTTGGCGGTCTGAGTGAGACTGCATTGGTCACTGTTGAGCAGCCTCCAAGTGCAAAGCAGAGAAGCCGAGATGATCAGCAGCCTGACAGCTCTGTAAGCGATAGAGCGCAGCAGTCAGGAACTGGTATTGCAACATTCACAGCTGCCTGTGCAGTAAGTGAATCACAAATATCTGATCAAAGTTCAGTAATGTTTTATCATCCGACAGTGTTGTCCGCGGTGGAGACTCCAGATTCACTGCTTGCTGTGGATGACGGGTGTACTGAGTTACATGCATCTGTGCAAAATGAAATTTGGCTTCTTGAGACTACAGATGCTCCTCTACGACATCTGTCACACGCTGTGCTGGCTGATGACAATGCAGTGACTGATCAGATGTACACCGATGATAATGCCAGTTTGTCCCAAGAGAGTCTTAGAAATGTGTCAGTGCTAGAGGAGAAAAAAGATGGCACAGAACAAATGTTGAGACATAAGGAGACAGGGACATCACCTGCTTGTGCAAGTGATGATTTAGACAAACGCGTAACAGAAGCTGCCAACGTTAGTATGGTTTCTGGTGCTAGTTTTAGTGTCATTCAGAGTGAAACAACATCACCTGCTGATAAGGTTAGTAGAGGCTGGCCGTCTTCAGTAGTTGTCAGTGATGCAAGGTTGCATCAGCCTTCTGACCATTCTGCAGTTCCAGATGAAGGTACTTATGTAGTGGTAGAGGGTACACAAGATATTGATAGAATGGCAGATGATGCAATGATTGCAGTGTGTGTGCAGCATGATACAGCAATGGTCTGTGAAAAACATACTGATCATTTACCACTCACAGATGCTCAACATCAACATGAAGATGAGGGAATTTGTGCAAATGAAGCAGAAGTTGGCAGCGAAACTTGTGCCACTGACAAGGCCAGCAGAGAACTATCATGTTTCTGTGAAGATGTTGATGCTTACAAAGATTTAATAAGTAAACAGACTAATGAATGTAATCAGAGTATACCACCTCCAAATGTTGCATCTAACCCTCAGTCTCTCCACAGTCAACTGAACACTGACACGATAGCACATGGGTTACGTGACAGTGAAGACAATGCCAGACCGATGTCCAGTCAAATACAGCCACAACAGGCAGTCTCTCATCCTGCACCAACTGAAAATGTCGGAACATGTAGCAAGCAGACATTTGGAAATAGCGGAGCACCGCATCACTTGTCATCCAGCCAAGCTGGACGGTCAGTAGTGTTTGCTGACTCTTCACCAGTACAGTTGAAATCTGTTGACAGCAATGTGCAAAAACCACGCCGTTCAACCTCAAAGAAAAGAGCTGCTAAACTCACCGACACTGAGGTGCTGGGCATTGATCTTGAACCAGAAAGACCGTGCAACACTGTAGAGTCCAGATTACATCAGTCACGTGATGTTGAAATCGTCATGAGTGGTCACTCAACCATTGGCTTGGGTCGGCAAACAGACTTTCAGTATCAGTCGATCGGCCTGCAGCCAGTTGGTACTCAACGACCTCAATTCACGCCTGGTCCAGGACAGGTGCTTCGTGACGAGGTGGCCGAGCAGTATCCTGAAAGTTTTTGGCATAGTGCTCTTGATATTGAAATCAGACCACAAAATGGCGATGACATGCACAGGATTAGAAGTGAAGCCAGAACACATAAAGCAGTTGCAGAAAGTGACACTGTCATTAATAGAGAAGTGAAGGATAGTGTTGTAGTCACCCAGCAGGATCGTGGTTCAGATCTGTTGAGAGTGATAGATGCTGCTACCAACAGAGAAACCGCTGAACGACACCAGACTCTGGGTGGAGAATCTTGTGTATTTAATGATAGTCTCTTTGAAACTTTGCAGAGTGTGTCCAGCATAAGTCCCGAATGTCACCGTGAAAGCTCACCTCACGATGCCACACATTCTCGTCTTTCACAGCAGTACCCTGCATCACAGCATCACGTTGTCAAGTCTCAGATTTATAATCTTTGCGGACTTGACTTATTTCGCTGCAAATCGATGGATAATATGGACTTTACAGATGTTGAACCGGAAAATCGGCTTATGCGTTCATATTCTGACATGAGCATTATATCTGCTCGTAGAAGCTGCCGTCGCCGTCGGAGAAGATGTCTGGCACAACCCACATTAGCCAACTCCAGCTTGTCAAAGAGCGATCAGGAACTGTTGGGCAGCACAAGTGCACTTTTTGAAGACCTGCTGCCAAACTTCAAAGATCTTCCATTTATGTCGCTAAATGGCAGCGATATGGATACTGATGATTATCATCTAATTAGAGATGCATTTGGACAGGTTGATTTTGTACCACAGTATCATGACTTACCATCTGTGCCAGGAAATGGTGCATACAGCAAGAACTCAGATGAATGGGGGTATGATCCTGCAGCAAGAATCATGAGACCTGATATTGCCATTGAAACTGCTTATTATGATGATATAAGAACGCGCCATGTGGACATTGAGAATAACATGTTTGTCATGCCATTTCCTGAGGTGACAGCTGAGACCGACTGTAATCAGTCATCTTTAGTTCAGGCAAATGAGTACGGAAGTTCCATAGATGCAGCAGATGATGAAATGAATGGTGATATGGTGGACAGGACACGGTCGATGGACAGCATAACATACGTGTTTCTTGGACATGATGACAACAGCCTCAATGCAGTCAGAGGTAATCACTGTGGCATGATACGATTTTCATCCGAGCCACTGTCCTACCCCTGTGAAGATACTGTGGACATGCAGTGTCACATGGCAGGACATTTACATGCCAATGGTATGCTGACGGAGTCTTCTTCTGATAACTGCTTGTTGTTTACCAACACAGAATGTCCGACTCCAGTCCAACGATCACTGTCTTATACTGGTACAAAAGACAGGACTGCTGATAACGGTGATTTTTCTGATGACTCCAGTTTGGATATCAGCATTGGACGTCAGCAGATGCCCACTGCTCTAGACTCTGAATTCAGACATAGCGAGTCCAGTACACATACTTTATCTGGTCACAGTAAGATGGCTGTTCAGGCAAATGAATCTCTGAATGAAAGATATGCCAATCAGCCTTCCTTGCCACTTTCGTCTGTCCAAAGAAGTCAGATAAAGGAAGAAACCCAAACACATCACCAGCTACATCAGGATGCAGAACTCAAAAGACTTCATCAAGAACAGCAGCTGATTAATAGTAGTGGAGATGTACATCATCATCTCAGTTCTGGCAGTGATGGTTCAGATAAGATTGTCACGTCTTCTCTACGTGATGACAAATCGAGACACGAAGTGCTAGTTCAGAGTGGTCAGGAGGTGGAATTGGATACATTGGAGGTTCCAGCAACTGCGGCTGCTGAGTGTGGTGTTAGTGATACTCGGTTTGAGGATGGACATCTAGTGGATGAGACTCTTCTAAATAAAGAGCAGTTGAAAATTGGTGCCTGTAGGCAGATGCCATTGTCAAGTGAATATTACAGTCATGAAACCATGAAAAAGAGCCACACTGTTCAAAACTTGGCACAGGATGATGATATGTCAGCAAAGATTTATAGCACTCGGTCTTTACCATACAGGATGGATGACCAAGGCTTATCGTCTGCTGAACCACTTTTGCATTTGTCATCTGGCCGAACCATTGAAACCCAAATGTATCCTGAGATGCGAGTTATTGAAACACAAACTACAAACAAATGGGAGACATGTGGAACACAGACAACATGTTGTAATGATGTTGGAAATCAAGATCAGAATGATGCGTGTTTGAGTGTTCCATTAAATGATTCTGGCTCAGCATCAAGCCGAGACCTGCGAGCCCCATCAGTTGATAGGCTGAAAAATGAATGTTCATCATCTGCATTGTTTGAAAATGGTATCGTTGGTTCTCAGTTTATGATGTCGGCTGCTAGCAACACACCCATTGTGATCACGTCTCATTCCAGTGTTGAGAATGACTCTCGCCCAGTTGTTGTCACACACTCTACCATCCATACAACGGATCCGTCAGTGGTTACTGCCACTAATGCTGCAGCTGGCCAGTTGCAGACTGTCTCATCACCAGTACCAGATTTTCGTGGCATTAACGCTGCAGACATGTGGAATGAAAGATCATCAAACGCAAGGGTGGGAGCTAATTTGTTGCCTTCTCTCACCCTGTCACTGGATCGTGGTTTATCACATGAGCAGACTACTCGAGCATCTCGAGGATGTAGCATCTCAGAAGCACCGCATTCATTGTTGCCTCGAGAAAGATTATCGTCATCTGGCATTGAGTTGGCAGGATATAACAGAATTGCTAGCCACAGCACTTCTGTCGCCAGTACTGTACTCACATCCCTTGACTTGGCTTCTGGTGCTCACAGCACACAAGCTGCAGTTAATAACGGAAGATTGTTGGCAGTGAATACAACAGGTGGAAGTTTGCATCATTCTGCCGGACTTCTTGAATCAGCTAGCAGCGTCTTACGTCATCAAGACAGAACTGATGGCAAACTGGATGTCTATCACAGTGGAAGTAGGCCATGGGATTCTCGTTCTGTACAGTCATTGTCGAATACTCTGTCACCTGCATCCAACAGTGACCTGGAAATGGTCAGAACCCAAGAGTCTCAGGAAGATGGTACTCCAGTTAAGGATGGTGGTAAGTTAAAGGCTGATGAAATTCTGGAGAAGTACAGAATGAAAAGGGCTGCGGATGCACGCCGCAGTGTACACACGGGAAACGTTAGCAGCGCCTCTTCTCCACAGTATGATAATCCTGCACATCTTTCACAGTCAGCTGTCCGTTCGCATGCGTCATCATACAGCAACGTGAATGATTCTGGCATCGTCGACAGCCAGCATAGTCTCTCTCCACTTTCAAGAACTTGGTTGGGCTACAGCGAAATAAGCTGTGACAAATCAGCTGCCACAGAGCTCAGCAGAAGAGCGACTGCCGGACGGGATTCGGAACTGGAAAGACTACACCGAGAACGGCAGCTGATCGTTGACATGCTCGCTCGCGAAGTCATACCATCCAGAATCCAGATGGAATTAGCAGAAGCTCATCTCAGCTATCTCATGGGTCAGACAGATGCATTGCTGCAGCATGTCAGTGAGCCGCGTGTCTCCCGGCATCGTGACATGCATGCTGTAGATTTTAACGCATTCTGCCGTGCCAGGCTTGAGGCGTCCCAGAGGCACATAGAGACACAGATTCAGCAGCTGGAGACGGTTGGAAAGACGGCTCGCGTGAAGGCTGCTGGACTAGCTGCAAATTTAGAAAGTTGTTCACAGAGAGGTTTGGAAGATGATGCGAGAGAGCATCATTATTCAACAGATTCGCCTGTCTCACATTTTCCTTTAACTACTTGGTCCCCAAGTCAACGAGAACAATTTCTTTTAGGTATCAGACGTGAGATCGTGTCAGCGACGACATCGCAGCCAGTGACACCAGTCGACACTAGCAGCAGGTGGCACACTGAGAACTTCCGACGTCCTTGGCCCAGCAGAGGACTCTTGTCTCCACACTCGTCTTTGACGGCCACGCCTGCTTCGTCTCTGCAGCATCTCGACCGCCGACAACACAGCACTGTCAACGATGAGATAGATGCACTGCTGACAGAGTGTCAGGAGGCTCGTCAGCGAGCTAGGGTCGAGATCGGCCGAGCTATGGACACAATAGAGCGGACTTCTCCAGCTTGGACAAGTTCACCACTTAGCTCACACAGGTATTTCATGAGCACGAGAAATCCAACATAATTGTGATATTTTATAATTAATTATGAAGCCAAAGTATGTATTGTGGCTCTGTCTGCCTGTCACAAGTCGGAGTTCTGCCAGAAGTGCAAACATATCCGCACTATAGCCTATAAAGACTAGTTTTTATGCCAAACGTCTAACATAACGCGTCGCGCGTCTCTCTGCGATACCTCAGCTTCTTGTTCGGATGGCAAAAGGTCACATCACCTACTTGACACCCCTCACAGCTGCGAATAGATTTGTCTGATCTTGACCCCATCTAATGCATGGTTTCGTGGACCCGCAAGAGTCAGCCCCCAAACGGCATCTCAGTTGATTCAGCCGTTTGACACGGCACGGCACATCCGTGTCACCAACACACAGACCATGCTACGTACAAGTCTGCAGCAATAGGCCGCATATTATTATAAGATGCAGCCTATTGCTACAGATTTGTCTTATGCATTGCTTGCAGACAACGCGGCCTAACAGCACATCATAGGCTACAACAGAACGTTCATTTTGAGCCACATTTTCAGGCCGAATATATCATATTTATAATATACACATCACTGTTTTATGTAGAACTGTTGATAGTTTATAGCATTTTTTATTTGTCTGCATCAGTTACATATTTCATATTATAATGCTGTGCTGTGTGGTAGGTTTAATTATATTTATTGTAGTTTTAGACTCCTGTGGCTATAATCAAAAGTTAAATAGTTATGCTAAAGTACTTAGTACGTGTGTATATGTAGGCAGTTGTGCTTCAGTTCACCGAGACTGTTTGGTCACGACCGTGGCGAATTATTTTCAGCTAGAGTGGGTTTGTCGACAAATCAGCCGTGTAGTTCCTACTCAGTATCTTCTGAGAGACTGAACAGTTGGCAGCCTGCAGTTACTGGGAATGTTCTTGTGTCTTCAGTGGACAATTTGAGTGATGTGGACACTCGATGGCACCAGTCGTCGAATGATGGCGATGTAACGAGACACATTCGTGACTCTGGGATTTACTCTGACCAGCCAGCACCTACCGAACATAGAGCTAGCTAGATCTACGGTGCAGCCATCTGTCGGAGAGCAGAACTCGATCTTGTTAAGGCATTCATTCCAACCTGCACAATTTTGACTTTCTGTCGTCACCTTTTTCAAACTTTGATCATACATTCAGTGACTGACTAATTATTTGGGATTATTTAGGACGTCGATTGTGGAATAATGTTTAGAAGCAGGATTCCCCAAATAACACCTGTGTCAACTGTTCGTGTTGCATATCAGCGCCATTCGTAGCTTTGCCTAAAAAATCTGGTTGCACAATTAGCCAATTAAGCTGTTTGCTTCAGATGAGTATATGTAGACAAATATTCAAGGTAATTCGTCTCCGTTAGCTGCCATGCTGATGCTAATTTTTCGTTATTATTTTGTTTTGTTTTTATTATTATTTTGTAATTATATTAACTATTCCGTCACATTGTTACTAGTCCAAAGAGCCGGGCATTGCCTGATGTCTGCTCTCAAATGTCTGGTCTCCGTCCTGTCTAATTTATTGATGATGCATAATTTCCATCCGGTTGCTTCATTTCAGTTCTGGTGAATCGACATTTAGCTATCACGCGATTGCAGTTGTGCATTTTCTGTTAAATTTTACTGCTAGTTAAGTCGTCCAGTACGGTTCTGCACTGAACTGTTTAACTTAGATTATTGTATTGCTAGTTAATACTTACGTGTTGTCAGCAGTACCACTTTGTGCCTTTATAAGTGCTTTACTGTTACCGCCATTGTGAGTTTACTCTTAATCAATTAACTGATGGGTGTTGCTCTTAATTTTGCACGTCATATGTGAAGGTCGCTCTGACTTTTTGATAAGTTAAAGCTGTAGGATGTTACGTGCCTCAGTAAGTGGTATAGATGGTATGATTCAGCTGTGATAAGAACTGATCTGTTTGCTACATCTTTACAGCACAACAGTGCAAAATGTCTGGCATTAGCATGTCTTGTCAAGTATTTATTATGATGCTACAGAACCGGTTTTTACACCCGCAGTTGCCTTAGGTCTTATTGTTATCTGTCTGTTGTCGGTGACTGAATGTGCCTCACTTAAGCTGCTGTGTTGTTTCACTGGTTACTGTGACTGTTTGGATGAAAACTGTGAGTTGGTTTGTATATATTTGATAATTTTTTCGTGCAGTCCTTGTAGTAGAATGTCTGTTTTTCACTTTAGTTTTTGACAACATCAAGACGGACCACGAGTTGGCTGAAGAAGCCGTGTACATACGATGTCCTTACTAGTCAGTGTTAACTGAACATGGAATGAACGTTAGTCTACAGCTAGTCCGATACCATGCAGTATGTTAGAAAACTACAGATACGTGGCAAAGCCCAACGTGTAGCTCGCCCGGCGCATAGGCGCCTGCAAAACTCAGGGGTTACTGGACCAAAGATCACCAAATTGTTGTCAGACGTAGAGGGGTCATTGGCAACGCATGCTTGTTGTTATCCTCCCATCCGTTGTGGAATGCCTGCGCACAGAGTGAAGGTGAGGTATGCCAATTTTTGCCGATTGGCGCCCAAATCGGTTACTATAGCGACGTCTCTTGAGCGATCGCGAAAAGAAGGTTAGATTTATCATGCCCACCCATATGTATATATTCTGAGAATTTGGTGAAGATCAGTCCATATCGGTACATTCTGAGATAATTGGTCTCCAGTGGGAATTGGACCGATAAAAGATTGACAGGCCAGGCGGGCTAAGCAGTATCTGATGTAGAATATTGTTTTCATTTCCTCCAAAAAAACTTCAGTAATTTTAAGCTGTTTGGTTGGTGCTAAACTGTTTTTGTAATGAGTGCATTGTCATCGATTTTCACAGGAGGGCAACATTTATTGCAGTATGTATGTTTTGTGTAGTATTATTAGTGTATTGTTTGCATGTTGCAGTCGTGTTGTTGTTTTCATTGCATTGGAAATGTTTTTGCAGCTGGTTTTAATTGACTTCCTACTGAAGTTAAATTTCACAATGGCAAGATCCAGCTCATCAATTTGGAGGGGTCAACCCTCCTGATATATTCTCCTAATTCCCTCTTCCATTTCCTGGCTTTCCCTTTCCACATTCCCACCCTTTTATCTTATCCTTCCACCTTCTTCCTTCCTTCCCATGACCTGCCTCTGAAATCCCACTACGTGGTCTGAGGAGTGCTGTAAGCTCTCCAGTGGGTCTGGCTAGAGCACGGCCGCCAAATGCCTTTTTGTGTGTAAGACAACCCAAAAAGTCGCACATTGCAGAACGCTTGACAGATATTGGTAGGTGTTATCCATCCATCTTCCCTTTCCCATATTTCCACCTTTTTCTATCCTTCCGCTCCTCTTCCTTCCCCTCCTCCTGTGCCCTTACTTCTGAAATCCAGCTCCAGGTCAGGTGGAACGTTGAAAGCTTCTCTGGGTCTGGAAGCAGTTTTACCGCCATGGTGCCAAATGGTATTTTGTGCTTAAGACCATCAAAAGTCCAATTTTATCAAACGTTTAACACATTGGCGTATTTCACTATATTTTATAGTCCACCTCTAACTTGCATTTTAGTATTGCACTGTGAAAGGGCGACTTGATAATCCTTTAATCCACCAATGAAATTTTAGCACCATGTGTAACTGTGCTAACAGTTTTCTGGTTATTTTTGTTCTTCTTTCTGTTTTCATGGACTATGGTTGTCACATACCGGTCGTGTGATAACCTGTCTACATGCAAGAACTGTTGCCTTGAACATTATTGCTGTGCAAATGATTAGTCACTGTCTTGTCAGTAGTTGCGAGATGATATGTTATATCTCGAGCGATGTGTTAACTCTACACAATTACTTTGCTGTGTAAAATGTCGGCATAATCGTGCACATGTTGTGTTTTATAATTATTTTATACAAGATTACAAGTAATTGTCGGCTGCTGTTCGTGCATTTGTATTCATATAGGCTGTCTGTTGTTGCTGTGTGAAACTCATCGTTCAGCATAGGTCGTCTGTACCAACTATCTGCCTGCCGACGTTGGTGTTTCGGTTACTCATGCGAGCAGAGGAGTCGACTGAAGGTTGTCTCCTCTACGCCAAATTTCACCCCATCTGTGCAAGATGGGATGGGATGTGGCACCTCAGAAAAATTTTGCCCAATTTCAGAATATAAGCTCCTGATAGGAGCACTTCCCTTCGCGATTTTTACGAAATTTTTAGCGTTTGGGGACTTCTCATGTTCGCATGTTTAGTTAACTATTAAAATCTGGGAATTCGCTCAAGGGGTTCCGGAGTTATGGTATGGGAGGTGGTACATCGGGGTGCATTTTCCCAAAATTTTAGCGCCCCTAGTGGCAAACGGGATGCCAATAGGTTTTTTGGGTGCAAAAATGGCGCAGACTTTCACTTATCGACATACCGAGTTTGGTGAGGCTGGGAATTCGCGCACCGCCGGGGACAAAAAAGTTCGATTTTTTTCTTTGTTAGCAGCAGCATGCATGGGTTACTCATGGGCGATATTGAGATTATTACCCCCCCCCCTGCCAAATGACCTCGATTGCGCTGAAAGCGCCGTTAAACCCTAACCAACCAGCCAGCTGCCCGGCCAAGGGAGTGGGTTCTGGAGCCCTAAAAATGCCAAATTTGGTGAAAATCACGGTTTCTCGCCCCACAGGGTCGACATTATATATCGATTGGGGTGACATTTAGCATGGTACAACACACCATGATTCCACCCTGTGCGAAATTTAGCTGTGTTTGGGGAAGGGGTGGAT
>Ga0209780_1001594_pt1 | contig 15148 bp, 6 predicted proteins | sample WorMetexBAHAMAS2_FD_187384 | JGI IMG/M metagenome (GOLD analysis project Ga0209780, IMG submission 187384) | Marine gutless worms symbiont microbial communities from Max Planck institute for Marine Microbiology, Germany - Inanidrilus exumae... | ecosystem: Host-associated > Annelida > Digestive... | reverse complement strand
GTTTGCATGAATGAACGCGGCCGATGGGCAGCCCGAAAACGTAATGCTTTCGCAGACATTGTCGGGAGAGGGGGGGCGAAGGAACAAAAATGTCACGTGACACTGGCCACGCCTTTTTGTCATCCTTATAGGCTAGAATTTGCTATGGTTTACCTATGTACAAGTCTTGTAGCCACTATCTCCATCCGTTATGAATACACAAAAGGCGAAGCAAAAGGTAGAAATGACCTGGTTTGGGGTAGTTAGGGGTCACTCAAGAATGTCACTGTGAAGTCTCATTTCGGTTCTTTGTATTCAGACTTCTTTGTATACGTTCGTGCCCGGACCTAACAGTCATTCTGGTGCAAGCTCAAAGACGTTTCGGGTAAATGTGCCATAAGGCGTAGACATACGGACAATTCACGTCCGCAGGGGCGTAACTGGCCAGGGGCGTCCGGTATTCCCCCCGTAGCCACTACAAGGGTGATTTTGAGATTTTCATAAATCTGATGAATAATTAGTTTATTTGACTGATTAATTAATTAATTAATTAATCAATTAAATTATTTAATTATAATTAGTTATTAATGTATTAATGTGTGTTTTTGTATTTGGCTGCTTGTATTATTTGTTCCTTATATTTTATTTACCTTCGTGGTGAATAGACGCTATATTATTTCCCGTTTCTGTTGGCAGGCCTACAAAAAGTGTAAATAAAATCTATCGGTAAACACGGTGGTCATAGTCCAACATAAACCTGGACATTTTCCGGTTCACGGTGTATAATGATTGACAGTCGGCTACTGCCGCGGAGCGAGCGCTGGAAATACTTCACGATGTGACGATATCGATGACCGGCGAGGTTCGTCTCGAGGGAAGTTTCATAGAAACACTGGCCAGTGGCGCAGCTAAGGTAAATGTCACCCACCGCTCAAGTGTCACCCCACACCACCTCACATAGATCCTGTGGCTGGACTGTTATGGTCCCGTCACTTTTTGGCAACTTGTTAGGCATACCTTCTGTACAACTGATTACATTAGTGGTCCAGATCGAGCAAACAGTCCGGTGTGTGTCTGTGTCCGGACAATAACTTTTGAACTAAATGATCTTTGACGTAGATAGTCGATTTTTGGCCCATGGAGTAATAAACGCGTGGAACAGTCTACAGCAGTCTACGAACTTCTCGTCACTAGCTGCATTTAAACGATCTATTCTTCAAAACACTTTCCTGTATGATGCCGAGGATTCTGCGAGCTTGCTGATCATATTTCTGACGCGTTTGAACATCTAGTATAAATGGTCCTAGTATAATTTGTTTTATTTTTATTTGCTTTTAGGTTCAGTTTTTATGGGCAGACATTAGTGCGAAGTTATCGCCTGTCTGTCCAGTCAAATGCAATGCCAATTAACAAATTGTTACATTTTGTACTTCACTTATGGCGAATAAATTTGATTTGATTCGACACTGACATGCTAGTTCATCTTGACATTGTCCAAATCAAGTTCGAATGTAAGGTCAGAGGTCGAAGTTCTTGGTTACAAGAGGAAACAACAGCTTATCTATACTGCTAACATGGCTGTGTTTGAAAATCAGACGTGAATTGGAAACTGCAAATAAGTAATTAGTAATAGCCATGCAAGAGGTGAAAATTTGTTGCTAAAGAGGTCGGTACGACATCGAGTGACGGCTTTAAATCTAAATGTTTTTGAAAATTGTCATTGTTTTCTGACGATATTTTCTCAAAAGTTGACACACGAGCAGAAGCCTCGATTATATTTTGGTTTCGGCATGCAATAATGCTGCGAAAAGTTATAATAGTTTCGGCGTAAATAACCTGAGATTTTTTCGGTACTTAAATCGAACAATTCAAGTACTCATATGTGTCTCATAGGTCCAGGGCCATTCGGTATCAGAATCAGAATGCATTTATTAACATGAGCACAGAACAATAAATTTGGAAATAATGATTAAGAAACTTATAACAATTAAAACCTACTACATCAAGTCACTCAGTTTATATTTTGCTGCAGTTTAACTGTACCATTGATGACGAATAAAGTTGATTATAAAATGCTACCGGTAAAGGAACGGATAGTCAGTAAAACTAACACCATACACCTAACTCCTCAGTTTCAGAAACCTGACGCCGCCACTGCCGGGAAACCCGCGCTGCAAGCGTTGTGGACTACAGGGACATAGGCTACTCCAGCGCCGTCTATACGTTGACTCCCGGCACTCGGCGTGATGTTCGATGTTTATATATCTCTTCGTCGAGTCGCTACTGCGACATGAATCTGGAATCTTTAAGACCACGACAAAACGGGTCATCACTTCCGGCCGACACTGTAAATGTACACGGTGAGCCAAAAAAACGAATCCCATCCTTTCACTCGTATGGTGTTGATAACACTAAGGCCCGGTTTTTCCACTGCAAATTAATCTTCCATTAACGTTAATGGGAGATTAACTCCAGTCCTATTAATTAACGGGATGGGAGTTAATCTCCTATAAACGTTAACGGAAGATTATTTTTTTTGTGAAAGAACCATCCATAAATATGCGAGAAAGTCAGTGGTTATTGGTTATAGGCTACTGGTATTTTGATATATCTATGCACAAAAGTACGTATTCAAATTGTTTTAATGTTAAATATTCTATTGTATCTTGCAGGAAGGGTTTTTATCATCTAAAACAGTGCGTGACTGTTCTGTACAAAATGCTGATGTCCATTTCTAGGCCAATGTTTAGCAGCAAATTCACTCAATCTTTTTTATTAGCCCCTCGATCACTCTTTTTTTCTGCTGTCAAGTTTTAAATCGGAATTTTATTATCTTTATTTATTTTACAAGTAGGCCTATCTCAGCTTGGCATCAAGCACCACATCATGCATAGAATATTTAACCAACAGAATATTCGAGAATAGTCTAAAATATCATATTCTTGTGTGGTGCCATGGGCCTACATTATTGCACTCAAATCTGACAAAACAAGATTTATGGTCAGTACAAGCTACCCAAGTTTACGAACCGTGTCGAAATGACACTAATGTTGACGAGCGCCGGTTCACACTAACGAAAGGAAAGGAAATAAACAGTATTTATATAGCGCCATCATTTGTATACTATGTATATCTCAAATCGCTCAGGCATGGATCACACAGTTTTACCTGCAAATACACCATGCCTGCCTTTCCTTTGTAAGCGTTCACCAGATGGCGCCACCCCTAACTGAGGCAGGAGGCATCCAATTGCAGTTTACTACTTATGTATCGACCCCGAAGGGATGAAAGGCTGAGTTGGCCTGGTTGGTTAACCTATAGCGGACGGTTTACCCACATAAGTGGTCAGGTCACCCGTCAGCTACAGGTCTCTACGCAGGACAGGGAAAGTTCGCCGGCCAAAGACCGACGTTCTACCGTTGTGCCATGCCGCATGCCGTGAAAACGGGCCGTCTTGAAGGCCCATGTTGACCGGTAGCTTGGACAGGCAACCGTGAACCGAGCATCCGGCGCGTATCCTTATCGTGAAATGCTGTTTGCCAGCATTGCCCGTCAACATGGCTGCTCTGTTCACACTACCTGTGTTCACGGCCCGCCGACACAGATATTTTTGTATTACAGGAGCCGGTGCTGATCACTTTACTAAGGCAAACAGTTCGCAGGAGACGTTATCAGTAGGCAGTCATTACTTAATGCCTGGCCCGCGTTTACCTTTCCAGCTTCAGAGCGTCACCGCGCTTGACCGGTGTCAATTTAAATAACCGATTGCGTGCGAACGACTTGTCTAGGGTTACTGGCGAAGATCAAACCTGCGAGTTCTAGATCGATAGTTCAACGCCATAACTATTGCAACTACCCCAGCATGACACATTTTACTACATAGCAGCGACAATATCCCCTTTTCAGTGTCGACGGATTTCCTGTCCCTCGTATTTCGTTGCGTCCCCGGCTAGCAGACGGCGGACTGGCAATTGCGTGGCAGTATGGGTCTCTCAACGGACGGACGGACGAGGTCGTCAATGCAAATGAACATCGATTAGTGACGCTTATGTAGTGAGTAGCAGCGTGAACGACCGTAAACGAAGGACGGCGGGGTGTGCGAACGGCGGATTACAAAAATCTCAGTCCGCCATCGCTGCAAATGCGCCAACCAGTCGGCGAGTTCGTGTAAAATAGAATCCTACACCCTCAGTCGGCAGAGGAGACCGCGCCATGCGACGAACCTAACCGGCATGTATCCCAGAAGACAACGCGTCAGATATTGTACAAATGCAGCTAGATTTTGTATTAGGACAAATAGGAAATAACAGTCACGCATGAGAAATTTTAACAAACGACTGCGAAAATTCGATAGTTCAGACGACGTACATAGGGATTGGCGCAAAAAATCGAGACAAATGGGCCTACTGTTTTTTTCCGCAGACCGCAGACGTTGCCGTAATTTTATCGCAAAATCTTGCACTTCGCAAAAAGGTGTTTTAGTCGCGACGCACACAGAACCGTGTTACTGTTTTACACGTCTTTATTCGCCGATAACGGTAGCACGTAATATTAAGCTTACATTATAATGTAAAGTAGAAAGAAAACTTAACTATACAAATAGCACATATCTCGCAGACTACACTTCTGCTTAACACGTATACCTCTCAACAAATCTGTCTTTGCGCGTGGCCACAGCCTCGGGACGTCACAAACTCCAAACATTTTAAGCACTCCGCAGCAATTTCAGAGGTGTTTACATTATACATTTTCCTACCACATGATACAACTACATGATTCAGAGATCTAAGCTGACTGGGACTAACTGGACAAGCATCTAAACCATATAACAGTATATAGGCATGGATTTTGTTATAAACAGTTCAATCACAACATCGACCGATGCTAAATCGACAATCAATCAATCAATCAATCAATCAATTTTATTGACAAAAGGGTAAGAACAACCACTGACATCGTCACAAAAATAAACACAAATTACGCTAAGTCTTACTATAAAACAAATACAACAATAAAGACAACTATGTATAGTGCAAAAGTCTATAGAAATTAAATCTTTCAAAACTTTCCATTGGTCGCATTGAATGAACGATAGAAAGACTTTTTGATTAAGTCTTAATTACAGCCGGTGAAACTTAACAATGATGTTATCGTGAATACTTTAATTTCATATTTACCATATTTTTACATTTTATCTGGTCTAATTTAAATGCGGTAAATAAACGGTAGCCAATCTTCGCTGTTGGTAAACCATTTTAATCACTGGTATGAAGGCATAGCCCCCTACATGTTGCAACATACAGTTTCATTAACTTGACATAAATGTGTAGGCTTGATCGAATATTTTTACTGATGTATACAGTTTATTATATTGCTAGTAATTTTGCGGACTTTACTGCTTTTAATGATCTGCGTGATTTGTAGGTCTGCATTACTTGTGCGTAGGCGTAATAACTAATAAGTGATGATTGGGTCGAACCGGAACTAATCGAATGAAATGCTGTGATCGCCCAGCACTAGACGGAGTCCGGTATAGCGTCCAGGCGGGTCTTTTGCGACGGTCACTCGTGCGGAAGGTAAATTTTATCAGCTTATCTGGTCGCCGTGGGCGTTGTGCTTCAGTTCTGGTTGCGACGTCGCATGTATACAGACAGTACGACCGAGAAGATCTTCGTCTGCGCAGAATATCTCGCTGAACGGCGCGACTCGGTCGGTGTAGTGTGAATTTATCGAATCACGGGCGTTCAGTTAATGATTCTTCACTAATTAGCGAAGAAGCGAAGTAAGTAACCCTGATGTTAACCCAAATCATTACCCTCCCTTAATAATAATGATACACAAATTTCTATACCGTCATAAGGTCGTAACTTCAGAGGCGGTGGCAGAGCAGGTCAGGTCATGTTAGTTAGCGTTCGCCAGGTGAAGTAAATGAGTTTTAAGCCTTGATTTGAAAACTGTTAGTGGCGGACTATCGAGAACTGTCCTAGGAAGTGAGTTCCAGACAGCAGGTGCCGAATGACGGAAGCCACGCGCGCAAAGTCAGTCCTGGAGGAAGATCGTGACAGCAAGGTGGTGCCAGACGATCGAAGGTGCCGCGCACTGTGACGTGTCTGAAGGTGACAGCTGAGCTAGGCTGGTGTCGCGGTGGTCCGGACCTTGAATGTCGCTCCTCGCTTATTTTCGCTGATTATTGACGCCAGGTTTTCCCAATATTCTAGCTCGTGGTGAGAGTTCTGATAGAACAGGTCGACCGTCACTCTTTCCCATCGTTCGTTCATTCCCTTGTTCCGCCACTGTTACTTGAGTTCTCTTTCGAACGATCCTGTCTTCGTGGTGAGAAGTTTAGGAAGGGAGACCTCCCATCACAGGGCGTAGAAAAATCACTGCGCGCAGCCAGTGGGGAATTAAAAACAAAATTACAAGTTAAAAATTAAAAACAGGTTGCATTTGTTTATGCCCCGAACCGAATCCCGGCGAAACGTTCGAAGCATTCGACTGCCAGTCCTGTATTTCCGCCTAGAAAAATCCTTCAGCTACGCATCTAATATTAGCATCTTGTTGAAGGGAAGGGCATGATGGTCCTGTGGCTATGGTTATGTAGGGTAAATGGCCCCGACGAGGCAAAGTGAAGTGCGTCCGTCTTAAACGTTAACAAATCGCTCAGATTTTAGTCACGCACGACGTACAATATTTTGTTCATTGGCGTTTGCTCGATCACTCTACCAAGATTTTATGATGACTTTGGGAAGGGTCTATAGTCTGCGGTGCTTAATTATCGGGCCCACAAAGACGTAAATCCTGGCTATAGTTACATGCGAAAGCGGCCACACTAAGTGATTATAACAAGGTGTCGCCCCGACGGGACGTAACACTACTGGCCCGCTGCGTGCTGCCTCACGTTGCTCAGTAGAGTGTTACAGACGCCGACAGACGACAACGACAGACGACAGACGACGGCAACAGACGACGGCAGACACATGGCGAGCAAAACAATACTACCCCCTCCTACACTAGTACACTATGTGTAGGCGTGCCAGTAATAAGGCTAAATGACCGCATTCAAATTGTCTCGGAGGTTAACTCGCCGAGTTGAACTGAAACCGGTATTGTTTTGTTGTTTGGCAACAATCTGCATTGGGGTCGTATGCAGCGCTAAAATTATCTGCCGCTTGCTTAGGGTACTTGACTGCCTGTGAGTGTGTAGAGAACGATCCTTCCAGCGGAATACGGCAGTTAACTTAAAATTATATAGTCCACGTACGACTTTTTATTCATCTATAAGCATATTCCAGGTAATAGTTGTCGTATTTTATACAAGGTGGTGGATTTCGATAGGTTTCAGATAGCTGAAATGACTTCGTGGTCACTCTTGGTCATTGAAAATGGCATCTTTTCGTGCGTTTATTTGGAAGGGTCATTATCAACGTAACAATGTTGATCAGTTTTAGTGACATGATGAAACTTCGTCAGTGGTTGTGACTGTTGTCACTGTATAGCAATGAATCTATGAACGAAACCTGTTAAGCGCCATCCAATGATGGCATAGATGTGGGCAGCGGGCGTTAGTTACTTAGAATTCTAGAAAAAAAGAACTCACCTATTCACTCCGCCTTCATCCCACCTTTCAAAGATCCAAATATAACCTATCGTTCACGTCTATAGTTGTCTATCAACTGCACTGGACTTTTCAATATGAAATTATCACCTTATTCATTTAGCTATTTTTGTCAGAACTTTTACAGCCGACATCTTGGTATATGATGGCATTCCCTCTATTGACCATTTTTTTATAACAGAGACCTCTAGCGGCGTATACATGACAACTACTTACAAGCTAAATTTTGATGCGAAAGATACAGATTTTACACAATGTCATGTAAAGTGAACTGTCAACATATTTAACAGCTTATTGTGATGCTGATGAAGCGGAAGTTAATGACTAATACGTGTGTTGAGTCTGCATTTCTTGTTAGGCCTACATCCAGATTTAGCTTAAAAGTAGTTGCTATGGATACGCCACTATAGGTATCTGCTATGAAAATAGTCTCCTGTACTTGTACCGCATAGCCAATAGGTCACTTCCCGTCAGTTTTTATCAAGACCTACCAACACCTAACAGGGCGTGGCTGTTAGGCAACCTTTTGCAGTCTGACTCCGGTAGCTTCTGGTAGGTCGCTGGTATACCAGGTCACATAAATTATTCCATATAAGGAAAGTACAGGGGCGTGCCGCAGTAGGTTTGGTAGGTTCTGGTAATAGGCCTTGAAAAACAGCCCTCTTGTGTGACAGAACTGTTCGAGGCAATTAAGTCGAATGAATTAAAGATAGTAGAACGCCCGTGACGTCGATGCATTTCGTTCTCTTTCTTGCAAACCGGAAGTCGCCGACCGACGAGGCGATGACGTCACAGCGAAGCGGGTACTTCCGGCTGCCGCCGTTCGGGATCGTCGCCGTGCTGTTGCTGGCGGCCGGGTCACGTGGTCTGGTACCGGAAGAGGGCGTGGCTGGTGACGTCATGGAAGAGGGCGTGGTCGGTGACGTCATGGGCATGTGGTCGATATCATGCTCGGAAGCGCAGTTGCGATGTCACATGGACATCACGTGCCGCGTTTTGCTGGAGACCATCGACAAGGTGTGCGATCAGTCAGGTATGATCCAACATCTCTATAATCAGTAACGTTGTGTATACAGTACGGCAACCCGTACCCATTCTTCTCATTGGCTGCCGTACGGGCATCCTACCCGTTCCCGTACTCTGGTAGAGGCACGTTACTCTAACTCTAATCATAACACTAACCCTAACCCTAACCTTCGTCCTAACCTTAACTCCAGTCAGCAAGACATTTTCTATGCTGTAAAATCTTATACCTGTGGACTGCTAAGATGTACATGGGTTGATTGCTTGTATTTTCATTTTAAACTTTAGCCGGCACGAGTAGCAAAGGCCAGTTACACAGGGTGGTGCGAAAAAAATACCGGGATATTGGCTATACTGCAGTGAGTCGAAAACGTGACCGTAGCATTGCCAAACTCAGCTGCATGTGGTCAAAGTGTCCCCTAAACACTGACTGACGTCATGGCGTGGTGTGACCCATGCCACTAATGGCAATAAGACCGAAGTACGTAAGTAAGTAAGTAAGTATATAATCGGCGCCCGCAGATTCAGCAATGCATCTCCTAAAATTGGAACTTTTTTCTCAAGCTCTTCCATTGTGGAACTTCCCTGATACTGTTCGTCATCTTATGACCCACTATTTCCAGCAGGCCTACAAATTCCGTTAGCGCCTTTCTCCTTGTGTCTCATATTTGGCTTCTGCTGTACACTGTGGGCGTTTAAAAGTAATATTTACTTATTTATTTGCTTACTTACTTACTTACTTACTTACTTACATAATAAGTATGACTTCGTATGCATTTCACTGCTATATTTATAAAGCTGTAATTTCGAACGGTACATAGACGTTTTTCACGTCGAAGCACCAAGCGCCACGCGTTCTGCGACACACACACAGGACCACGTCAATACAGACACGGTCAGTCGGTCACTGGCAAACAGATCACAGATGAGTGGAGATGGGTTGTGATGATATGTGACAACGTGCGACGTAAACTAATCTGCGTGAAACTACCTCTCACTTCACTTTTCTTCTCTTCGGCCTTCGCATCTCTGCTTATCTTTTTGCTGCTGCTGCTGCTGAGCGACATCTCGCGGAGAGTCACCGGAGCGTAAAAGATCATGTCGTCCGAGTACAAAGGCGGCAACACGTGTACACATAGGGTGACAGACTTCTTCATTCCTATCTATGCTGGCTGTTCTGGCCGCCATGATGTGCGACAAGGGAACGTAAACACTTCAAGTCGTGCTAGTTTGATATCGCCGATCTCGCTTTTCTTAAACCCACTGATTCAATTTTATTGCCGCGCGACGCTATGCTAGCGCGGTATATGACGTAATGGTGTGTCTGTCTGTCTGTCCGTCCGTCTGTCTGTCACAAGTCTGAGTTTTACCAGGAAACAGACCAAACCTAGGATCACGCAAACAACGCTGTATGGTAGCCCACGGACTCATTTTCTGATAACGAAGATCTCGGCGAAATTCCAACGAGATCACCCCCAAAGAGGCGCCAAATAAAGGTGTCGATCGGCGATTTTTGGTCACTACCTGGCTGTGTCTCAGAAACGGCGCAAGATGTAGACATAGTTACTATGGAACGCTAATAGGAACGTGTATGCGCTCTATCGAATGGTGCTATTTTAGTGACCTTCAGTGACCCCTAATTACCCTAAACCACCGTATTTTCAACATTTTGTATTGCCTTTCATATCTTCGTATTGAGTGGAGATGGAAAGTTCAAATGTGGTTAAGTAGGTTTATCGTAGCACGTTCTAGCCTTCCGATGACAAAACGTGCTTGAAATGGCGTGGTCAGGTCACTTGAACCATTTAAATTTAGGTGGGCACCAACCATATCTCTGGAACAGCTCAAGCTGGAGTCGTACCGAATAGAGGTAATTCCGATGACTTTGAGTCACCTTCAAGGTCATTCACCTGCTGCAATTTTTTCAAGTGCGACTCTTCGTACAGCTGTGCAGCAGTTGACAAGTTTTTCAACTGACATTGCGCGTCGCGATCCCTCTGCGTTAACGGAGCTTCTTGAACCGAACCGCCAATGAATTAACAATCTTACCAACTACAACAAAAATATTTCCCCTATGCTGCACCTAAATGATGATATATCATACGCTATCCTTTCTATATGATAGTGCATTTCTAGTAAGTTAGCCAGCCCACCATTATTCACATTCATCGTTTTAATAAAGGGCAGTCCTAATGTTTAAATGTAAGCACGGACGTTAAATTCTTGCACCAGTTTGCAAAATAAGCATTCCACAGTGTGAACGTCGACTGTTGATAATGTTTAGTTCATTATGACATAGTTATTATGTTCACAGTCGTGAAAACGGTGACCGTTTGAGTAGCAGAGTTGGGTCATTACATCATGTGGGACAGGTAGATGATTAATTTGCGTTCTGTCAACTTCAGTATCAAACTTTCAAGCGTAAAATGAACTACACGTCGTGCATGTGTTCTGTGAGCAAATTCAATGTAGTCGAGTGTCTGAGCCATTGACGTCACTGAATGGTGTAGCTTCGACTGACACTGAGTCATCAGATACAGGGACAGAGCTAGCTGATTGATGCAGGTATTACCACTGCCGCTGTCTCTACATTTAGGATTGTCAATCAGAGTCAGTGCAGTCAGTGAAACAATGTCGTCATCCATCAATTGAATGAACTCTGGAAATGTCGACACAGCGACCACGTGATCAGCATACAACAGTGTGTGTACGTTCTGTGTAGACAACTCTAAACACCGCTGATAGTCACCATGTTTGTACGCGTACAACGCCTCAATTTCTGTTGACACAATTGTAGCTACGGAGACAAATTGTTGCCTCTGAAGCTGACGATATGTTGTGAGATGTTCTACTGCAGACTGCTGCAGTAACTCAACTAGTTCTGACGTGTCCAGTTCAGCTGTATTCCCTGTTAATTCCTGACGATGCTCTGGCTGTGGCTTGTAGTGGCACTTAAGTTCCGACAGCATTTTCATTGACTTCAGAAGAAGCACATCCGCTATAAACAACTGATCACTGTCAACGACATCCTTTGTTGTTCGTCGATGACGTTCTTTGACTGATGCTGTTTGTGTGAAATGGCGACAATTTATGACTGACCTGATGTATGGATAGTACGAAAACAATTCCGTGGTAAAGACGACGACATATTGTGTTTGTTGTTGATTAAATGCAGCCGTTCGTACGTACTGATAGAACACAGCTAAACCTAACACAATGTCAATGTCGTCGTCAACCTTCGGTAAAAGATCGCCTTGAACAACATGTGAACTGCACTGTGAGTGATCTTGTGACATCACCACCAGTGTACAATGATATATCGCCGTCTGGTATTGTCCTGAAGTGTAGTACAAAACTGCCAAGTAGACATTTGCCAGGCAGTAGATGGAGTCGCTGTCAGAGTCTTTACATCTCAACGCTCTGTGAAGATAAGCCTTGGACAATGCAAACTCTATCTGCTGCACGGTGCTGCGTGAGTTATTCGCTACGACTTTCATCAAGATGACGGCTTGATTCAGCGACAGTTCACTGCTGAGATGGTGACAGTAACGTCGTTTGCCAACAAACTGGCCAAGTAATGTCGCCAAGACATCCAACAGGTCGTCATTTAAATAATGTTTTGCTATTCTGCTAGCAATATATAGGAGTGCAACTGCAGCAAAGTAACCACGAAGATACAAATTGATCTTTTCCAGTTCACTTATGTAATGTGCACATGACAGCACAGACAAACAGTTACTGTGTAAGCTTATGACTTGTGACACGTGGAATTCGTTACAATGATACACATTCCACAAGTCGAGCAGTGCAGTATTTAGTCTCCAGTCAACAACCGCTGAAACCGCGTTCTTTAGTTTCATACTCGTACTGAAGTCATCAAACAACCGTGAAACTCTGTCAGGACAAAGCTGAGCACATTTACGCAAGTAATTGTTGACAAACCACGTTGATAACCACGACTCAGTTATCAACGCTAATTGACTAGCCATTATCTGTGAGGGAGATGTCTGGTAAATTAAATTACAGTTGTTAACAAAATAATGTGGACAGATTTTGTTTTTCAGCAAGTCAGCCAACATGTGCAACAGTTTAACACATATTCCGACAGCATTCATGTCATCAGTCCACCAATTTTGTGGTTTCAGTTCACAAGTCCACAGCATCAGAGTTTTCAAATGATAATTGCTGAATATCTTTGTTTCAGTACCAGCTGTAATGTCGGTCAGTCGCTCAGTTTTGTTGAAGAATCGTAACATATGATAGACAATCTGTTGTACTGGCATCCAGCTGTTCAACAGTACAATCTCTGCTCGTGAAAATGACAGTCTCCACTGATACTTGCGCATAAATTCATCTTGTTTACATTGATGATGTGTCACATGAACAACGTCATATCCGTTGCTGATAACACGATCAACAGTTGCTGAGTCTGGTCATTCGTAGTTTCTGTGTCGTGTTGGCCAATCAACGGTTTGTGATGGCCACCGCAGACATCGTACACATGGGACTATATCAACTGACGACTGAGTCTCGGTGGCACATTGAGTCAGTGCTGGTCCATGAATCTCACTCGTAGCAGCGACATTATCACTCCTGTTATTACATGTCAGCCAGTAACTCTGTTCATACGGCATAGCGTTGAACTTACCGGTGTCACTGTCTTCTGTCAGCAAGTACGTATTGTGCAATAACACGTAACCTGGGACTTTAGGCTCACAGTCTACCATTTCACAGACCACGACACGGGAGTGAAACTCAGCCGGTAACTCTGTTGGCGGTTGGAAACCTTCTGGCATTGCCACCGTAGTGCTACGGTGAAACATTATGTGGACATCACCAACACACGACAACATCGGTTGAATGTAGAACTCAGCGGAACTTCCTGTCACCAGCGCAGTGGTGTTTATTTCGTCATTACTCGTGGGATCCTGCATTGCGTCATTCCTAGACCGAGTCGCTAACGCATAACACAATGACACAGCCCATACATGGTGTTTACTCGGCTGCAGCAGTTGACAAGTGTTGAGAAGAAACTGCGTAACGATCTTACTTTTATTATCCTGATGATCATCAGCAACAACGTTGTGGTCCGCCATTGTCGACTCACCTACACGTTACAAGCTCCGTTTAGTCGATCATTCGGCACTGACGCTAGTAGGCCTAAATGATAATAGGCCTACTGTGTCGCGTAGCCTACAGTCTAATTATTATAGCCATGCATAAAGCTCTGAAGTCTAAACAAGCAGCGAATGACAAGCCGTCAGCAACTTTGTGTGACGCATAACTGATACTGAAACAGCAGTGGAATCACTGGAATGTCGTTAAGTGTACAGGCCTACAAAAACTTCAGCGCATAACTCGAAAATACTGCGTAAAAAGTATCGCGTTTGATGTTTGTGTTTGTAATTTCGCAGACTCTGACAAAACTACGCAAAGCTGTTCTGGTATAAAAGTAGGCCTACGTTCAAATCGGCGATTTTCGACCAATATCTCGCTATCTAAAAAACGGTGCCAGATTGACACAGTTACTATGAAACGCTAATAGGAACTCGTATGCGCTCTGTCGAATGGCGCTATTGTCAGTGACCTCGAGTGACCCCTAACTACCCCAAACCACCCAATTTTTGATATTTCGTATTGCCTTTTACATATTCGTACTTTCGTAGTGGGTGGAGATAAAGAGTTCAAATTTGGTAGATAGGTTGATCGCAGCGAATGCTAGCCCATAATGACAAATCATCCATCAAAGGGGCGTCACACCGGCGTGGTCAGGACACATGAACCATTTAAATTTTGGTAGGCACCAACGCTGCCACCAATCATATCTTTGGAACGGCTAAAGCTACAGGGGTCAAATTTTGTACACAGATAGGCTATATCAAGTGACAAATGACCCTTAAAAGAGGCGTGGTCAGGGTCAAGTGACCCACTTTAAATTTGATGGCCCCCGTGATATCTCTGGAACGGTGTATGCTAGAATTGTCAAATTTTGTACGCATTTAGAATGTATGAAATCCTAACCTATAGATGACAGACCACCCGTAAAATGGGGCGTGGTAACGTGACATTTCTTCAATTTCGGTGTCCGCAATCATATCTCCTGAACGGCTGAAACAATAGTCTCCAAATTTGTCTGCAGGTAGAATATATGGAATGCTAGCCTTGGGGTGACAGGATCCACCGAATAGGCGTGGTCAGGGTCACGTGACCCGTATTCTTTAATTTTCCCCAATCGTACCTTTGGAGTCGGTGAAAGTTGGCACTTCAAATGTCGTGTGCTGATTGATACAGAGATGTACTAGTGCATCCAAAAATTAAGGGTCACGCGACCTCTCTAAATTTTGGGAAATAAGTGATAATATCTCGGAAACGGTGCAAGAAAGAGACGTGGTTGCAATGAAAATCTAATAAAAAATCGTATATGGCCTGTCGAATGGCACCATTGCGAATGCCCTTGAATGATTTTGAAGGTCATTTTTGCTGTTTGAAACCTTTATAGATCTCATTTATAGTAAGTAGTTCGTGCAACGT
>Ga0209780_1001593_pt1 | contig 15151 bp, 10 predicted proteins | sample WorMetexBAHAMAS2_FD_187384 | JGI IMG/M metagenome (GOLD analysis project Ga0209780, IMG submission 187384) | Marine gutless worms symbiont microbial communities from Max Planck institute for Marine Microbiology, Germany - Inanidrilus exumae... | ecosystem: Host-associated > Annelida > Digestive... | reverse complement strand
ATTCTGTACACAGCTCTATCTAAGCACCTATCCAAAGAGCGAGCATTTGCATCAGACATGTTCACTGCATCAAAACCATACAGTAAAAAAGGTAGACAGTATGACTTCAATAATTTAACTGTTGTCAACTCAGAGTTAGCACCTAAAGTTCACTTGTGAGCTCCAAAGAAGACAGAATGGAGTCCGACTTAAATGTGTAGACGGATTCGAATTTCCCTCTAATTTAATTTAATCTAATGAAAAATTTGTAACGCGCCCAAAATGTCCGTCACATGCGAATCAGGGGCGCAACGATTGCGGTGGCGGTCTAGTGTTTAAGTATTGTAAGATTTTACAAGCAGTTCATTTTTCAATTTACGCCTAAAAGCTAAGAATGTTTCAGCAGATCGAGTGTTAATACCCGGTGAATTCCAAACAGCACTTTTTATGCTAAGAAATTTAAGCGGATATAAGTGACAGAGGTGAGAGATATAGTGAATATGATCAGTCCATGGGAGACTAATACTGGAGCTGAGAGCTGATGACATGAAGCCAACAAGTCCACCGTTCTGGGTCTGTAACAATGAAACTTTCACATAGTTTACTTACACTAAATGTTACGTGGGATTGTCTCATTATTCGATAGAATGCGGGTCATTGGGAGAACGTTCAGTTCGACGCGCGTTTGTGGTCCGTGTTTCTCGAGTGAGTGCGTCGCAACAACACGCAGCGATGCGCGACTGCCGAGCAGCATTGGCTGATCGTGGCGGTGCCTGGCTTGCCCGCTATCCTGGGATGAGGATGCCGCGAGGATCACGGGCTGCTGCTGCTGCTGCTTTGACTGACGTCGACTCGCTGACCAATCACGAATGCGCGTCGACGAGAGATGCGCCATGAGCGTCAATGTGACTCGTCGTATTCGCAGTATAAGACGTCGTAACAAGTCGGCGGAACAAGTCACCAGGCTATCATCGGACGTTGATCACTGTCTACTTTTCGCGAGCGACAACAGACGCTACTTCACATTTTCCGGTTCCTCGTCTAACCCGTTTGCTCAAAAGTAGGCTACATTCTACATTTCTTGTCTATTAAACTATCAACTAATGACTTATAATAAGTTAATAGCAATCTTTATTCTTTATGATAAAGTACTTTATTTTGGACAGAATAAATGAATGGTCTTGAAGAACATGCGCGAGGTCGTTTGCAGTGGCGCTGATCCATAGCCATACATCGAACAGCTCCATCATATTGCTCTTTTTCGTAGATAATTCCACATGTTTAGCGTACGACAATGACTATACGACTGAACGTTTCACTTTCCTCAATTCAAATAATGACAGCTAAATCGTAAACAGATCATACGATGACATATTCGTCGATAAACATAGCTTACATAAACTGTTTTTCAAGAGAGACCTAATTGGATTTATACAAATTCAAAAAATCTCAAATATCCTTCAAGGTCAATGCTAATGGCGCTATTCGACAGAATTAGGCCCTATACGACCTCCTCTTAACGTACAGTAAATCTCTATATTATATCGTTTCCGCGATATATAGCAAGAAAGTGCAGGGTCGAAAATCGCGATTTTTGTACCTCGTATTTATACCGTCATTGAGAAACCCCATCTGAATTTTGTCGCGATGTTTTTTGAGGAGACTTGGATAATTTGAGTTATAAAGTTGTACAATTTAACAACGTATTCAGCTGTTTTGAAAGACAGCATCAATGCGACAGAGAAGGAAGCAAGGAGCAGAGAATATTGCAATAGTAAACCTCTGCTTGTATAGTGACGTTCGGTAAAAATGCAACTCACCATGCTTTTAATTTCATAAAGTATTCAAAACAATTGTTTATATTTATATTTCACCCCGAGAAAATTTCCCAACTTCAGACGAGAAATCATCGTTGTCGATAATTAAATAAATTTATTTTATTGCATGTCGGGCAATAAAAAATTAAGAACTTAAATGTTGTTAATAATTATTTAGTTGTCGTCAGCTATGTGCGATTATTTACCATCGGGTTTACAATTCGTTTATCACTGTTTAGTGATTTTCTGTTTTTAGTATCATCCAACTTTTCAAGGTACTCATTAGCCTATAATTTACTGATGAACTGTCAAGAAATTATTTACTATTTAATGAACTGGTGAATGTAGGGAGTGACGACGATGTATGTTACTGATCGTGAGAGTCATCGTCAGACGCTCGGTGTTCAATCAACGACATGCTCATATGACGCGACGCTACGGCGACATGACGTCACAAGCACCTGCTGTCAGTGTCGTCGTGGCGATGGCATGATGCAGTACTCGACGCCTGCTGCTGTTCGGTGTTCTCCAACCGTCGACGACGACGACGACCGGGCGTCTGGACGGTTGTCGGCCGACCGAGGTCGCTCGTCGACGGCCAGCTCGCGGCATCTGTCGGCGTCCGCTCCGAGCGCTGTCGACCTCCACGAGGCAGACGCCCGGACCACGTCGGCAGACAACGGCGAGGCAGACTGCAGCGGGAAGACGAAGCCCGGAGCGCCGACGGCGGGGGCGCAGGGACGCAGCTCGCTCGTGAAGCCGCCATACTCGTACATCGCCCTCATCACGATGGCGATCCTCCAGGCCCCCGGGAAGCGGCTGTCGCTCAGCGGCATCTGCGACTTCATCGCCGCTCGGTTCCCGTACTACCGCGAGCGCTTCCCCGCTTGGCAGAACTCGATCCGTCACAACCTCAGCCTGAACGACTGCTTCGTGAAGGTGGCTCGTGAGCCGGGCAACCCGGGCAAGGGCAACTACTGGACACTGGACCCGGCGTCAGAGGACATGTTCGACAACGGCAGCTTCCTGCGTCGCCGGAAGCGGTTTAAGCGCGCCGCTTCCGGCTCGACGTCGGGCCCCGAACTTCGCCTGCTGCAGCAGTACGCCGCAGGGCTGTACGCGCGACAACATCACCATCACCGTCATCATCACCTGAACCAGCAAGTCGGCGGAGTCGTGGTCGGCGACTGTCCAACCGTCTTTCCCGGACTGTCGCCCGCCGGATATCGTGCTCTGCATGACGTCACTGCCGAGCAGGTGCTTGTACAGCTGCGGCAATATCACCACCGCGCTGCATCTGCAGTCCAGCCAACGTCGTCCTTGCTACTTGGTGGTAGTGGCATGCCGGTGCCAGACTTCCCACCCGGAGACCTCGCCCCAGTTGTGAGCGACGTCAGAATTAAAACTTCCGGTTTGCCACCACTGCCGGAAGTTGTTCAACGTCACGTGACCGCGGAGCGCCGTCGTTTACACCAACTGCAGTTGCTCCAACAGCATCAGCAGTCGTCCGGTTGTTGGCCGCCGCGACTTCCGACTCTCTCCGACAGCAATAGTCAACCCTCGCCGGACACAGTTATGTCGACGACCGAATCCGAGGCGTCGCTGCCGCCGATAAAGCGGAAGTACCGAGCGGTCGAAACTCCAGCCGAAGAGCTTATGACGTCATCGATATCCCCTTCCGTGACGTCATTATTGCCTGTCGGAGGGAATCCCTCTAAGCCGACCAATAAGCGAGGGACGTCGACGTTCAACATCGAGAACCTGCTGAAAACGACACCGGCCGTAGCGCAATCTACTTCCGGTTGTGACGACTTGAAACCGGAAGTGGATGCGATCAGGCACGGGGACGTCTCTTGCGATTCTATTGAGTTTTTCCGTCGGTCGGCGGCGGCGGCAGTGCGCGGTCAGTGCCAGCTGAGTGTCGACGTGTCGAATTCCAACTCTGTTCGTCGACCGTCGCTGCAACTGCACGACAATCTACATCCGTTCTTCGGCGCCGCATCTTTACGCATCGACAGCACCTGCTGGTCTTCCGCCGTACAGTGACTGCAATAGAACTTCGCTGAATGCTCGCAGAACATTAATTTGTTTTTATGACAATTTACGAGACTCTTGAGTCGCATTCACTATTTCATATGTGTCACAATTTGCTAACTTTCATCACTTTAAATACGTGTCTCTTTTGTCGGTTTATTGAGCATGTTAAAACTGTGTGATATGTAAAAATTGAAGTTTTCTTCCCTTCCATTACGTCGCCACTTGATACAGATGGTCAAAGACGGATTTCCTTTAGAAGCTGAAGTATTTTAAACAGAGGCTGTACAGATGGAAAATAATAATAAAATACGCTCTGATGACAACCTGCAAATTATAGAATGGTATACACTGTGACCGGGAATAGCAATTGTGAACATCGTATAATAATTGATGTACTACTAAGACGCGGGGTTTGCGTCGTCTGATAATGGATGACACACAGCTTAGATGGAACACTGTTTGCAGGGCACAGTCCTCTGCACGGGCTGTAAGGTGAAAACTCGCATAAACCGGTTTAAATACTTGTTTTGTATTTTGTACTCTGTTTTCATATTTCTTGTCAGATTTCAGCAAAAAGTAACAATCCTGCAGGAACGGTTGGGGCAGCCTGCACGAGGTTCCACGGGCAGATGTTTTGATCCACCCTAGATCGGTATAGGAAACTATTAGTACTTAGAATGAACGAATGCACGTCAGATTTAGGGGCAGTGAATCCCAGTGATTAACGACATTGTATTGCAAGTGAAAGTCATTAAGGCAGAAGCCGGCCTGGGGTAGGGCGTTCAGTCTCACTGTCTGTCTGTTTGTCTGTTTGTCCGCGCCCTAAAAAGAAAACGGCTTCTTAAACTATAAGCACCAAAGTCGATAGACATATAGTATGATTTCGGCATGCACTGACGCTGAGGTCAAAAGGTCAAAGGTTAAATCCTAACCCTAACCGTCGGGTTAGAGTTGTAACCTTTGCGATGGGGATGGGTCTGGCTGAGAATTGATAGTTAAAATTGTCAACATTCTGTAGTTAATCTTTACCATAGTTGTTAAACACAGATTTTGGGAAAACATTAAAACATGTTTTACTGCAATAAAACTTAAAAACATAGAATAAAACATGTTCAGCATTAGATGTATAATTCCCTGTTTGAGACGGTGAGTAGAGGAACTCCGGCAGACTTACCAGGCCTCTTATTGTACACAACATTGTAATGTTAGGTTTTATTCACTACAGGAACAATGACTTAAATGTAATATATATCACAGCAGTTGATTGCAGACTAGTATTTAACTATTTTAACGTGAGTTACGTGAAATGATGCCACATAAAGATCAATTCTGGGAACGAAATCGAGAATAAAAACATAAAATACGTTTTATTATAATAAATAAAATATATAAAACCTTTAACAGCTATGATTTTACATCCGGCATTTGCATACTAGAAGAACATTGGAACTTGGAAGTATGCGTAAATATATTACTAATATATTGTCATATTCAAATTACTTGATCACCGCATTTGCACGCCAGCATGGAGCTGCAGCATCACGTTCCAATCTCCTGGGTGGCCATTATCCTTCCAGGCGTACAGCTGGAACGGCCATTAACACGGTGTATATAAGATAGATGCAAGTCTTTGTCGGCAGCGGCGTGGACAGAATCCGTCCACGTTAAAGCACGTGGAGCTTCGCCCGTCGCCGACATGTATCACACGACGTCCGCAGATTTACAGCCACATCACGCATCTTTGATCCATCACCCTCGCCTGCTCTTGCAGCCGCAGCAGCCGCGCCGCGCCGCTGTCTTATATAACGGCCATTAAACCTGCCCCGTGCCTGCGACGCTCCGCCATAAACCACATATACACAGTTTATACGTGTCGACAGCAGCGGCTGCCATCTTCGTGCGGCGCTGACGGTAAACGAGCGCTGTAGTTTATTGGCCTGTTGTTTGACGACACGCAAACACGAGTCACCTCCAAGAACAACGAACAACGTTGTTTCCGAAGTGACTCATTAATGACGTATCATATAAACCGACTCGAACCTTTGACGCGCACAGGTTAAAAGTCGACATTTTCTCCGTGCATAACGCGATGCGGTTAGCGTTTATAATGACAACACAAATTCGTAAACCATGCATTTGTTGTTTAAGTTAACCGTATATGAACTAAAATAACGGTGCAGCATTGCGGAGGTTCTGATAATATTTGTTCGTCATAAAACAATGGTTGAGCACAATACAAAATACAGGAAACAAATGAACAAAACAAATAAGTGCAATCATATTAAGACAATAATCAGCCTTACTCGCGGCAGTTTAGACCAGAAGCTCAGCTACCGCAGAGGGACCGCGCGACGCGCTATGTTAGTAAATTCATGCTATGTTTCACAAGCTATGGGAGTTATAAAAGTTTCAAACAGCAAAAGTGACCTTCAAGGGCATTGGCGATGGTGCCATTCGATAGGCCATGTTACGATTTCCTATTAGTCTTCAATTGCAACTATGTCTTTATCATCCACCGTTTCCGAGATATTATCACTTATTTCCCAAAATTTAAAAAGGTCACGTGACTCTGAACACATTCCTTTTGGGAGTAATATACCGAACACGCACTCGTACTCCTCTGTATCAATCAGTAGGCCTACACGAAATTTGAAGTGACTAGCTTCACAAATTACAAAGATATGATTGGGGCAAAATTTGAACAGCAACGGGTCACGTGACTGACCACGCCCCTTTTAGGGGTGGTTTGTCAGTTTTTGTCACCATAAGCTAGGATTTGATACAGTCTACCTGCATGCAAAATTTGACGATCATCTAGGTTTAGCCGTTCCAGTGATATGGTTGGTGCCCACCAAAATTTAAATGGTTCACGTGACCTGACCACGCCCCTTTCGGGGACAGTTTGCCATTCATGAGTTAGCACTTGCTATACGATTAACCTATCCTCCAAATTTGAAGTCTCTATCTCTACCCACTACGAAGATACAAAAGGTAATACAAAGTAGCAAAAATGCGGTGGTTTGGGGGTAACTCAAGGTCACTGGAAATAGCGCCATTCGATAGAGCGCACACGAGTTCGCCCCCGTGGGGTGACCCCGTTGGAATTTCGCCGATATTTTTGGCGTCAGAAAACTAGAGTCTCTGGGCTCTATCGTATATGGCGTTGTTTGAGTGATTCTACGTTTAGCTGTTTTGGTAGTACTGGCTTGTGACAGACAGACGGACAGACACACGACGACAGCGTAGCGTCACGCGGTAATAATCCAAAAAATCAACAGATTTCGGCATGCCATATTATTGATATTAAACTTTTCCTTACTGCGCTGGAGAATTTCAGTATAGGTAGGCCTAGCTGAAAGGCAAAAATGTATACATTCGTTTATCAGTTTCAACAATGAAAGCTTTTAACAATTTCATGAGAACTTGATTAGCACAGGGACTTTCAGCATGCTTAACTAAGCGTATTGTCCATGATGTCGCTTTAACATTTGCAGTGTAGTTATCGATTACAATGCACAGGACAAACTGGACGTATTGCGTGCGAGTACTGTCCACTGTTCGTAAGAGCAAGGAGAATCAAGCCAAAGCAATGGATCTCAGAACCAGCAGCGCGGTATATACCGTTCCGCTGCAGTTACATCAGTCAATATCTCAGCGACAATCATTTAATTCATGTCACTCGGTTGCACCGCAATCGAAATCTGGCAAAAGAAACTGCTGTGTAATCTGTACTTTGTTCTTCCATTGGTGACTGTATCGGCTTCGCAGGCTTTTGTCGAACGACCGTTTTCAGTATGTAACCTTCTCATGGTATAGGGCGCCGAAGTATAGGACTGAAAAACTCTTTAGCGATAGATCCATGACTTAAAATCAATCATGACAACCCCGCTGACATGCACATTGGACTTAAACTTGGACAGATGATTGATATTATAATTTCAACTCTGCTGTTTTTACAATTTGATGCATGACTGATTGACATTACGTGCGGTACATCATATTATCTTCATCGAAAACTAACTAAATTAATAATGATTTGATCAAAATCTAACCAATATATCACTAAAACAGAATTTAAAAACTAACATACACTACTGGAATGCAATATAGATACGTTTTCTGTCAGTCATTACATCGGATGTTGTTGTTTTTTATTTCTTGCTATGTTTGTTTGTTTCTTTGTAATATTATTTTTTCTTACTTATGTGGTACCATGTGAAGATGAAATAAAGTTGTATATAAAATAATAATGCAAAAATGCTTTAAACAGAAATCCTAATTGTATTCGAGTTACTTGAATGGGCAAGTATCCATTTTGTTTTATTTTATCTTAGAAAATATAAACATTTACTACTTCAAAATACCTATATTTACATTTTTGCCTTAGCATTGTTTGTAATTAACTTGTTATTATGTTATTATACGATGCATTATTCTAAATGAATTTGTAGCTAGTACTGCATTGTCCTCTTTCGACCTGTACCACATGAATTGAACAACGTAATATCTAATAGCTGCTGTACGCTAACAGATTACGATATCAGCATCTGTAATGTCGATAATCGTTCGTCGATTTTGTAATTTACTGTTGCTGTTGGCTTTAAAAGAACTGACGAAATTATTATATGACCGACGCATACATGCAGTGTACTGGTAAATCCACGCTGCACTCGTTAGAGTGGATTGATAGTTCAATTACCGGTCGTTAATCCGAAACAAATCAAGTCTACCGTCGGCCCACCCACACGCTGGGTCTGTGTGTCGGCAGCCGGCCACCCACGCCCGGTGTCTTTGATCTGATAACTCCGGCCACGTTCGGTCGATGAGCAGTGACTGACTTCCGATGTGACGGTGTTCATACTGTGAACCGACTGAATCAATTGCAGCGCTACAGCGGCCGCCTCCAGCAACTGACTGTCTACGATCTAACGTTAAAGACCTTACTTCTAACGCGTCCTTCGATTCTCATGTTGAACCAATTTCGACTGAGTGAACAGATAATGAGCACATTGAACAATAAACTATAAGCAATTCTTTGTCGCGCATGACTTCAACGAGTCACTGTAAACCGACATCAGTAACTAACTATCAACATTAATTATATTAATGCATGTGTACAGGCCAGACATACTTTCCATAGGCCTATATTAGACTGCAAATTAAATGGAAACAACTGATCACACAGACAGCAGTTGGTTTTTATTTGTTCACTGCTTTGCGAGATAAAAAATAGTGAATTATACATTGTAATTTATTTAATAGGTCTTTTAATAGGACATTAACGACAACAGTTATAGTTGTAGCACAAATAAATTGTCAACAGTAATATTGAAGTTTATTGACGTTTAATTTATTTTAAAGTTAAACTGACCGCAGAATATATTACGAAACTATTCTCAGAACGCATGAGCGTACAGACAACACTGGCCAAAGAGAAAACAATGTATTATTATCGTATAGGATCTTCATCGACTGCACACAACGAACAATACTTTTATACACGAATTCGGCATTAAGTTTCCGTTGCTTCAAACAGCAACTTGTTAGGTTGGCAGGCGTGTCATATCAGCAGATGATTCATTGATTCATTGAACTTTGATTCATTGCATTTTCTGACAAAGTTTAACGGCTGTTTTACGTGCAAATGGGCGCCTCTCGACAGTGGAGCGGACGCGGTTTGGTTGTCAGGAGTTCATCGCGGAGGCGTTCACGCCATCACGGTACGGCAACAGCGAAACAGTTGTCCAGCAGCGACAAACTGACCAACGTCACGTCGCTGTTCGTAAACCGTTGGTCAGTTGGCCGGCGAGTGTAAACAATCGGACGCATCGTTCCCGACTCCCACCGTCTTTGATACGCCACTAGGCGCGGCATGATCGTTACCAAGGCACTGCAGCACACGCTGGCTGTGATTGTAGGACGCTATTCAGGACGGTACGGTGCTCCGTTTAGGATGTGGTGAGCTTCCGCCTCTTATCAGCGAGATTCTGCAATTGTGTTATAAATCCCATTACTATTTTGCCACCAGAAAAATTAAAAATGTGGTTGAAAATGCATAATAATCGACTTCGGCTGAGGCTTTACCGCAGTTCTCACTGGGGAGCTTACAGCTAGTTTTACAAGGGGTCGCTTCGCCACGGGACGGGAGTGAGGAGAGAAGGAAAACCAGATGCCGCAGTTGGACTAATTTAACCACAGCTAGATTTATCTTATTTGCAGCTTTTAACTCAGCGTCGAACAGGAATATTATAGTCCGCTTGTTGTATTTCAGTTATAGAACATGACACTAACAATTACTTGGAACATTTAATGATTTAAGCACGGTTGACAATTCTTCTATCGCCTGAATTGCCACCAGTGACAGTTGCAAATCTCCGCGATGGGTACCAGTTTGTACTAATCCGGGTATAAGAAGTAAGCTACCGATGTGTCTCGACGGCTACAGAGACACATTCGTCAGCTCCGTGCTGACGAGCCGACTCTCGCGCGCCGCCAATTAATCGACCAACGACGACATCTTGATCGTTCCAGACACAAACTAGACGACTCCGCCCAGCGTTGTACAGGCGTGGCGCGCGATATCGCTCGCGTGCCCGCCGACAAGTACATCAGACAGGCACGATCGAATTAGTTCCGTGTTCAGGTCGCAGAGTTCAGGTCACCTGTAGCAGATGATCACCGTCTCAATGGGACAAAATACAGCCTCCTATACTACTCCATTACCGCGTTAATTTAATTCACTCTGTCTGCTCATGATCGGAGATGTGTTGAATGTATCAGACAATTGCCCGCAGCAACATTTTTGATCTCCATCGCGGAGTCTTAGTTCGCTGCGAAAGGAAATAGAACAACGATTTATGTATATACCGTTCTAGGCATTATTAAGTCCATGCATGACAAAAATCTGTATTAACCCTCAGACATGGAGCTTGTTAACTTAGTGCATAGATCAAATTATGCTTTCAGACTTAGTGAGTAGTGACACATCGTATTACAATGAATGCAGGAAATTTTAGCGTCAGAATGCACGCAGCGCAATGCATACGCCGGTATCCAGACTGCTTACGTCGACTCGTTCACGCCAAATTTCGCCCCATCGTTGCAGGAGTGCATGGGAGTGTAGGACCCCCAAAAATAGAAAATGAAAATTCCTCACAATTTCAGAATATAACCTCCACGCATGGGCGTGTACGTTACACGATTTTTACAAAATTTTCATAAGTTTGTCGGCAGTTTCATGTTCGGTAACAATTCAAGTTTGGGGACAGATTCGTTCCAGGCGTTTCGGAGTTATGGGTTTTAACCTTGAGGTGCTTTTCCCTCAGTTTTTCAGCGCCCTATTTTGCCTAACGGCGTATCCCAAAACGTTTTAAAGATGCAAAAATTGCACGGAATTCCTCTGTCACAGTGCCAAGCTTGATGGGGCTCGAACTTTGCATGCCGCAGGCCGCAAAAAAGTTGGGTGTTTTTTGTTTGTCCGTCGCGCTTTTGAACGACAAAGGTGTAAAAGCGACATCGCCATTAAGCCGTTCGAAGTCCGCAAAGATTTTGATACCACTGGATAGAGGAAGTTTCGTTGTTGTGCACCCTGACGGATAGCTAAATTGCCGATGAATAGTCGCCGGTGAATAGTCTGCCAGTGATTTTTTACTAATCGCATTGTTGAAATTTGGAATTCTGTACCTTCAGCAGTCGTTTTTAGTCATAATGTGTATACTTTTAAACGCCGTTTAACAGAATTTAATTTCTATAGATTTTTGCACTGTACATAGTTCTTTGTTATTATTGTATCTGTTTTATTGTATAGCGTTATTTGTGTTTATTTTTGTGACGATGTCAGTGGTTGTTTTTTACCCTTTCGTCAGTAAAATTGATTGATTGATCGATTAGTCCGTGCACCATTTGGTCTTTAGACATATTCGTTTCTCAGGTGTTAACAGTAAAAGAAAGAGTGTGGCGGACAGGTGAGTGATATCTTAACGATGCGATCATGTGACGTTTAGCTAAGCATATTTTTACGTGAAGGCCGCCCACGTTTGCTATGCGACAACGATCCACAGCTGTCATCGAAACCGTTGAGCGAAACCAAACATTTTGCTTCGTCTTGAATTCGCCGCGGCGTCAGTGAAAATAAATTCGACGACGCCGGCGACCGATGAACTGGCATAATACACAGTCGCCGACGAGAGATAGTTTTCAAAGAGCCACCGACCCCCCACCACAAGGCGGACATGATCAACACTCAACCGTCTCGGTAGACCTCCCACGTCGAGCACCGGCCGTGCTGTGTCTGTCGTCGTGTCGTTGCCCGCTAGTCCAGTCCTTCGGCGAACGCCCGTGCTTCGGGTTACCAAGGAGACTGCGCCGTAGCATCCCTGTTCATCAAACAGCAGCTGCAGCAAAGTACCGGGCGACGAAGCTACAAACCTTGTGACGTCTTGGGGCACGATAAACTCTCATGGAACGGGACATCGACGCGTGCATTTACTTACTTACTTACAGGAACGGGCTTTTATTTTGTAGTGTGATGAACGGACTGAAAACTGAAGTTTTCACGATGTGTCGATGTCGTGTCATCGAGCTGTTGTCATCTAGAATAGCGAACGCACTGCTCAGTTCATCGGAGATACTTCTGAAAATAAATGTCCATTGCATACTGTTGGATACTGCGGCTTCATTAGTCATTGAGTGTAACGTATAGTGAACTCCATATTTGCTTTAATTATTTCTCACGTCGACTACGGATCCGCACTACAAAATAAAAACCTTCAATGCCTTCCTCCGCCGTTCAATACGCAATCAGTTGTGTTCGCTTGAATATACAGGCCTCGACAAATAGGCCTATATCACAGTTCACGGCGGCAGACGAAACACTTTTTCGACGTATTCTGGCTAACCCAGAACAACTACTTTCAAATCTGATTCCATCTATCACAGATACTCCTTACAACCTGCGACAAAGGCATCATAACAGACAGTACAGTTAATTATCAAAACCACTGGTCTTATATGACTGTAATTTTATTGTTAGAAATTTATATAAAGACAGTTACTGAGTTTCATCAATTTTATCTCCCGTTATACCGTCAACCATTGTGCACATTATTTTACATGCGTTTTATTGTATGTATCCATTTTTCATGTAACTATTGTTTGAATTGCGTTCTGTCAGTTCTGATTAAACGAATATGATGACGATGATGATGATGAGAGCAGGTCCCCACAACGTTATAACATACCGGCACAGAAGTATGGCAACAAGTATATGGTCCCCAGTAGCCGAGCTTTCTTCCATATCCCGGGGGGGGGAGTATGATCGAAGCCGGGTTGTATAATCGCAAGTCCAGTTCGTGCATGTAATTATTTCAATTCCCCGCGTGACGCGTGCACAACGACCGGGTCGCGTATTTTCTTAGCGCGTCGACGGCCGAATGCATCGGATAGCGGATGAAAACGGAACTGTTTATTTGCACCGGGGTCGCTGTTGATCCATACGGGACATGGCGACGCCTTCCAGTTACGACGCGTGACTCAAGCGACGCGCGTATCACATCACAGTCATGGAACGACGAAAGGACTGTTGTTTCCACCCCCAGCTACAGAAAACGCTGTCGTGGTCAAACGTTTTCTACAGTCATGTGCATTTAACTGCCGATGACGACCTTGCTGTAGTTTGTCCGCGGAACAGGATTATCTACTTTTAAAACCTACATATGGATTTTAACGGAATTCTGCACGACGGTAGGCAGGCCTGTCATGGAGAAGAGATGAACCAAGTTGGAGAGAAATAATAAAGGTCAAAGTCAGTGTACGGATAACGAAAACGAAAATAGTAGTAATCAGTAAATAAGTAAATAAGTAAGTAAGTTGTTTATTTTTTATTCAAAAATGTGACAAACACACATTTAAAGTACAACAAGAGGAAAACACTGCAAGATGTAAATGATAAAAAACAGTCACAGTGCAAAATTCATGACAATACAAGTTAGATTACTGCAGAACTCAGCAGAAGGGATCCGTTGTATATGATATGTCTAGTTGTCTACTAATCGAGTAAAGCTCGTATCAAATAAACTTACAAGTTAACGAAAAGGGTAATGATTTCGTTAACGGAATATTAAAAGGAAATGGACATTTAGAAACGAAAACCGAAACCATATACTTGGCAGCTGTAGTACGTTGAGTAATAAGTGTTCAGTAGCCGATGTGATAAATTCAGCGACGTAGAAAATTGCATGAAAGATGGCGACTGATGATTTTGAGATATATACTGTAGGCGAAGAGCGAGGCGGCGGTCACAGAACAAAAACAACAGGCGAACGATTTGACAGCAATGTGGTTAAACAAAGAGAGAATGTAAAATGCATTCTAGGTGGATGCGTCTGACGGACGCTGCGCGTGGATGAGATATTTTCGACGAAGTGACTCGGTGGGGACAGGCATAATGCAGGGAATATGACGGTACGGAACCAATGTGCTGGTGGGAGGGAAGAATGACTAGTAACGAAGTACATGGCTCATACTAAGCAGCACTCAGATCTACGAAATACTGCATTCTGTATTCTGTCCCATATCACTTGCGATGACAGCAACGGCCAAGGTACTAATAACAAGAGGTTTATCTGTCGTAGAGTGACCGCGCGACGCTCTGTATCAGTTGAAATCTTGTCAACCACTGCATAAATATACGAGAAGTCGTAGTCGAAAAGACCTAACATAGGTGAATGACCTTCAACTTAAGGCTTCAAGGCCACTCATGATCACAGAAAATGGTGCTGTTCGATAGGCCATATATCATTTCCAATCAGTGGCCTGAAGTAACGAAGTCTATCTTGCATCGTTTACAAGATATTGCTACTTTTTCAGCATACTTGACTGCTTGTGAATTTGAGCAGCTTCGTTACGACAGTTAAAATTATAGACCGCATTCGTATGTAAACACGCCCTAGCCAATAGAACCTATTTTGCTATTATTCTCGAGGTATAGGATTTCGAAACGCTTCAAACAAGGTGTCGCCCTAACGAGACGTAGCATTACTGGCCCGTCGTAGAGTGTCGGCCGCCACCGGCCCGCCGGCAATGTTACAGACGACGACAGACGACGGCAGACGACAGACGACAACACACGAAAGCGAGCAAAACTAGACTGGCCCATTAGGCGGGCCAGTAATCTATATACCGGATGGGCCAAAAAAGTGATACCTCTCGTACAATGTAATATATGTACGAAAGGTATCACTTTTTTGGCCCACCCTGTATAATGATCGGATTGTGAATCTGCAGCCAGGGGAGTGGCTTACGAGGGCGGTCGGACAGGC
>Ga0209780_1001592_pt1 | contig 15155 bp, 10 predicted proteins | sample WorMetexBAHAMAS2_FD_187384 | JGI IMG/M metagenome (GOLD analysis project Ga0209780, IMG submission 187384) | Marine gutless worms symbiont microbial communities from Max Planck institute for Marine Microbiology, Germany - Inanidrilus exumae... | ecosystem: Host-associated > Annelida > Digestive... | reverse complement strand
CCATAGTTTGACATGTTGAACCGAGGGGAGTCTAGGAGACCCCGGCTCGCAGAACGGAGCCGACGGCGCGCCCCGACGTCGGCAACCGGCACACACAGTTCAGCGAGGTATGGCGGTGCCAAGCCATGTAGGCACTTGTAGACAGTCATGCACACTTTAAAGGTGACGCGTTGTGCAAGCCTATACTTGCAGCATGACTGACGTGCGATTGGATTTCATGACTGTGAATATGATAGGCCTACGATATTTACGTGCACTCTAAGCTGACGAGATGGCCAGCTTAGTCTAGCGCATGACACCGAAACGAAAAACAAGGATAAACTAAAAACAAAAACCGATTAACTCGGAAGAAACGGTCCGTGAAGAAAATGAACAATGAACAAGCACCGTTCAAATGCTGCACACTTACGACATAGAGCTACTAGAGCTTTATCGCCGCCGTTTATAGGCGTACTGGCGTAGGCCTACACACATCTTTATATCAATACGTTAAGTTCTGCACAATCGTTAACCAAAGTCACGTATATCGCCTCGTATTCATGTATATATGTCTGGTTACTGAAAATTTGACACCACCCGTTGGAAGCAATTGCGTGATACACTTGATAGCGCACAGTGTGGCTTGTGTTTCTCGCATTAACTCGGTGTTTTCGTTGTTCACACAGCAAAATCACTGTCCACGACGGCTATCAATTTACTGATTATACAGCGCAGGACGTTTCACTGTATAGACTTATTGTTTTCAATACTGCGGAGTGGTCAGGTTACCGCCACTACTTGGCCACGTCGGTTGCGTTCTGTGTTTATTTCTTGCACCGTCCTTTTCCGAAGCTACTCTACATTCTTCGGCCACCAACTGAATCCCGGGAGAAGAGCCTAAACAAACGATCAAAGTAATTTTGACAAAAGGCCGCATCGCCCCCGCACACAAACCATTCAATAGTTTGCAGCCAGAAAACGTTAAACGATGCATGCGCATGCTAATTTTAGGGATGCGCTGCCATTGGTTGAAGCGTTACGCATAAGCCACTTTGGCGTGTATCCTGTGACGAGTATTTTGTTGCACGTCTGTGAAAACAGAGCTTTATATCGCTGATTTCTCGTAAATACAAAATATCGATCTGCTAATAAACTATTGCGAGGGCAAGAGCTTTCCGTCGGTGAGTTACACAAATGTAAGCGTTCAGCCGAGACAGTTAAGTCCTGTTCACATTGCCGAACCGACCCGAACTGAACTGATGTGAACGGTCCTTAAAGCGTCGGATTGCTATTAGGATTCACGCGTGTACACGTGCTCCATTTACAGCGCGTTGATGAAATTTGATGCTAAGAAGAAATGAAAATCAACTAAATCAATCAATAGCAGAACGCGAGATTTTCACGACTTAATGCAAAATTATGCAATAATTGGATGAATGGCCAGTTTTATATAGAAAAATTCTTCACTTTCACTCTTATGACAAGAGAACATGCCTACAGAAGTAAGCAAGCGACGTTATAACATGTTACAATTCGCAGAAATTGTGTGCGCAGCGCAGCAATGGACAATGACGCAGGGAAAATTCCAAGAACGAGAAAAACACTTTTTGAAAAAGTAGGGTGGTAGACATTAAATTTATAATTTATAGGGGCCCTTTTCGACCAAATAGTCCTACATCATCCCTGATCAAAAGCGTCAAAGCAATGACGGGAACAGGAACCAAAGCAGACATGATAAACCCACATAGAACTCAGAGACGACGTTTTATTATCCCCGCGAAAGCGAGGGAGTATGTTTTTTACCGGCGTTGGTTTGTCTGTGTGTGTCTGTGACCACGATAACTAAAAAAATTGCGGACGGATTTGTGCCAAATTTTATGGGAAGGTTCCTAGGGAGAAAGGGAAGACCAAGTCCGTGTTTCGTTACGATCGGTAGAGGGATGTGGAAGTAACAGTCAGGGAACATTATGACATGCGGAGACCGGTATAATTCACGCTTGGTCAAACAAGATAGGTGGGTGGCAAACGGAAGAGCTTTTCAGCCTCGCTGGCCGTATGCTGAATTGGGCTGGGTTGGGTTAGCAGTTTCATGAATATTTACTGTACGTTCACCGGACACTGTCCGGCGGACAGCAAACAGACACGAGGAGCTCGTGTTTCGTTACGATCAGTAGAGAGATGTGGAATGTACGCTAAGGGAGAATTATTCCTAGCCAAAAATTTCGCTTTCGCGGGGAGTTGTACTCTCTCAGAGTACTTTCCATCTAGTTTTGCAAGTTTTCTAACACAACTCAATGTTAACAACTAGTTTGCTGCTACGTTGATTAGAACTAAACAGCGCTTTCAACAGAAACTACACTACGGCATATCGTTCCTTTGAGATTTATCACAAAAATAGCTTTAACAAGATTCGTAACATGTGTGCAAGTTGGCTGAATTCGTCCGCGTTATGTCACAGTGCAAATAATTTAACAAACTGTACATCAAAATACACATATACACAGCTATTACAGACATCAAACAATGTGCAAGAATTCTGCTAAAAGTAGCATCTCTGACGATCCAGTAATCAGATATGTTAATACTTATCGATCAAGGATCTTAAGGATTAATCGCAAATCCTTGTCGGCTCGATCCTCGTGGGCATAGTCCTTGAGAAGTCCTTAATGTTATTGTTTGATTAACAAGAAGCCAGTTGTGTTTGGATATATACTGAACTGGGAATGATATGTACTGTGTTTGGATTACAAAATCTGCGTTATGCACGGCTGCTGGTTTTTATCGCGCGACGCGATGCCCACTGCAGACCAATTCCCTAGTACTTTTTTAGGGACTTTCAATGAATGGGGTCACTTGCAAGGTCTTGAAATTGCCAGTGTTAAATTCAAGGACTTTCAAAGACTGGTACTTAGCCAAGAGATTGGCTGGGAAGAACGTCTCCAAAATGACCTATTTTGTGTCGTGTGCAACATAAAACCTTAACTCAATCAAGCAAAGATGAGCAGTAATTCACGGAATGATTTCCAACTCCGCTGGCAAACAGTTTTTCAAACCTTATCCTTTCTTCGTCTATCAATGGACTCCCGAGGGAAGGGACACTGCTTCCTTCATGCCGATCCTCAGATGCCGGCAACAGTAACACACTGATAATAATAGAAAATAAATTAGATGTATCTGTTCTAGCAGTAAAAAAACAGAAACAACCCAAGCGGCACAGCTAAACATCAGTGATCAGACGCCATCGTCGTCTAAGTGTCCGTGGGAATTAACCGGCGTATTTCACGTGCGTAGTCGCTGATGATGGGAAAGTTTCTCTCCTGCTCATCGACATCCAGGTCCACCGCCGTCAACAGTTCAGCCAGCTGTCAACCCAAGCACGCCAGTAATTCTGATAATATTACATACAACTGTATTTCACCGTCACAACATGGTAGCATAGTATTTATGAACAGCAAGAACAAATAGATACAAATAAACAACAATACTAGATTTAAGAAACTAACAAACTCAAACTAAATAATCACTGCTTGGCATACATAATTCCCTTGACACCGATATCTACTGAGAAATCTATCATGATGATTAGCAATTAACTGCTCCACGGTAGGTATGCCAAAAATCTTCGTTAATTTCATAGTACGAGTCTTTAGCCACAGTACCGAAAATTTTATAAATTATTTTGTTTACTGTAAACTGTGAAGATTGCCTATCAGCTGAGTTAGTCGGACACACATATCTAATCCATACATAAGAACTGGTAAGCATTTACTTTTAATTAATTCACAAATAACCTCTTCTGAAGCGATGCGGCCTACCTCATTACAGCCCAAAACTACACAGGCTAACATGCACCCGTTTAATAGCCACTCAACAAAAAAACATGGGTTAGGCAAATTTCCATCATCTTAAGAGATGACTGTGGCCGGATGCCCTTCCTGAGATCAATCATCAAAATCAACCTTTGGTTGGCTGGTTGGTTGGGAGATTAAAGCTCCCTTTCAGCACAAAAATAGGCTACATCGGGGACCAGGTCTTGGGTGGAGCTTTAGTTCCGCCAGGTTAAGGATGGCCAATGATACAGTAACCTCCCGACCTCGTTGCCTTTTTGTTCAGCAATGACCCAAAATGGAAAAGGATAGGGGAGGCTCATATAAGTTACGAAGCAACGCCACTTCCGCCAGGAGTCTGGTGGTGGCATAGTCAGTCATTACAAACAGTGCAGTGTCTGAGATGAACACTAAACGAAAACACGAGTCAAAGTAGTGCAGCAGAATTAGAGTTAACACAAAAACAAGGCGGATAATTTTTTGACTGTGGAAACAAGAAAATCGAAAAAAACAATTAACAACTTTAATCTAAAGCTATATACTTTCTGGGATGTTAATATTAAATGTAATTTCACACAGAAATTAGCAACATACCATTGAATTTGCCTTGATACAAGTGCATAAGGCATACCACAAGTATTCCACTGCAAACAGCAACAAACGAAAGCTTAATGCAAGAGAAAATAATTTTACAAGTGTCCCAACATATATCAAACTACCAATAAGCTATGACTGATGTATATGAAACAAGGTGTCGTCCTAACAGGACGTAACACGACTGGCTCACAATGCAGTGTTACCGTGAAGCTATAATTAGACTGCAGGCGGCATGACGTCATCGCCTGGCCTGCGCGGGTGAAGCCGCCTTCAGGCCCGCCGTGAAGTGTTACAGACCCCGACAGACGACGGCGACAGATGCCAGACAGCAAAACAATACTGCCCCCCCCCTACACAAACTGTAGTAGGCCAGCGATAAAGCTATTTTACTGCTATGTAATATACAATGTAGTACGCTCATAAGCAACAGTGCACAATTACACACACAACCATTTTATGACCATTTTACAGGTAAGCCTGTGATAGCCTGACTGCCTGTTAAGATTCGGAGGATGACAGCTAATACATTCAGTTTAGCAAGAAGATGCTAAAGTTCTTCTCACCACTCTGTAGCACACGATGCTACACTATTACATGATTATGCTCTATCGTAATGTTAGCTGGGTTTCAGACTGTCCATATGAAACCATGTCACACTTGTCACTTGCATCATATGTCCTCAGCCATGTCGGGCTTTATTGGCCAGACCGAGTCATATTTTACTATAATTTTAGACACTTTTTGCTCTACAGTTTCAAGCTCATACACAACAGACAGATGCATACTGTCAGAGATACAGATGTAGTACAAGGCAGACATCGCTACCTGTATGCAGACATATCACACTTGTCAAAACAACTCTGCCTCCATAGGCGTCGGAACGTATCTCCTTGGGGTGGCTACAGCCGTCCCAATTTTAAAAATGCGACGGCTTACATGTTAATTTTGCCGTTCGAGCCGTCCCACTTTTGGCAAAATTTTGATCGATTTACTGTGAAACATGCACTTCAGAATACTCACAATGATTACCACCAGTGACTTTCTCACAGCTCTGAACCGCACCAAATTCGTTTTCGGCCGAGTGCTGGGAAAGCTTACAGTGCTCCCCAGACCCATTAACTGGCTTAAGGGGCCCTATTTCTAAGAGAGGGGAAGACAAGGGAAGGGAAGGAAAGGGAGGGGAATTAAGTGGAGGGGATGGGCAAATAAGCTGTTCCACTTTTCTGAACGTTACGACGCCTTTGTCAGCCTCCTACCCTCAACAGAATGGAAGGAAATTGTACTGATCAAGGGGCAGTTGCAGCACTGTGTGGTTGGGAAGGTAACCGCAGGTCTAGCATCACGATGTCCATGCATTATAGGTGTATCCAATTACGGGTTCAATGGCCTAAGGAAAGGTGATGAGCACCCAGTGTACACTCCTCATGGGTTACCTTTACCTTAACACGCTACATTGGGGGACTGATATAACAAATTTTTGAACTTTGTATACACAACTTCGATAACAGACATAGACAGACTGAGTGATGGATGATGGGATGCTATCCATAATGGGACTAGATGGGTCCACATAACATGATGCTAGTAATACCGGATTCGGATGCAGGATGCTTGCAAGCTTCAAGCAACGGAATACCGAAATCCATCGCCAACTCAGCCGATAGCGACTGCAAAACCACAGTTTATTACGTGATCACAGTCGCTTCAGCCTCAATAACAAACCAACACAACAACAAATGATGAAGACAACCATCAGTCGATACAAGTGCTTATGATTTACAACTAGCCTCCCATAGTAACTATGTCCCTATCTTGCACTGTTTCTAAGATACAGAGAGATACTGGTCGAAAATCATTGAATTTAATCCACCTCACCTGAATTTGGTGCACCCGTTGGGGGTGACCCCATCGGAGTTTCGCCGAGATCTTTGGCGTCAGAAAACTAGAGACATTACGGTATTATGGCATTAGTTTCGGGATCCTATGTTTAGCCATTTTGATACAATAATTAACGGCTTGTAATGGACAGACACATGACGACCGCATTAAATTGCATTGCACAGTAAAATTTGGCCTATGTTTGCGGAAGTTACGATCAAAAGGTAAGGTCTTGTTTTGGTCTGAGACACGGTGTAAATGTGTATTGACTGGCTGTCTAAGAGTATGCACCCACCTTAACATTTTGTACAGTAGTGCCAATAATGTGACCAGCTACACAACGAACATTGATGTCGGAGCCAAGAAGCCAACTGTTGCAGAGGACGGCTATTAATGGTGAACTGGACGACGATGAAGGGTCCGGACTCAACGAGATAAACCACTCCGCGCCAGGACCAAATGACACACAGTTGCATACCTACCAGACGTGACACTCAATGCAATACAATACAATATTCGTTTATTATGAGTTGACAGAACACAGATCAACACGACAGAAGTAATATAAAATACAATACAATACATAAGTAGAGAATTGTCAATCAATACAAGTCCTTGTACATCATGCGCTGAATGAAGTTGCTGTCATATAGTTTGTTGATTTTTGGAAAAAGTTGCCTATTATGGCGACTGCACCTGAGGTGGTATGGTGTGTGGGCTTCATTAGGGAGCAAGGGGGCTAGTAGGTGGTTTGGGTGGTGTTGGATTTTACAGAATCGATTTATCAGCTGCATCAAAGATATCAGTGAAGGCCAGATGTTTACTTTAGAACTAACCCAACCCTCCTAATAACAACATCAACACTCAGCTCTGAGATGGGTGACCATTCGTGTGTATGCCGTCTTGGTATGTAACCAACCACCCAGGCCAACTCAGCCTCCTACCCTGAGCTGGATGAGAAATGAGTACTGGCCAAGAGGCTGTGGCAGTGCTCTGTAGCTGGGATGGCAACTGTACAATACAATACAATACAACAGTGGTTAGTTTAGTGCCCAGCCTACAACGAAAACGGAACAGCTAGGCATTACAATGTTGATACAAAAATAACTGTAGGTGTGGCTTCACAGACTCTTTGGTATATCCATCTACAGACAGAATGGCTTGTGACAGGAAGATGACCACACAGCCTACTCTCCTCTCATGGTGCATGGCATGCTATTTTTTACCAAGTCAGTCAGCTGCTCCTGGGATAAAGAAAGAATAAAGCCAGATCACTGTTTATGATTAGTGCTCTGTGTTCCTGTAAGTGACTCAAGCTGATGGCTTACTGGCAGGAAAGACATCCAACCAGCCAAAAAACCCTTCAACCAATCCCAGTTAGTTAGTTGGAGTTTAACGTCCCCTTTCAGCACAAATATGGCTATATCAGAGACAAAAGGTCAGGAGGTGGAGAGCTATCCCTACCCAGTAAAGGAAGGCCGGCGATATATTAACCTCAACCCTGGCCATCTTTTTGTTCAGCAGCCACCCAAAAAGGGAAAGGGATCGAGAGGCTCATTTTCAACTAATTCCAGAGGTTCTCTTACAGAACAGGCGGAGAAGGAGAATGGAGGAGGAACCGGACGACCCAGATACACCTGGAAAAATGGCCGCAAAATGGCACCATATTAGTATTACCAGACGACCCAACAATGTTTGGCATATTTCAGTGTTAAACTAGACGGAAAGTAATCTGAGAGAGTACAGCTCCCCGCGAAAGTGAAATTTGGGTTTTTTGTCATCAACACTTGGCAACACTTGCCACACCTACTATTAGAAGTATGAAATGTAAACAATTGCCGGTTTACAGTATTTTTTGACCGTTACCTCCACATCCCGCTATCGATCATAACAAAACACGAACTAGTTCTTCCCTTCCCCCTAGGAACCTTCCCATAAAATTTGGTACAAATCCGTCCACAATCTTTTTAGTTATCGTGGTCACAGACAGACAGACACACACACAGACAGACACACAAACCAACGCCGGTAAAAACATACTCCCTTGCTTTCGCGGGGAGAATTAATTAGGGAAGTGCACTGGGCTGAACCCAATACAGCCTAGTGCTGAGCAGTCTGCACAAGGCAGCTCACCCAAACGTAAGATAGAATAAGCAAATCTACACACGCATTTGGCCATGACAACCAAAAGACTGTCCGAAAATCTTTCATGGTCGCGGACAAGATTAGCAAATGAGGCATCTGGGTCGTGGACACAGGCGGAAATAAGGTCATCGGAAAGCAGAGACATCTGCAGTAATGAAGCCAGCAGTTGACGAGTACCGACTGCGATATCAACATCATCGATAAGTCGACCTGAGACAAACACGTTTGTACACAAAATATAACTTAATGACTGCATTAATGTACAGCATCATGATGTCTGTTTGCAGAATAAAGGAAAGTCTAATGCATACAGGGGTTTGTAATTAGTTACAGATGTTAAAATCAGCTGGGTGCTGGCTTGGGACAGCCAAAAGCCATTTGGTACATCAAGAACAGATGAAGCTAGTGGTTGACTTTCCCTGCTTGAGCTGTGTTTTGAGTTCCATTACATGCTTCGACACGATTGGCAGAAACGTCATCTGGCCTGTTAAAAACAGTACACCAATAATGCCACAAGTTTCCTTTCAGAAGACATCGAGAAAAGGGATAAAGGGTTCAAAAAATTGCCACTACAATGGAGCAGGTTAAATAAAATTCCGGAGTTGAGTAAATGCGAGACTCTTCCGAGCATGACTTCCAATTAGTAGTCTACAGTAATCATGTCTCTACCTTGCACAATTTCCCAGATATTACAATATGTTGACCACATGTATATTGTATTGCGATTAAAAAACAATAAAAACTAGAAAATATAGGCAGTCCTATCGACATGCAGACCCACGCCAGCAACGGCCGCAGGTAGCACAGCAATGTATACAGTACAGAATACTGGCCATGGTCACTAGCAACCATGCGACCGTGAGAGTTTTCATAACCGTGTGACCTTGACCTTCTGACCTCTGGGTCAATGCATGCCAAGCGACTGCTATGGAGTATATATGTACCAAGTTTGGTGTTGATAGCTCAAGTCATTTTCCTGTTAGAGTACAGACAGTCAGACAGACAGACAGGCAGACAGATGCGCCTGAACTCCGTACCCATGCCGGCGGCTATGCCGGCATAGATAAATAAGTTAGAAAATACATAACATGCTAAACAAATAAAAAATGGCATGTAATACGTACACAGTGCTTTGAGATGTGCCAGCCCTAGACTCCAGTCGCGGACTCCTTTCACTGATAAATATTCATTGACCTCGTCAACTAGCTGCATGTCCATTGGACAAAGCACGTTGACCAGTGAAGACCGCTGGGTAGAAAACTCCTCTAGAACCTGACCACAATAAAGTGCTGAGTTAAGAAGGAGGTTTTGTGTCCTCAGTATTCTGAGAAGAACGTCTTGAAAATGACCTATTGGTCATTTTCAAGACGTTCTTCCCAGCCTATCTCTTGGCTTAGTACTGAAGAAACTAAACCTAACACAACACAAGCAAACATCTGCTCGTGTCACAGACACTATTATTAAATATAAGATAGACTTCAATGTTCCAGCCTTGACGCGGATACCTTCGCCACCTCAACGGCCTGCAGTGACCTCGACCTGTGACCTCCAAAATCTAATCAGGTCATCAGTAGGGGCTAGTAAATATTCCCTGTAAGTTTCATCAGGACTGCTCAAGCCATTCATGAGATATCGTGGTAACAAGAACTGAACGAAGGGATGAAAGCGGCAAACGGACAGCCCAAAAATATAATGTCTTTGCCAACCCTGTCGGGTGGCAAAGAAGTAAAAATAAACAAAATTTAAAAATAGTTGAACAACTACAGAAGATTAACATATATTTAAAAGATGACAAGCACCCAGTTTAATCTATCGCATGCACATAATTATGAAAAATAAAAACTAACATTATAAGTACCATTTAAAATAAAAAAGAAAATGATGCAATATTGCAAGCTACACGTAATGTTATCTATGCCAAAAACTCGAAGGTAGTCAGTCAGCTTAGTCTGTCACGTAATCAGCTGGGAGTCACTCAGTTCAAGAAGTCTGTGGAAATTAGACAACAAGTAGCATAAATCCATGGTAGAAAGGACTCACACAAAAGCCAGTAAAACATCAGCACAAAAACTTACATCAGTGGGACTGACATATATCCACACATGCCGACCTACGTCCACACGCCGTGCGATTTCACGAACTTCGCATCTCTAGCGTGAAGTTTACGTCAGCGCATCTCTAGGTAATGTTTACATGCCAGTGAGCATTTAACCGCACGCTGGCCGATTCGTCCGATTTTGGGCTTCTAGGGAAGCAAAGTTCACTAAAAAGTGGGATTCCCTGCCTGGGACGCCAATGAACTATCAAGAAAAATTTGACACCGCTAGCTTTATCATCAACGGAAAAATCCATAACCGTATATATACACAAAAAACACACAAACAGTAACCGATATATCCACATCTTGCCTATCGGCATGTATGGATAATAAGCTACTAATAAGAACTACACAGCATCAATACAATAAGAAAGGTAACTGGTACCAGCCTGCTATTTCAAAGGTCCACTATTCCGAGGGTGACATAGGGTTTGGGTTAGTAGGGGCAAGTATTGTTAGGGTTAGAAACTTGACTGCCGGAATAGCAGATCTTCAGAACAGCGACTCTTTTGAATAGCAAACTGAAATCACGGACTACCGTATTGTCAGAATAAGTGACTGGCGGAGGCACTTTTATGTTGGATGCGATATCTTGCCCAGCAACGGTTTTGGATGTTGAAGATTCTGTCGCTGGTAACCGAGGCGATGATGCCGAAGCAGACTCAGCCTCCATACCACTGTTTCCATTGCTATTAAATAGTGCATGTCCACCTTCCGGACTGACGGACATCGCATCCACAAATGGCTTTATCATCGCTCCAAACGGTCTGCAACATACAATCATTTTAGCACCCCGCTGCAATGACAGACTGTAAAGCCCGGTCTACACCAACAACAATGTCGAAGCAACATTCGACTTTGTAGCATTCGACAATGTTGCTTCGACACTGCTCATGGTGTAGACGGGGTTTAAAGGTCATTACAGAAATCTCCAAGACTACTGCTTAGCTTAGCCAAAATCTCACTTCCTCCCGCACTTTGTAGACTGCATGAGGCCACATGATGTCTCTTTCTGATCTGCTGATGGCTGCTTCCATTGTGCCATCCCAGGTGAGTGCCATGGTCTTTAAATCACACTGTACCATGTCTGTCTAGAACTGGCGTAGCCGTCCTCTTTATGTCGTGGTTGATGCGGTTCTCACTGCATGGTCTGTTATCCACACATGCCGATATGCAAGGTGTGGACATATCGTTTACTGTTTGTGTTTGTTTGTACGGTTACTGATTTGGCCGTCGAGGATAAAGCTAGCGGCGTCAAATTTTGCACGGCGATTCATCGGCGTCCCAGGCAGGGAATCGCCCATTTTTGTGAACTTTGCTCTCCCAGAAGCCCATAATCAGACGAATCGGCCAGCGCGCGGGCCACGCCCAACGGAATGTAAACATTACCGTAGAGATGTGCCGACGTAAACATCACGCTAGAGATGTGCAGTTCGTGAATCGCATGGCGTGAGGACGTAGGATCGGCATGTGTGGATATACGTCAGTCCTCGAAGACAGGCGTACTTGTTTTGGTATTCCACAGTGGTCCATGGACGCCATGTTCTCAATCATCTCAATCATCTTTCACAAAACGTTCGTCTTTCAGTTTTCACAGGCCTGACTGTCTGCTTCAGCCGTACTTTATTTTTTTTAACTTTAGGCAATTTATGTTAAAACTGTGTTGTTGTTTAACAAAATAACAAGCACACAATTGTTTTAGGAAATAATAATGACTACAGAAATAGTTGTGAGTGCCTTACGTCTGTAGTACTTCCTGTGGCAAGTTGGTAATGTGCGACGGGATGTTACGACCAGTGAGAAAGTGTGCAACTTCATTACTGAATGTGTTACAGTTGTGATTAAACAGATGATACCGATCACCTCTGCAATATTCCAACAGAGAACTTACATGAATAATTCATAATGTAAGCAGAGCAGAGAGGCAAGCAGTCCTATATCCAGTGCACTGTTACTGTTAGATTGATAACATGAAGGGCATTGAGCCCATAAAAACCTGTGCCACTTATCCTAATCGGTTAACTTCTGGAACTGAAGACCGAGAGGTTATCTGCTAACCCAAGTTCACCTGTTACAGACTACGACAGATGACGAACAACGACAAAAGATGATGACGACAGACAATGACAAACACCAGAGAGCAAAACAATACTAACCACCTACACTATGTGTAGGCGGGCCAGTAATAATTTAGTATGATCTAAATACCAATACCGGCATCAGCATACTAATTTGCACACATTAAAAATTTTTTTACATATCACAAATAAAACAAAAACATGAAATGCAAGCACAGCCGACCACAAACCGAAAAGAGCTGAGTGACAGCTCTTCTAGGTAGCTGAGAAATATGTCGTAAGGCAGTTCAGACTGTCCAAGTGACACAATCTCCGTTGGTTCTCCGAGTATAGTGCCACCCTTTATGTAGGAAAAAACATAACAAAAAATATTACTATTCATTAGTCATTTAAAAATAAATGATGATGATGCTGTTGCCAAAGAACGAGAAGAAAAAGATTACAATAAAAAACAATGAAAACAACAAGAATGCACTCACTCGCTGTTGTGTGCCAAGTCCAACATCCCGCTCCGACATACCGCCTATGGGGGAGGTCGCCCTTTCTGATGGGCAAATCCAGGCCAACATCTGATAGAAAATAGTTATCCTAAATGGCACCCTTACATTAAGAACAATATAATCCATTTGGGCATAACATCAACACCTCAGACACATTCACAACACATAGCATAAGATAAACTGAATGGAAATTGAAGTTGAACAGCCGGTTAAATGGATGGTTAAATCAGATAATGCTAGCTTACATACAGCTCCCACAACTCAGAAGAAAAATGATAGTTTGAGGCTAACCTCCATATCTGCACCACTACAACTAGCACTACCACTTCCAGTCTTCCACTACGACTACCACTACCACTACCACTACCACTACCAGGTACCACTACCAATACCACTTCCATTTTAATGACCACTTTCTAGGTAAACTCAAGTTTTCTTCCTCCATTTGTTCGAGAAAAGTACCTTTATTTATTTATTACGAAATTGTACACAAGGTACAACACTCATAAAAACAGCAACAATGTATAGCCAGCTACTAAACTGACAAGAAATTAATTATATCACACAACTACGGAAAGCACACATTTGCCATCCCTCGGATATCAGTCTCTGCACGCTATTAAGTCCTGTAAACAGCACAGGTTTCTATGGGTGAGTAAGACATCCTTCCTGTTATCCAACTGTCAACAACAAAATGTACATCAAACATCGACTCCGACGAAACAATCACCTAGATCTCATTCTTTCATCACGCACCACCAAACTCCTGAGCAAAAGAGCAATGCTCCTTAATGCTGGCTCAGCAATGCAAGTACCCTAATCATCAATGCTATAGATGAAAATAGATAGCACTAACTGGACGGCATGACTGAATGCCCATTCCACCACCGTAAAAGAACTCTTCGCCATAGACAACAACACCAGTATGCCACACACCATCAATCTGCCGACCTGGCATATACAACAATCATTTAGCATTAATGCAGTCGTTCTCGATTAGCCGTAATCATTCATTCATATTTTTGAATGAAAGTAATCTCTGTGATGGCAGAGTCTGAAATTTTGCCAGTGATGTGTCACAAATTTCGTGTCCTCTGATTAACTTTATAGGATATTTTTAAAGAAAACATTATTAAAATTTGGCAGAGTAGTAAAGCTGAACATGTTAATACTCACCAAGCAGCATTGGTGATAAAGAACGAGCAAGTCCTTTTGTTAAATCATAGACGTACAATTTCACTTCCACCTTGTCATCCATTTCTCAAACAAGACGTCTCTGAAACAGCATAAAGTAAACAAGTTCAGTGCTAAAAACTGTTGCAGTTTACACACTGTTAAGCAGTAACCTTCCGCATCTTGCGTTATACATTTTATCATATGCAATACACATTCAAGACAGGGTTGAAAGGCAATATTTTTATTTGGTAGTGCAAGGGAGACTACTAAATAAAAGCACTACTATAATTATTAAGTGAAGAATAATTTTGAGCAAACTCAAACAAATGACATGTTATATTTAGCAAGTCATCTTCATCTTGCAATGACGTTGCCTACTCCATGACAAGCAATATCGCACAATGCCTCTTGCATGTGACAATGTCAAAACATTTACGTGACAATTCACCTCGATCATCAATATTGAACGCTGTTATCAGAATCCGGGCACGAAAGCGTGTGTGCTTTATGCAATTAATCAGAAAAAAAACACATCAAACACAAGTTCCAAAAAGTAAACAAACACTTTTAACAACATCCGGTTAGTCACGTTTGGGTTGCTAATTATCGCATTAAACAGAACGCATTCTACTCGAAACCCCACCGTCACTTGGCCACCGTGCCAACACCATTATTTACTTACCGGTAACTAAGTTTGTACGGACTACGGAGCCCCGCTGGTACCTTGTAATCAGTGTTATTTTATAAATTACTACAACATGACAAATAATACGAAAACCTAAAATAAATTAGTTACTCACTAATATAAAAGACCTAGGTGTAATTTTTGACTCACAGCTTTCCTTCAGGGACCATATTCAACTGAAGATAAATAAAG
>Ga0209780_1001591_pt1 | contig 15156 bp, 12 predicted proteins | sample WorMetexBAHAMAS2_FD_187384 | JGI IMG/M metagenome (GOLD analysis project Ga0209780, IMG submission 187384) | Marine gutless worms symbiont microbial communities from Max Planck institute for Marine Microbiology, Germany - Inanidrilus exumae... | ecosystem: Host-associated > Annelida > Digestive... | reverse complement strand
TATTGTCAGTATATAATATTTAATTTATTTAGTTAAGTGAGTGAACTTTTCATTGCTAACGGTTCGCTGAGTGAGTCTGGTGAGTAAGACCGATGTCACACCTGCGATTTTGTCGCGCAACTTTATCGCGCTACTATCGCAGCATGCAACTGTGCATGTCGCACACTGCAACTTTGTCGCATAAACAAGCACTGACCAAGCTGATTGGTCATTTCTTGTTTATACGACAAACTCGCAGTGTGCGACATGCACAGTTATGTGCTGTAACTTTGTCGCGCGAAAAAGTTGTGCGACAAAATCGCGCGATAAAATCGCAGGTGTAACATCGGTCTAAAAGATTATCATAAGACCGATGTCACACATGCGATTTTATCGCGCGATGTTGTCGCGCAACTTCTCAACTTTTCGCGCAACTCCTTTGCCAGAGCATTAGAGGTATATACGACAATGCGCTATATAAATCGACTTTTACATTACATTACATTTGCCGATTAGAGCAGCGCTCTATTCTGTGCAACTTTGTCGCGAACATGCGGTGAACGCTGATTGGTCAATTCTTGTTTATGCGACAAAGTTGCAGTGCGCGACACGGCACGTCACATGATAGAGTTGCGCGATAAAATCGCGCGACAAAATTGCAGGTGTGACATCAGTCTAATGTTGTGCGTGTGTATACAGCCGTGTGACATCAACAGCCCTTCTCAGCTGACATGCGTAATTCCCAGCATCCGACTTCCAGAAGAGTTTAGCAACTTGGGCGACCCTTCGTTGACGTTTCCGTACAACAATCTTTCGCTCGACTTCAGCCCGGTGACATCATACAACGACCGCAACTCCACTCTGGTGTTCAACGAAAGCGTCTTGTTGGACGGTGTCACGTATCGATGGAACGAGTCCTTCCATTTCCAGTTCATCAGCTTACTACCGAAGATCTTCGAGTCTGGACCCTATGACTCCAACAAGACGCCGCTAATCATACAGGTCTGTTGAAGCATAGAGACTTAATTCTTGAAATATTCAAGTAGAGTAGCAACTCTATGCAATAAAGGTGGCAAATAGGCTTATAATACCTGGTCGCCCACGGTTGTAATTGGATTATATAGGATATATGCATCAACGGCGACGATCGGAACTTATCAGAGTGAAGCATGCGCAAGGACCGCTGCGCCAATCTACAAGTTACTCACGCCGACGTAGTCTCGGGAGTAGGGTTTTCAGAGGCGTTTGTCCGTCCGTCTGTCTGTTTTTCCGCACCATATTTGAAAAACCGATGCAGCTAAGATCACCAAACTTGACATAGAACTGTCAACCCGCCGTGAGTCCTAAAAATCATTTACTTTGGGGTCAGAAGGTCAAAGGTCAAGGTCCCGAGGAGGAAAAACCTTGCAGGCGTGTTTTTGCACTCTGACGACTGCCGGCTTTTTCTAGTATTGTACGTGTGACCGTAGTTTTACACTACAGTCGGCTACTCTGGTAACGCCCTACGGCTGGGAAGGTAACCGGAGGCCTGGCGTCGCACTGATCATACGGTGGAGACCTGGTCGTTTATTCATCACCTGCGGGTTCAAAGCCGCAGCAAAGAAGATTAGCACTCCACCTATGCTCCTTAAAGATTCAGATTAAAGAGGACGTTTGTATAGCGCCTTGTTACGAGTGCGATACGCATCGCTAAAGCGCTCGGTGAATCACACAGTTTTACCTGCCACCCACAGGCTTATCCACAAACAGAATGAGCCCTCCTGCCTTATACGGAGCCGCAGCGCACCACCGCACTTTGGCCGGTACTTATTTCCTGTCCCACAGAGGATAGGAAGCTAAGTTGGCCTTTGGAGTAAGGCATCCTTATCCTTTACCTTTAGTGGGTTACTCTGGTTGATAATGACTATTGTCTGTGTCAGGGCGCCAACCTCAACAGAGGTGTTACTAGACCGTCCGACTACACAGTGTTACTTGGAGACGGACGATGCCAGCCTATAGGCGAGCTGAGTTCGACCATGTTTCAGTGTATACCGCCGGCGTCCGCTCCCAACGCAACGAGCGTCGACAACTCACGCTGCAACCACAGCTTAGCGTTAAGGGTGAGTTATAGAGAAAGCTTCGTACGATTTTTAGCCGCGCGGCGCTAGCTATGCGCGGGTATTAGCCGTCGTTCTGTGTCCGTATGTCTGTCTGTCACACGCCGGTATCAAAACGGCGAAACGTAGGATAACGCATACAACTCCACGGGGACTCTGACGCCAACAGTCGTTGGTGGACGACCCCCTTCCCCCTGAAATTTGCGCTCAAATTGATCCACCCCCCCTTTCGCACACCACGATTTCGCATAGCGCCTCAACCGCGAGAGCTGGCAAAAAGTTCAATTGACACTAATAGGAAGTCGACCACGCGCTTTAATGAGCCATAGATGAACAGTGTACATTACCCCTAAGTCCTCCAAAGGGTGGCACAAAACGCAATTTTGCTGTTATGCCAGTAAAATTAAACTTATGTCGAAAAAAGTCTGCTACAGAGTTTCTTTGTATGAAAACTTTCAGCGACAAAGTTGTAGCTACATCATTTCTCTATCTAACGGTCCATAGATAGATTGCGGGCGATGTCCCCATGTACCTAAAATTTGCGCTCAAAGTGACCCACCCTTTCAGAAAACGCCGATTTCGACAGATTTCGCTTAATAGTGCCGCAGCCGTGAGAGCTACGGAGAAAAGTTTAATTATCCTTAATAGGAAGTCGACAATGCGCTTTCCATCGAGCCATAGATGAACCCTGTGCGTTACCCGTAAGTCTCCAAAGCGTAGCTCACAACGAGAATTTTTACCCGCGCGGTACCGTGATACAGCGCGTCGTGCGGGTTTGTCAGCGACAGCTGAGCTACTTGTTCGACAAAAATAGAATTCGTGCACCACCAATGATGGTTCCACGGGTGTTACTACTATGACCACGGCATAGCACTTGAAGGATCCGGGATTTGGAAGGGGCAGTGGTTAAAGTAAGGGTGCAAGAAGGTTAAGCCACCACGTCGGTTTTAGCCCCTCTACGTCACAGCTTGGCCTTCTGCCATCTTTGTAGGCTGCAAACTGTAGAACGCCTATTGAAATTGATCTTTATTATGGCAAATCCAGTATAAATAGTACAAAAAGTGCACAAGAATGCTATGAGGCTATGCCCCTATCTTCCTCCCAGACCCTACCTCTATTGGATAGGGGACAACCACTCTCCACTGGACAACATCAATACATGGCAGGACTATCCGTGGAGGAGTCCATCAGAATGACAGAAGACAGAGTAAAATGGATGAAGTACGTCCATGGTGTGGTCAACCCTCGGATCGAGGACATCTAAAGAACAGAACAGAACAAAACCATAAAAACGTGCTACTTTATTTTTCACTGTAACTTTCGTATTACCTGGCGGATTTGTACACATTTTGCACCAATGGAAATAGGAAGGAATACTCTACAACGTAATTATTTAACAGATTGATAATGTCATAAGTGCGTCATTTAGCATTTGACGAGCACGAAAAAGCGGGAAAAGCAAATCCGAGACCGAATGCAGTTTTAACAGTGTTTATAATTACGGCTGTTTACTTCATGTACACTTCATCGAGTTACTACTCGCGTACTAATAGTACAATGAGACGGAATTGTAGAGTTCTGAAGATAAAATTTTGATCAAACCTGCGGAATCTAAAAGGTTTTCTGCCCGGAGACTTATCGAGGAATTCCCTGACAAAAATTGAGAAAAAATACTGTGCTGGCTTTTTTATTACTGGCCCGCCTAATGGGCCAGTATTGTTTTGCTGGCTGGCCTCTGTCGTTGTCTGTCGTCTGTCGTCGTCGTCTGTAACGCTGACGGCTATCGGGCGGGCCGGCCGCCAGTCGCCGGCGGCCGGGCGCGTGAAATTCGGGCGGCCGACACTGCATGGCGGGCCAGTACGGTTACGTCGCGTTAGGGCGAGACCTTGTTTATTGTGCGACACGGTGACACCGTGACACTGAAATGTGTCAAGCCGGTAAAACATTCCGTTCCAAGAACCAACGAAGACGTTTCGTGATCAGGCTTAACATTTTGACGAGAATGAGAAAAGCGCAAAAAGCTAGCCCGGATATAGTTTCAGCAGTCTTTATAATTACCGATGTTTTACGTGACGATGCAGGTGAAGCTAGGAGATCGACCGTTAGGCTATGCCGGGTGCCTTACATACACAGAAATCGGTCCATTGGCCCCTGCAGAGACTACAGGCGGTCGTTCGTTGCCACTCATCGTTATTGTCGGCACCATCGGCATCGCGGTGATTGTGTTGCTGACGCTGGTCGTACTGCGGGCGTACATGCGTCACCGGCGTAGACTCGACGAAGAACGCAGACCACTCGACCATCCCAAGGTATGTAAAGCAAAGCAGATCAAACATTTTGTATAGCACGTTATAATGGACTCAATCAACTTCATGGCGCTCAGGTATAGCACGTGTTAAAAGGGATCATCATTCTAACTACTTTTAAGAATTTTGTGTTAATATCTAGTCGCTAACTTTTTAAAAATAGTTAATAACTACATCTTAACAACCGAAAAGTAGTTAAACTATTATAGTTCACTATTTGTAGCTAACTTGTAGTTAACTAGCTTATTGCCCAGAACTATACTTTTTGGTGTATGAAATGTCAGAGTTGTCGGCATTTTCTTACTGTCACTCTAAATGACTGTAAACGAACGTCGAAATGAACATTTTTGGAGATTGTTACTGGCTCCCGCTATTGCACGAAAAGTTAAGGCTACTGTTTACTTATTACAACCAGTGATCTCCTGAACCACTCCTCACGCTCCGTCCCACGACTTGATCAACCCTTGGACTCGGAGCCTATACGACGTTTGACATACCACGGTACTTTCTTTACCTCTACGGTGCAGATTAAGGAGTCCATCCCTTCTAAAATTTGTATGTTGTCGTCCAACTAAAAGTGAACTTTGAGTATTTATTTTTCAGTTTTTCAGTTAATAGTTTTTCAGAAAGTTTCACAGCTTGGGCATAGGCGCAATTGTCCCTAAATTCGCCACTGCATCGTTTTATGTGCGTTTTTTATCGACGAAGGATGCCAGACCGGATCGCATTACGGCTCAGACGAGGCACACTTGTTTGCAAAGCCTGCGTCGAAATTCCCGGCCAACGACCTCCGCAGACTAGCCCATAAGTAGCCCAACTTATTGTTTCCTCTGAATTCGGCTGGGTAGTCTAGTGGTTAGGGCGTCGGACTTGCGACTCAATGGTCGTGAGTTCGATCCCCGGCCGCCGCACTATCGGTCGGTTGGTACTGGGATTGATGACCGCCTTCGGGCGGGCATACCATCTCGGTATGTAACCAGCCACCCAGGCCAATTCAGCCTCCTGCCCTCTGTTGGACGGGAAATAAGTACCGGCCAAAGTGCGGTAATGCGCTGCGGTTGGGCAGTAAAGGCACGATGACTCATTCCAGTGGTGGATAAACGTGTGGGTAACAGGTAAATCCGTGTCATCCTTCGTTAACACGTGCCATTCTGAGCACTCTAGAGGTGAGTTCTCACGAAAAAGCGCTATACAAATGTCCTGTCTTCGATTTCAACGTCTTCAGTTCTCCCAGGTCGCCTTATGTATTTTTCGTATAGAGGCATTGTGTACTTGTGTATTACTATTATCTACTATAATGTAACTGCGCATTTCTCCCCTTAAAGGTATCTGTAAGTGCTTTGCATTGGTACCTTATGGTTGTCACTTACATGTATACTGCAATCAGCTGTGCTTTGTCAATGTGCAACTGTGAATCATTTAAATAAATAAACTGTGTCTCGGCACTTGTTGAGCTCTTGTTTTTGTGCATGTGTATAGGACGCAAACGGTGCGGCTAATGGACACGCGTTGAACGGCGTGGACACGACAACGTACGCCAACAGTGACCAGTTCCGTACGGCGTCTCAGTCGCCGAATTCAATCGAAATGTCCGAGTACACGAACGTCGACGAGTTCAAGCTGCAGCGCCCCCGCCGCGTCACCAGCGAAATCGGATACTACTAACTGCCGCACTGAAAGCGCTGTTTGATAGCGACTGACTTGTAATCACGCATGTCCGTCCAGTGGTTAAAGTCAGGGGGCGCAAGGGTGCTGAGCCCCCACCTCGGTTTTTAGCCCACCCACCTCAAAGTTTAGCGCCTCCACATTATACAGCCAGTTAACCGTAAAAATAGTATACAAAGTGTACAAGAATGCTATTCCCTCTAGCTCCAATTTCAAACCCCACCTACACTGGAGACGGGAAACTCCTCCCCACCCCCTTTGCAGCCGAAGTCAATCACCTATCGCTGTATGACTCAGACACCCACCTCCGGCGCACCAATTTAAGCACTGCGCATGCCTTGAAATATGATATTTCTTAACACAAATTCAGCGGCGTAGCGTAGACCGGAAATTTTGACTGGGGGCAAAATATACGATATATTTTTAAACGCGACTAAAGTGCGAAACCGCAGCAATCGGGGGAGGTACCCCCTGCCCCAGAACTTTCTCATCGGTTTTGCGACAATCTCACATGTCAATCTGGTCGTAGCTGGGAGGGGTCCTGACCCCGGACACCCCGGACCGGCTGCGACACTGCTCAAATTGGAGAGAAATGGGAATTTAAAGCGTGTAACACCTAGCGTGGTGTGTACCAACTTGGGTGACGTAGGGGTGAAACAGGTTGGGCGTCAAACTTGCGATTAAGTGGTCGCGGGTTTGACTCCAGGTTGGGGCATGGCCGCATAACAACTCTGGACAACTTATTCACATCATAGTGCCCCTGTCACCAAGCAGTATAATTTGGTAGTGATAAAAGGACGGTGACGCTCTGCGGCTTGGAAGGTAACCGTAGGCCATGCGTTACAGAGTTCACTGGTCTAAATCGGCCTACCTACGCGCTCAAGGCCTACAAAAGGGAGATGATCAACCCACCTACACTCTTATGGGTATGCACCCTTTACCTTTACCTTTTCTCTGTCACGAACCAGTATAATTTGGTACCGGCCGATGGGCGGTGACGCTCTTCGGCTGGGAAGGTAACCGCAGGCCTGGCGGAAAGTAATGGCAGCCTACCGCCGGGTGGATGGCTTTAAGTCACCTGCGGGCTGACTGCCTGTACACAGGGATCAGCTCCGGGCCCAACGCTTGGTAACGAGTGTGGGAGAACTTTACTTTTAACTTTAACTTTACATTTACCTTTTACCACTTATAGAGTGCTACTGTTTGAGGGTTCTACCACTGAGCAGTCGTCGATGACAACTTTTTCTCAAGCAGTTTTCGTCCTCTTTGGCACAATGGGCCAGACATGTTACGCCGATGTGGACGGTATTGGTCATCGTCACCATGTTTTCAATGTAAATTTGCAAAATTCTAGTCTTGCTTGATGAGATATTTATTTGTTCTAATTGGACGGCAACAGCGCATTCGACGTTCAGACGTGATAACCACGTCGCGTATATCTGTATGTCGGCGATTTTTCTATGCAGCTAAGCCGGCGATAGTTCAAGATTCTGACGTCGATAGTAATTGGAACTTATGTTTGACCAACTTCGTTTATAACAAATGGTATCGTCTCGATGGCGTCAAAACGATGTGCCCTGTCGATGGCCATTTCGGTTCATTCCGATGATTAGGCGACACCGACGACCACGGCAAACGATAGGCAGCCTGTGACTTCTTATTCACGTTTAGTTGTAACCAAGGCTTTATGTTTAGAGATATTGGCAATGTACGTTCTTTCCAGTCTCAATAACGATCTGGCTATTTCTGGTGGTCATAGAGCTTGCTGACCGATAGGTTGGACTTCCGACATGGGGTTACGGTTTCCTGTTAATGTTTTGCAGTAGCCATAGCTCTAAACGCACCGGTTTTTGAGCGAAATTCATTAGACGCCGGGGGGCGCAGCCAGCTATAAAAAGTAGGGTGCAGAATAGGCGCAGTGGAATGGATGCGGACGTGGGGACGGTTTCCCCTCCCACTACGTACGGGTGCGATCTGGGAGGGTGCTGTGCCCCTTCTTAGAAAAGTAAATCTTCTTTTTAAAGTAGTGTGTTCTGATGCATTTTAAGTGGCATTAAGCGTGGTTTGGAAGTTCTGCATCAATATTCGGAACGTCGTCCGGCAAAAGTTGGGTGGACTTGTTCACCCCAATCATCCCGTGGTAACCCCCCCCCCCATCTTTAGCCAAATTTATCTGTACTCAAGGAAGAAAGAGAATGTCGGAAGATTCTGATACCATTTCCGTCAGCTTATTTTCTTCCTTGCTTATACTTTCTTCCTTACTGTGCAAATAAACATTCATTCATTCATTCATTCATGAGCAGTTCATTTTGACGTTGTAGATACATCGTTGTATGTTGGTGCGCATAAGTTACGACGTAATGGTGTTTGTGTACTTTGCTCAAAATATTTATTGTAGTTTATACCGCGACTTTGATGACGTGGCTTTGGCGTCTATTGGGAATCCGGCATTTGTAAACTATCGATCCAGCAGTCTCCAAAGCTTTACATGGAAACCTCTGAGTCAACCTTTGGCCGATTATCCAGCGAAAACATGAAAGCTGGTCGTTATAGTATAGCGTGCATGTGTAGGCCTGTATATGCCTATTGTTTTTTGATCGTATTAAACAAGTTTAATACAATCTCACTGACCGTCTTAATCGTCGTTTCTTCGAGTTTTACAGTTAGATCGAAATGTCTGACATTCCTAAGTCGCTGCGGCGGTATATAAATTGTTTTGTTTGTTTGTTTGTTTACTTCATTTCCTTCCTTATTTTCTTTCTTATTTTCTTCCTTGCTTATATTTTTTTCCTTACTTGTTTAGTTCCTGACATATCAGTCTTATCTATCTACTTCTTCCAGACTAGGCCTAGACCCGTTCCGTTTCCAGGCCGGAGGTCGTAGGAGGTGACCAAACCTGGTTTTAGTTTTTTTTGTTCATTTATATTGTAGTATATTTTGTTATGGATAAACGTTTGCTTTTGTTGTGTTTCTTTCAGTTTGTCTGTACTAAGCCAAGAGATTGGCTGGGAAGAACGTCACCGAAATGTCCTGTTTTTGTGTCGGGTGGGACGCAAAACCTTAACTCAATCAATTCTTAGTCGCTGCATTTTTCTTGTCAAGTAGGCTGAGAATGTCCAACAAAAATAAGCCAAAATGGTTTCATATGTGAATCCGTTGCATGAACTGTCTGCTTCCCGTTCGCCAAAGTGTTTTTACCTTAACTTGCTTTCTTGCAGACTCGCACGTGCAACTTGAAGCAAAAGTCGACAATTACCAATATTGTAACATTCAGTTTAAGTATTTTGCACGTATAGTACGGACTTCCGAGATGCAATCGTTGGTTTTACTGCGCGACACATGTGCAGCACATATGTATAGCGCGGTGTATGTATGCCCGCAGTGTCTGTCTGTCCGTCTGTCTATCACAATCTGATGTTCTATTAAAACGGGTGAATAGATCTAGCTGGTTTACGGCAAAAGGCTTTACCCTCTGCAATAATGTATTATAAGGGAATTGGGGTATCTCCAAGAATAAGCCTACTTTCGTCTGGAACCTGGTCCCTAACTCTTGGTCAATTTTTCTCTGTTTTTTTTCAATACGGCACGTAGACCATCGCAAGTTTATTACACTGAATGTTCACCTTTGTTTACAACTAGCTGGCCGTGATGCAGAGCGTTGCGTAGTTCGTATGCGACAGCCAAGAATTTTAGCGCGAGACGCTGCTGCCAAGCGCGCACTTGCTATGACTGTGTGTCAGTCTGTCTGTCTGTCTGTCTGTGCATATGACGCTCATGCTTATGCATCTATACTATTAATTCGCTAACTACTGTAAAGCTGAGCAGGGCTTATTACCGGAGCTTATTACGATGGCAGAGTGTCTCCAGCATAGATTTAAAGAATTTTGAAAATCGGTTAAGAAATGACAGAGTTACAGCCATGAGTTTGGTGTCTTCCTTTTTTGGGACATGGTGTACATGCAATTAGTACACAATTTAACACACACGCATGTTATTGAAAAATTTACAGGTATTTTACGTAATTGTTACTACGCCCACAGTAGGGGTGCAAAGTATTGCGATCATCGTGCCTCTAAATATGTCTGTCTGTCTGTCTGTTTGCCTCTATGTTCGTCTGTCCGCTCGCATATCTTGAAAGTCGCAAGTCTAATATTCACCAAATTTTCTATGCATGTTACCTATATTGTAACAACAACAAGTTGGCCTATGTGGCTTAACGGTAGAGCGTTCGCTCGCGATCTAAACGGTCGCAGGTTCGAATCTCGGCCGGTCTGCTTCCAGGTAACAGCCTCGGGCAAGCTACTCACACGCATGTGCCTCTGTCACCGAGCAGTATAACATGGTGCCGGCCGATGGGCGGTGACGCTCTTCGGCTGGGAAGGTAACTGCAGGCCTGGCGGAAAGTAATGGCAGCCTACCGCCGGTTGGATGGCTTCAAGTCAGGCTGACTGCCTGTACACCGGGATCAGCTCCGGGCCCAACGCTCGGTAACGAGTATGGGAGAATTTTACCTTTTACCTATAGTTTATGGCTGTCGCTCGGTCTTCCTCTGACGACGGCGGCTTTGTGGATGACGTCATATTTTCACATGATGGAGGCAATAGGCCAGAATCGAAGTCGACGTGATGTTTCGTCGAGTTCGCCAGGTGGTATGCACCGGGTGCAAAGATGCTGTCTACAATTGCAGCCTTGTTTCTCAACAGCTGTATTAGGCAAGCCATGTTCAACGAGGTATTTAGCGTGACCAGAGTCCGTTTCGTTATCCGTGTCGTCACGCGACCACTGACCAGTCGGTCGATGTAGAGCGATCAACCGGACCGAACCAATACAAAACATCCGGGACGTGTCTCACACGTAACCATGGTAACCAGCGTTGAACCACTTTCAACCGGCGCCAGACTCTCTGTCTCACCAGAGTGTACAGTCACTGGCTTTTCTCCAGGCTGAGTGAATCCCAATGTTAACTGACTGCACATCAGAGTTGATCCCCTCAGCCAGGTGGAACGTGGGCGTCCGCAAGTGAGGTCTCCTCCAATGACTGGGTGGTCGGAGCGACGCCTCAATAACCCGATGGTGATCCTGCTGAAAGTCAGCACGTGCCACATGCCCAAAGAAGCGGCGCCGTCTCTCTTGAATAAGATGGGAGACAGACCCCGCTTAGCAAATCCCGGTTGCGGTTGACACAGTTCCATAACTATTATCGTAGTAGGTCAACTACAACCGTAGTTCGGTTACACATAGAACGTGGCTATTTTAATCGCATCTACATTCAGTATAGTGCGTGCGAGCAGACACTTCCGCCCTTTCATTTGACGTATACGACATCGTTTAAGGCCCGTCTTTGTTCCCGTGAGAACCATGCATTGGCGTGCTTGTATAGTCAGTCACGCAGCGGTCTATGATACCATGATTCTATTCGTACATGCAAATACATTTTGTCACACGGCGGAAAAATCATGCACTAAGTAACCACTGCGGTTATTACCGTGCGACGCTATGCGAGCGCGGTGCATGCTGTTGTCCTGTGTCTGTCTGTCCGTCCGTCCATCCGTCCTTCGCATATCGGTGTTTTGGGTGTTCTATACTACCAGTTGGCTGCATATTACACAGCCACATAAGTAAGTAAGTAAGTTGCCTTTTATTAAATGCATGTCAGTCGCACGGATAACATAAGGAGATAAACACATTTAAACACATTTAAACATATAAAAAGCGACAATTAAAACATGAAACATACCTACAAAACTTGAAGTCTCTCTCTTCCTCGGAGATAGGAGAGGCGAAGTAGAAAATGGGGGAGTGATTTTGCGTACTTAGAGATCACCCAGTCACTGAAAATAGCATTGTTTGATAGAACGCATACGAATACCTATTAGCCTTCCACAATAGTGTGTCCCTATCTTGCACCGTTTCTGAGATACTGGTCAAAAATTTCCGATTTTAACCAACCCCATCTGCATTTTGCGCCACGTTGCGGGTGACCCCGTTTGAATATTATCAAGATCTTAGGCAACAGAAAACTGTCGTCAGGCGATGTTTGCGTGATCCTTCGTTTAGCCATTTCGGCATCTTTTTTGACTAATGGTTTGTTTTTACGCTACCATGATGTCTCTGTAGGTTTTATTTACGAGGAAATGACAAAATATGAAACTCACTATCGCCTCAGTTAAAGACCTAAACTTCACGCAGTTCCGAATGTAGCAGGTAACCTATAAGTCGCGATTATATTATACATAATAATAAATAAATAAATAAATAAGTGAAGTTTTGTAGCGCAATTGGCTTAGATTGAGAAATAATAACAAGTCCCAGATGAAGCAGACATACCGCGCGACGCGCTGCTTTAGTTCACTCCCATAGTGTTGTACACAGAGGTGGATAAACGTTAGACAGACGTCCGTCGCCAGTTTATTATCCATCTTCGTTCACCATAAATGGTAGCACAAAAAAAGAAAGCGACAGCTTAACTATATCACGAATATATAACAACAACCTAATGTATATCGACAATGACTGAGGACTGAGAGACAAGAGTAAAATACAATAATATTAATAAATGATAACCATCTGACAAAATACATTTAAATGATTCCTGTATTTTATATAGAATTTACAAGCACGCCTGTCATAAAGTACACTGGGTAATTCGAAACAAAAGTACGACTGACAACGTTTAACAAGGTCGATATTACCAGTTTTGAATAGTTTTATAAAAAATCTGTTTAAGACAAAATCCAATGAATTTAAATCAGTTTTCCTCATCGGACAAGCTTCTAGACCGTACATTACACGTATATTACACTGAGCGTCCACCTAAGTTGACAACACGTGTGCAGGTCGACGTGTAGTTGCGAAATTTTTTAAGTGGAGAGTTTGGGACAAAGTTCCAGATGGAAGTACCTTTATTTCTGGAGATACCCGAACTACATGTATCTTCCAACACAGTGTAGGATAAGTTGAGGGTAGAGTGTACGCCGAAAAGCAAGCTCGATCCCTTTAGTCATTTTGATGGAATTCCGACTGTGACAGACGGACGGACGGACAGACTGACATAGGACCTTAGCTAATATCGCGCTAGCACAGCGTGGCGCGGGTAAAAACGAACATTTCCGCCTATTCGAACGCGAACCGAAATAATTTGCGTGCGAAAGTGGACACACCCAAAGAGTGCGTGCGTTGTGAGTGCAGCTTCTAATCGCACAATAGTAGGCGGAGACTCCAGAGTCGAAATGCCGTGGCAGGTATCGAGTATAAAGCTCACTCAGTTCGTGATCGACTGATGAATAGTCGCTTGGCGTTGTCGCTCAGCTGTTCACTTTGCCGTAAAGTCACACGGCACGCAAAGCGCCACCACGCCGTGAAGGTACGTAAGCGTCGTGATCCATAAATTATTTGCTTACCGAACAATGGTTGCCTTATTCGCCGAAGTTGGAATCTAATCGCGCTTTTATTCTGTTCAGTACATTTTAGCAACACAGAGGAGTTCGGTTTTTCGAATACTATGCATAATTAGGCTCGAGCATTTGCGTGTGGTTTAATGCTTATCTATAGATGTTGTCTTTTTACATGACACATATTACGCAGTACGGCAGTAGCCCACTTTCACTACGATGCTAAATATGGGAGCCGTATTTCTCACTGATTTCAACAAACGATAAATAATAATTCAACATACCGTAATATTTACTGCAGTAAATACAACCTTGTTTCCTCGACATATTTAGGGTTATATCGTGCGCGACGCGAAAAATCTAGTAACTCGAAACAAAGCAGTTACATATAGACCCAACAAATTTTAACAAAGTACGTATATTTTACCATCATTGTGTGTATGACCCGTTCTCACCTACCCCACTAAACTTTGCCTTGTCCAGTATTGCGGACCGGTATGGCTGATGACAGGCTGACAGCAGGATTGTTAGCAATAGGCCTACCAATAGAAAATATTGCAATAGTTACTGCAACGCTGTTGGCATAATTTCCCGAACATAATTTAATGTCTGCAAATATAAAACCAAATTCAGCAGTCGTCGTTAGATCAGCGTTCAATGCAAACCGACAACGACGATGTCTCTCAAAGGACGACAAAATTTATATCAAAATTTTATATCAGATGTAGAAACACCATCATTCCGAAATGTTCGAAGTATTCCAATTAAGTAATAGCAAATGTGGCATTGTGTATAACGATCTGTTAGGGATTCACGAATCGTTTAATTTACTATTCGTTTAAACGAAACAGCTAACCGAAAATTTAAACGAAAATATAGGCCTACACGACCGCATTATTGTGCTAACCGAATCCGATCCAAATTACTGAACATTTATAATGCATGTTTTAGTAGATTGTTTTTATTAATACCGCCACATGTTTGCTTAACATAATCGTACCTAAACTAAAACTATCCTTATACACTAAGTTCATGACATTTTGGGGAGTAAACAAAGGCTAAAGTCGACAGTCATTTCGTACAATTAGCTTCAGCTACAGCGTCAACGCATTGCCTTGCTCAACTCACTATAAAATAACGAATCAGTCTCATGTAGATCGTTTAATTGTTGTTTAATTTGCTAAACGTTTAAACAATACTTATTGTTTAAACGTGTAAACGTGGTTTGCGAGATTGCTGCAAGCCTGCACCGAGGGCGAAGTCTGCCGTCTTCGACTGTATCTTATTTCAGTTATTCTTGTAATTATTTTCCTAAGTTCCGCGAACTTTATTTTATCCATCTACAAAGTTCATGTGACGTCATTTAAGTTAAATGCCACAATTACTAAACTCGTCAAGCGTCGTTTCTTTATAAAAACAAACAAATCAAGAGTATTCGTTCGGATATTACAGTTAAAATTTCATTCGCGTTCACACTTTTATAGTCCATATTGATGTTAATACGGCGATCGATATTCACAGGAATGCGATCTTCGAGAACTCGAAACACGGATTTCAGGACTATGGCACTCAGTGAAAATGTACCACTCCCCCGAATTTGCCGTTCTCTTCCGTGAGGCGGTATTGTCTCAAAGTTCACAGCAACGTCGTAATTTGCGACTCCGATTTCGTTGAACGTGGATTTTTGAAAGATTTTAAGACGTTTTGAGGCATTTGAAT
>Ga0209780_1001590_pt1 | contig 15167 bp, 12 predicted proteins | sample WorMetexBAHAMAS2_FD_187384 | JGI IMG/M metagenome (GOLD analysis project Ga0209780, IMG submission 187384) | Marine gutless worms symbiont microbial communities from Max Planck institute for Marine Microbiology, Germany - Inanidrilus exumae... | ecosystem: Host-associated > Annelida > Digestive... | reverse complement strand
TGATCTTAGCTCTAGAGCTCATTGAAAGATGTGCGTTGTCTGACGCCGCCGTCGCTACAGGAAGGTAGTCTCCGCTTGTATTATTTGGTTGGAAGTGTTCTTATTGTTGTAGCAGGTTCCTAGGTGCCTTAGACTGTTCCAGGGGGGTCCGATGTGGTAATTAGTCATACCGCTCCCCAGCCGCAGTGCATTACCGCACCACTTTGGCCGGTACTCATTTCCCGTCCCACAGAAGGTAGGAGGCTGCGTTGGCCTTATCTTAAACATGCCGGGATGCCGGGACAGCCGCTTTAAGAGCGTTTTGTTCCAATGTGGCTGGTGTTTAGCGTTTTATTTATGTTACATTTTATTTATAAATTCCAACAGTAACATGTTTTATTATCCTTTATAGAGACCGAATTAGCGCGTCTTCAGATAGTCCTAAAAAGCATCTGGTGCTGGACAGGCTGTCTGTTGTCCCGGCTTCAACCACGCGGCAACGACGTCCCGGCTTGGATTGTGGTAATTGCTCAGTGGACGACGGTCTCACTTAGTACAGCGTCGCGACTGTCCCGGCGTCTCCGCCTGTTATACTGTCCCGGCGTCGTCCCAGCGCTCCGGCATGTTTTAGACAAGGCCTTTTAGCCGAGCTCATAACCTGATAAGAAGTGTCGTCGCATACTATCAAAGCATGCGCTTACGAACGAGCCCACTATTGCCGTTGAATGCGGTGGCTTGGGTTCGTTTTCGTGGTGAAACTGGATGATTTTTATCAACCGTGCCTCTGTGGCTGTGTACTGGTGCTGCGTGCGTACCGGTGCGCGCTTGGCTTCGCTTTGATTAAAGTTGACATCATCCGTTATCGGCTTATCACCGCGTGCGTGTTTGTGTTATCTGCGTTCATCAGAGGCTGACTGACTCACTGATTCAGCCGCTGATGCTAAATGTAAACAGTTGCCGTTCGGCATCGCAGCCACCGTTGGAGCGTATACTTATAGTATTAAACAAAAATCAGAATTCGCAGTCAACATGTTAATTCTTAAACGGATCGTCGCACGACCATGTGGAGTTTTAACCGTCGCAACCAAAACTCCACTTAACATGTAACGTTGGCCGGGGTTAAATTACTTTTGAAGGGGTATGGGAGCCTTACCTATCCAATGGCCAAAATATGCGAATTCCAGTGACAGTGACTCCGTGATTGTGCGTGTTAAATGGTTATTATGATACAATTTTAGTATTATGCTAACTACCAGTGGTCATTAATTTTATCTGAAATGCTTCAGTGTTGTACTTTTTATACTTTCTGAAAATATTGTTGCTTCGACCGCGGGAGCGGTTGAAAAGTATTGTGATGAATACGTCTGTGTTTGTGTGTCTGTCTGTCTGTCCGCGAGTATATCTCGGTAACCACACGCGCGATCTTTTCCAAATTTTTGTGCATGTTGCACGCGGCCGTGGCTCGATCCTTCTCCAGCGTCGTTGCGATACGTTATGTACTTCCGGTTTTGTGGATGACATCATTTTTTCGACAGTGGGCCGTATATCGGTATGAATTTCACTACCAAGGACCGATTTTGCTTAAATTTACTTATTTACCGTAAAGTCGGACAGGATTTAATTTCTTATTATTAAACGGCATAAATTTGACAAACTGTTTCGAAATACTCGCAAACTAAAGCAAACGAGGAACAGAGAAATTTCACGATTAATGGAAGAATTACTGAAACGCACGTCGCCGTACGGTAGCTATTGTCATGGTGGTAACGGTGAACGTTGGCGGAGAAACGAATATGCCAGTGACGACTTTGATGCTTGGACGTAGGAAAGCGAAGTTAATTTATCGTAAATGGGACTTAGGTTAAGGAACTATATATAGAGTTGAGGGAGAATTGAGCCGCTGACAATTATAGTGGTCCATTTGAAAATACACCAAAGTTGAGAAATTCGTATTGAAAGGTTTGCAGTGGAGTATACCCTGTGGTTTCCTGAAGCATGATATAACAACGTATGCATTCATCGCCTTGCAAACCCTCGTAAGGGGTGCGCGAGTATTGTTATTTAGTATCGGCCGCGAAGTGGGCGGTGCGATTGTACATCGGGCGAAATTTGGGGTTTTTCGCCCCTCATTTTTGTTAGGGGGCACTTTTATGAAATCGGCATAGCAGCGCTTCTTTTTCGAGTAAAGCCACGTCATGTGGAAAAGTTTCGAAAATTTCGGTTTGCAGACGTCGGAAAAAACATGTTGGGAAAAAAAGAAAAAGAAACATGCGCAAAACATAAGATCGACCGTTCACAGAACGGGCAATCTAATAAGGGAGCTGTAGCTGGACGTGTGGGATCCTAGCTCCCACTGAATTTAACCTCTGAATCTACTGAACGTTGATAAACGTTTCAACTTGCTTCCCGACTTGCATCACCGGCTGCCATTGTCGATAATTGGTTGTCAGTCTGATGCGTCGTTTTATTTCTACCCTGCTGTGTGTGATGCGTGTGACAGACGTCAAGCCGGTGACAGACTGTGTCAGCATTGGTGACATAGTCGTGTGTCAGTCGCCTCATGTCCAGTTGCACAATGACCAGTCACAACTGACCACGTCCACTAGTGCCGCCGGACACCTGCTGTCTAGTCTTGTTCACAGTTCACCAGCACACGTTAAACGTGAGTGTCGATTATTCGTCATCTCTATTTCATTAGCATACAGTGTTCATCGAAATGGTTTTTAACCCCAGGTTTTTAACTTTTTAAATGCCGAGATTTAGTGCTAAAATAGGTTTTTAACCGTTTTAACAGGTTAAAAAGGTTGAAGGGTTGAAATTATAAGTGAGTTTTTACCATGTTAAACAAGGATAAAACTAATATAAAATTAGCTCAGTATTAATTTCATACATAAAAAGTTACATAGTTGAAAAATAATCAGAATATAAAGTAAGAACCCACATTTTAACTCTGTTAACTTTAGGCTTGGAGTTTTAACCCTTTAACTTTTTAGCGAGGAATTTTAACGCAGTCCCTATAGTTTTGTTGCGTCGTCGTCTTATTCTCTATTTTGTACGGATACGGTACCGTTAAAAACATAATATTTCGGCATGACCCACTTTGATCACTATCTTCACTCCTGCGCATGACTGCATGACTAACGTTGGACGGCAATGGAGTTGGCGACGTATATAATAATGGTTTAATTCGCTAGCACTCGCCAGATGGTGTTTTCGTTTATTATAAGCTCTGACCTTCGTATTAGCCAGCGATTCCGTGGTTTTAATTAACGTTTGTTGATGAATGCGAGCAAGCTACATCGGCGACTGTTTTGCAACGATTAATGACGTCTATCCAGGTTCATCGTGCCCCAAATAACTGTTCAGTGTGATATAACAGATGGATAGATTTAATTTAAATTAGCTTCAGTTAACAGTCAACTACAAATATTTATCTAGTGCGAAGTTTGCGTGAAAAAGTGCGTGTTTATTACACTTTTCGCTGCTGCTGATGATTTCTGATGATGACGTGACCAGGTGAAGCAACTGATGAAGACACTTCACTGCTGACGTCACTGGCCAATCATTCTGACGTCACTCACAGGTATTTCAGTCGTCACGTTTTTGGTGGCATTTGATAGTGTAACGATGTTTTGAACGGTTACTGTATACGTTCCCCGACGTGACGTGTCCTCGACATGAACAGACATCCCAGGGTTTGTTCACATCACACGACGTGAACTGTAGGCACTTAATTTTCCCACATGCTAACTGGATGGAACTGATTGGAGTAAATTGATACGAATAATGAGATTTTTGATTATAACGGCACATAAAGCGAAATAAAGTGTATAAAAATAATATCAGTACTATATGGCTCTCATTCTCATCAAAAACTAAGCTTATATTACCGTGTACAGTTTATCGCTAAAGCAAACATGCAGGTCAGGCTCCAGAATTTCGGTGATAGAACCTCCACTGCCGGTTACGTTGTGTTGACATTGTATGAACTGTAATTAAATGGTTGTTAGCAAATACTGTCGGTGACATTAGGCTCTGTTGCCAACTCTCGATGCACGCGTATCTAGGTATCTGCATGTTTATTGAAGCCGGAGGAAGCTTGGCTAGTTCAATAAACATCGTCAGAGCTTGATATTATCATATTCTATGAGCTCACGTTGTTTATGTATGAAACACTTCGTCCTGAAACATGCAGTGCACGAAAAGTACACAGCGGCGAAATTAATAGATCTCGTTGCCATGACGTTGCGTGGTGGCTCAGCGGTAGGGCGTTGGACTTGCGATTTACAGGTCGCGGGTTCGATTCCCGGCTGGTGGCTTTCACGTAACATACGTCAACTCAGCCTTGCATCCCTTCGGGGTCGCTAAATCGAGTACCTGCTTCGGCTGGGGGTAAAGGCGGGATTCTCACCTCTGTCGGGTGGCAGGTAACACTGTGTGATCCCATATGGCATGTGTGTTTCCCGTAGCGGTGAAGAGCTAAGTTGATGCTAAACTGCTATACACTGTTTACTTTACTTTTACTTTAACGACGCCGCGTTTAAATGTATAGAGTTATCGAGAGAGAGTTGTCGAAGAAAACTAATTTGCTGTTGTTCGCTGGCTGTCCTTCTCTCTGCCTCTTTCTGTCTCTCGCTGTCCGTGATGTCAGCTATCCAAGGCGCCGCCGTCGTCGCCGGCCGGCCCAGGCGACGTCAGAAAATTGCCGGCGGCCGGTCTAGACCGTACCGGGCAGACGCCCGCCCGTCCGGCTTTCACCGGCGCCGGCCCGACCAGGAATCATATGTCTCCGGCGCGCTTCGGCGACAAAAGCAGCCTCCTTCCTGCGCGTCGCGCTCTCCGCCCGGTCTGCCGTTCTGTCTCGCTTCTCTCTCGCTGCGCGCACATCCGGAAAAAGCGGCGCCGCGCGTGCGCTCTGATGACTTCCGGCGGTTCGTCGGCGACGGTTTGAGCATGCTCGGATCAGTTACCTTGCCGGTCGTCACGTGGTGCCCGTCGACAGGCCACTTAGAGTATGCAGTGTCTCCACGCCGTCTTTAACGCTGCGTTCGACGTAGCAAAGCCAGTGCTTGATCGAAGTATTTGCAGTTAATATACATGCATATAATTACCTGCGCAGACGGCAGTTGCGTGCGTAGGGTTTTCAACGCTGTTTGTCTATTTTTCCAGATGATATCTCAATAACCGACGCAGCCAGGATCACCAAATTGACATAAAAATGTTCCAGGATGAGTCCTGGAAACCCATTTGTATTGGGGTCTTCAGACAACGCAATATTGCCGTTGTTGCGGCGTATACGTAAGCTACGCTGGGTTTTCCTTGCTGTAATTGCCCGCCGAACAAGCAGTGCTAGTGACCACGGGTTTTCCCTGCGTCACTTTCCCGCGTCTGCTTGCCACTGGGTTTTTCCCGCGTGGGTTTTTGCACTCTATCTTGTGAGTGCTGAAGGTCATGAGTGGAAAAAAAATTCGTGGTCACGTGGGAAAAATTCACGGCAGATGGTGGCCGAGGCTGTGCTATTAATAGCTTCGACTTCAACACGAACTTGAATATCACCGTCATTGACGTCGAGTTTTTTGTTTGTGCTAAAGTTGTTGTCGCTACCTCGAGACAGGGCTTCTATATAGTTGACTAAATAGCTGCGAAAATGTTCAGTTCGTATTGACACGTTTACTGTTTCATCTATTGGTATAAAACATGGCATATTTTACTGTCATCTTGTGCATCGATTCTTCTTTTAAAACTTTACAGACGTCAGTTTTTATAGTTTTTGTGTTATTATATTCATTCATTGTTGTAGGCCTACTTCGGTTCGTTCGCCAATGCTATACCCTTTTCAGAGCATCGATCCCGGTAAACACTGTACACCAACGCTGGGTAACAGAAATGGAAATACTTTCGACTTTTTAAAAATGTATATATTTCGGCATGTAGTTGATTCGATTGTCGATTAGGACTGTTGAGCGTGATAGGCCTACAGTGTTAGAATTAAATACAAAAATGCTAATGAGGGCCCGCATTCGCGAGCGGAGCGAGCGACAAACAATTTTTTTTCGGCCCCCAGGGAGGAGTTAACTGTTTGGTTGTGACTGTAGACATCATATTTAAGTGGTAAACAACTGCTAGACAAGTTTGTTGCATATTATGCTCTTATTTTGGATTTATTTGCGGCCCCCAGAAGTTTAATTTTAACACCTTGGGGAAGGTCGGTGACACTATTGCGGGGGTATCGGTAATTCTAACACTGGCGTGCTGGTTCATAGTGATGCTGACGCAGTTGGTGACGTGTTTTCTGCTGGTGATGTTGCTATTTCCAGTACGTTATCGTCGTCGTCAACGCCTGTTCCGTCGTCGTCGTCATCTTTACCTGCTGCCCGGCAGCTCGCACCTGTCTGCGCCGTCGCCGTTGTCAAGACGACCGGTGACGTCAGTTGGTCGCTAGCGGCGATGCAGGCCTATCAGACACTCGGCTGTCACGCTCCCGGCGCTAGTGGATTCGGTTCGACGGCGTTCTACGGACAGTCGTCCAGTCCCTACTCCACTATACCTGCCGGCTCATACGCTGACGGTCTGTTGCCCTGTGTTTTTTTCTGTGCGACCCTCTCACTGGCGGCAGAATACCGGAATTATAATCGGGGAAAAACTGAAGCCAAAGCCGCCGAAAATTGTCCTCGAGTCGAGGCCAAGACCATCTGGTTAATACTGACATGGGTTATCGTTCGCCGTGTCGGTATGTAAGTAGTCACTCAGGCCAACTCAGCCTCCTATCCTTAGCAGGACTGAAAATGAGTACCGGCCATGGGGCAGTGAAAACGCATCACATGAAAATGGAAGACATGTAATCAGTTCACTTTTAAGAGCTGTATACATACGAAATGCGTGACAGTAATCAACATTATAAAATGCGGTTGACTAACCACTATTAGAGCTATACATATTTGTTCATTTTTCAGTAGATCAGAACAGACACTTTATAAAGGCACTTATAATGTGCAAAAAATCACCGGGTCAGAATTGTCAGTTATTGTTTGATACCAATCTGGTTCATACTAGAATATAATCGTAAGTTGTATTGGTAAAGGTTTGCAAGTCTTGATCTGCTTAGTTAAGTTATTAGCTGCTATTTTTCTTTCAGTTTTTATAGTTTTTGTGTTATAATATTTCTCTCTACCATTTTGGTGAATAAAGACGAATATATATTGTATCAATGAAGGCGAACGTCGCGATCTGAGCATTGATGAAATGAACGCTGTACTGTACTTGCGTAATGATGATGATGATGGTGGTGGTGAATGATACAGGTGTAAAGATGAAGTCGTCGTCAAACGCCGGAGGCAGCGGTTCACAGCTCAACTCTCCGTCATCTTCATCATCGACGTCGTCAGCGATGAGTTACTTCGCAGCCGCCGCAGCCGGCTACGGCGCCGCCAACCACTACGCGGCGGCATTCGGCGCAGCCGGCTTCGGTCCGTCGGCGTCGGTACCGACGGGCAACAACAGCTTCATCACCTCACAACAGGTATATACCAAGACACTGTCACACTGAGGACAAGATTGGGGGCCAGCCTCCAATCTCGCCAGCAGGGGCGTCGCCACTGGATGTACTGGGGACATGTCCACCCCACTTTTGTCAGGGGGCGTTCTTGAGATTGTTGAGTTTAAAGGAGTGAGAGGGGGTCGGACAGACATGGAGCTTGCCGCTTCCCTTCGTTGACTGTGAAGCTGCCGTCTGCTAAGATACTGTAATTGCCTCAGCTTTCCTCTCCCCAAGGTCTACTCTAACCCCACACCTCCCCATCGACTCCACCTGTTATCCACCCCACCATTTTGGTCCGGGCGATGCCCCTGTTTGCTAGGATAAGTTTTTAGCGAACGTCAACTACGTTACGTTCGCTATATGCTATCGCAATTCCGTCTGTCGTCTGGCTGTCGCTCTGTCTGTCTGTAACGTTGGTGCACCCTACTCAGTCGGTTGAAATTTTCCGCAATTTTTCTTCACCGTACGGTAGCCCAGGGACTCTAGTTTTCTGATGCCAAAAATCGTTGGTGGGGGACGCCCCTTTCCCCTGAAATTTGTGTTCAAAGTGACCCACCCCCTTTAAAACAGCGAAATTTCGACAAATATCGGCTCATAGCGCCTCAACCCTGATAGCTAGCAAAAAAAGTTCAATTATCACTTATAGGAAGTCGACCACGCGCTTTCCAACGAGCCATAGATGAACCGTGTACGTTACCCCTAAGTTCCCCAAAGAGTGGCTCAAAAACGCGATATCGCTGTTTGTGCCAGTAAAATTCAACTTCTCTCGAAAAAAGTCTGCTACAAGTCTGCTGGCCTCTACATGTACGATGTCGTCGTAAAACGTTCACGTTCGCTATCTCATCTTCTGATGAGCTCTTGTTTAAAAATATATCGTGAAGCGAGAGGAGTTGAGATGCTTCATGTCATGTTTTTGGTGTCTACATTTTGGGAAATAAGTGGTAATATCTCGGAAACGGTGCACGATAGACACATAGTTAAAATTCAAGACTGGCCTATCGAATGACACCATTAAGGGTGACCTTTGGTGACCTGGGGGGCCACTTTTGCTGTTTAAAACCTATGTGTCCATCCACCACGGTGGTGGTTCGCGTCCACGATGGTGCGCTGGCGGAGTAACACGCGGCGTCATCAACAACATTGGTGGTAGTCGTCGTTGGTTGATCACAGTTTCGGTCCAGTTGATATCAGCAAGATTTGTTGTATGGGAGTCTGTTGATGATGCGCACGGCATTGCATGCTCTGTGTGCGATAATTGAGCCTAGTGCAACTATACGTGTACGAAACGATGCAGGTAGCGGAACAAAAACGTGGCACTTGCTGAAAGTGCTCATCAGGCTGACACCGATCTCTGTTTGCATTATTTGTACAACAGTTGGCCAATATTTCACTGATAGAGAGCGTCGCGCGGGTCTCTGGGCGATAGCTGAGCTTCTTGTTCATTATTTGCGTAAGGAAATCGTTAGTGAGTGTGTGTGTATGTTTGTCTTTCTTGATGATGTTAAGGTCGTTCTATCCTGCCTCACCAGATTTTCTGTTCGTTTGTTTATCTGTGTCTATGTCTTTTGCCTGTGTGTCTGTGTGTATGTATCTGTGACTAACAAGGCTCTGCCATTAGTGGCTACTGTTGTACAGTAAAGCGGTGTTTGCACAGTTTGCGACTGTCCAGTCTAATCTAGTGTTTAGTGGCACATCGTCTTGTTGATCAATAATGTGCACGTTCTTTTTCTCAGGATTTGATTAATCCATGACGTGACGATGCAGCTTGGACGCGATTAATACCGATCACAAACGATGCAAAGCTATAGAGAGAGGAGGGGCCCGTTGCTATAACGGGTCGTCAGTGCGAAAACGACAGTAGCAAAACAACGACAACTATGGATATAGGTCAAAATTTATTGATTTAACTAAAAGGGAGGTCGTTAATTTCCTTAGTATTTCATTTTGAAGCTTCACGCGGACTTGAAATCTGTGTACTTGGACTTGTACTGGTCCGGGTGGATTCGCCGGTGTTTTTTTTGGTCCACACTTTACGATCGGTTCTAACTGCTGACAGCAATTACTGTGTTTTGTCTTCTGTCGCTGCATCACGAGGAACTTGCGATGTTTATCAGCCGTTGACGTCAGTCCGTCATTCAGAGCAAAGTCATGTAGCGCCGCCCTGCGTCGCCAGAAAATGAGTCGCTTTCGGCGGTGTATGAGTAGAAAAGTTGTAAATGTGACACAAGTGCTCAAATAGCATAGTTCTTTTAGCCAACCGTTATTGGCTCATCCTGTGGTTTGTTTGTGTGTGCCTGCGTGTAATGTTGACGTCTTGTAGTTAAACGCCTGAACGAATCTAGCTGCTGGGTTTTCGTAGCTCGGTTTTCAGTGTGCGTCAGATGTGGGTCCGGATCTTTCAACGGAGAGGAAGATCACCCCGCTGGTTGGGGTGTTGGACTTAGACAATTTTCGGCTGTTACTTATTTAAATGTTTAAATTCAGGTCTACTTTTAGCCACGGTCGGCCACCCTAGCAATTGCTGAGCTCTTGTTAGTTCGCCGGACAAAATGTATCAAGTACTTCAAACTGAGAAGGCTTTTGATTGGCAGCCTTGTTGTGACGTCAGACATCACATAGGTGCTGTTAATGCAGTCACTGATCTAACGAATTGATGTCCGTGGTGAGCAGTATACAACCATATAAGCCATTTGAACTGTTATGATGGAAGGGGAGTTCGCGATCTAACCCAAGCTGTTTGTTCACGTCATGATAGCGATTTCGGGGTTCGATGAGTACCAAGAAATGTGGGTCAAATTCAAGCGGACTTTTGACTTTTGACCAGCGTGGCTTCAGCCTTGACCAGTTGCTTTGCGGCAGTTCAAACGCTGATGCAGCCAAGTCGTCCACTGGCTTTGGTGCGTAGAAGTGGATAGATCGCTGATATTGTGAGTGTTTCTGGGTGTAGGCGGGCGAATACAGCAACTACGGTTATAACCAGGCGCACTACGCCAATCCGTACTGCTACTATCCGTACATGTCGTCACCGTTGGGTGCCAGCATGGTCGCTCCCTCCACACAGACCTATCAGCTGCTACCTCCACCACCCTCCACAGCAGGTGCGTGTCACGTGACCTTCGTGGTTATGGTAATGCACTTACTGCTTACTCTGAATGACCGTTCGTGTGCGTGAAAAAAGGAAGCTAATATACACTAAAACAAATTAAAGTGAAATAGATATTTGTAACGAAATTTTAATACAAATTAGGTTTAAAATAACACAGTAAGTAAATGTTTGAAAACTGCGACTGAAGAGAAGAGAAGTTTCACAAGCAAAATATTACTGTTATCGATCTGTTTTCTGGGCCACCATGTACATTATACGTTCAGACTGCGTGGAAAGACAAAATGCCAGCACTAGTTTTCATTTACGAAATGAACATGTCGTTACGCAGGTTGAAAACATCACATACCATGTTTGAAACTTCTTATAGACACTGTTAACCCGCTTGGCATGGCATGCCGAACGGGCTTATGTTCTGCCGACGTTACTTTCTTTCATCTTCTTTATTTACCGGTCTCCTTGGAGACAAATTATCTCAGAATGTACTAGACCGATCTCCACAAAATTTTCAGGATAGATACATATGGATGGGCATTTGGGCAAGATCAATCAGACTTTTGCGATCGCTCAAGGGACAGTGCTATGGCGACCGATTTTTGGCACGAATGGGCGAAAATTGGGATTCTGTATTGTATAGGATGATCGCATGCACGATGCACACTGTCCATCGCTTACACCCAGGTGACGAGCGGCAAGACTTGCCAAGACCGTCACTGTGTAGAAAACGCGCGTTCTAACAGAAATGTCTTCAGCTGGCGTCTGAACGCACTGTCGTCTGTTAAGTCCCCAAGCTTGGTAGGCATGCAGCTCATTCCAAGCGTTGGGTCCAGCATGTGAAAAGCACCATTCGCCGAACGCAGCATGGATGCGCGCGTTAACACCGCCGATGACCCCTCTACGTCTGATAAAAAATTTGGTGAACTTTGGTCCAGTAATCCCTGAGTTTTACGGGCGCTTTTGTGCAGGGCGGGCTGCACGCTGGGCTCTGCCGCGCATTTCTAGTTTATAAAGATGAAGCGCCTTAATAACAAGTGATCCCAGCTGTTGCTGTTGCTATTGCTTGTCTTACTTACTTATTTTCAGCCGACGCTTCGTTTGTGTCCGGTTTGCTGACGTCATCAGCAACGGTGAAGACCGAGAATCCATCGAATGACGTCACTAAGAACTGGGTATCGCCTGTCGCCGCATCAGTCGCTAACACGGAAGACAAAGGTATGCCAGTCATATCCGTGTTTTCGTCATATTGTTTCCATGTTCTTCTTTATTTACCATAAAGTTAAACACAGCGACAGTACAGAAATAAAGGGAGAAAAGAAAAAAAACTTAATTGAGCTTAATTTCACTCACAAGAACTGGGAATGCTCCAGTGATTTCTCGTACTTCTACCCTATGTTAACAACTTCAAAATCAGACGCTGACATTGACATTGAGAAACCGTAATTTCTGTGTTATATGCCAGAAAAGTGTTATATGCGATCATCGTGTACTGTTGATTAAACGGAAATTTTGTGCGTGCGGAACTGGTCTACGAGACTACGACGGCATTTGGCTTTTAAAGGGGTAGCGTGCTAGGTGCGACCTGACAGTCCCCCACTCAAGATGCAGTATAGCAAAGATGGACAATAAATCAATCTCTGAAAAACTGGACTGGTTGAAATGTCGCCCCCGAGCCATTAGGTGGTAGCCTGGAGCGTCAACACCACATTGCCGCCTCTGACATTGTTCACAACCTATTCCAGGGTGCGAGTTGCTTCGTCAAGTTGTCCGCGTGAACGACTGGAAGATTCGGTCTCATGTGGCAACACTGAGCGTACGTCTATACAGTCTATACTGTTAATTTGACAGACGCTCTATCGCTGTGCGGAGCTTATTTCGGAGGCGGAGCTTCTTCAGCAGGTCTACAGAGTCACGTGATTTCTTGCAGTGGGTGTATTTTTAGAAGCGGCATCGGCGTAGGCTATTCGTGCTGAAGGCAAAGGTCGCATTTAGCTAGCGCCGGTCCAAGATACACGTGTCTAAACCCAAAACTCTGGGTGGCAGAATGGACGGAGAGCGTGTTAGAGATTTATGTTTATCTCAATCAGCTGTAGAAAGTGCATTACGCATGTCACAGAGCTGCTTTTTCATCTGCTGCTTTGTTTGTATTTATGCTTGTGTGTTATTATTTTTTTTCTTATTCATCATCTTTATTTCACCAAAACTGGTAGAGACAAAAACCAATAAAAGAGATAAAAAGAACTTGTTGGTGATTAAAGATTTATATGTTAGTGCGATACCGTGCAGCAGCTAGCGGTCTGGTTCTTCTTCCGAAATGTTTGTTTAGTGTGAACGCTAAATCCTGATGCGCAGGGCGAGATGCTGCAGTCGCTGCTGCGGCTGCTGCTGCTGTTTCCAATGATGATGATGATGATGATGATATTGATAGCGATGGTAATGAGGCCGTCGCATACAATACATCATCCGATTCTAATCCATTTTCAGGCGTCCTTGACGCTAATCCTGTCCGGAACCGCCTCCGCCGCGGTATTGTTATGAGAACCGCGGCGCCCAGTAGACAGGAGGCGGCGTAAAGTGGCGCATAATTGCTCGCTGACGGCTGGCACTTTATGCCCAGTATCTGTAGTCGACGGCGGTGAAGTCGTGATGCGGTCAGAGTTTGCGAGGATTCCGGGCCCCGTCACGGCAGAACTGGCAGACACCGCGGCGTGCCCGTGTGACGCTAATGTGCCGTAATGAGTAGCATCTGTCAGTTTCACATCGTCCCGTGATGGCACACAGGGTAGCACAGAAAAACCAGGCCGCGGCCGCTATACGTGTGCCCGTAACTTCGCCAAATGTTGATCGATGTTTACCGCGCGACGCTATGCTAGCGCGGTATATGCTGTCGTCGTGTGTCCGTCCGTCTGTTTGTCCGTCCGTCCGTACGTCACACGCCGGTATTGTACCAAAACGGCTAAACGTATGATCACGCAAACAACGCCGTACGATAGCCTAGAGACTCTAGTTTTTTGATGCAAAAAATCTCGGCAAAATTTCGACGGGGTCACCCCAAAGGGGGCGCTAAATACAGGTGGGGTAGGTTAAAACGGCGATTTTCGACCTGTATCTCGCTATATCTCAGAAACGGTACAAGATAGGGACATAGTTACTGTGGAACGCTAATAGAAACTCGTATGTGCTCTATCGATTAGTGCTATTTCCGGTGACCTTGAGTGACCCTAACTACCCGAAACCAGTCCATTTTCGACAATTTGCATCGCTTTTTATATCATCGTAGTGAGTAGAGTTAAGAGACTTCAAATTTGGTATTTGGTACATAGGTTGACGGTAGCAAGTGCTAGCCCATGGATGGCAAACCATTCCTGAAAGGGGCGTGGTTAAATTACGTGAACCATTTACATTTTGGCGCGCACCAACCATATCTCTCCAATGGCTTATCGTTTCAGGTTAAATATCCCGCCAAACCTTAAACTTGCCGCCACACTATATACCTTCGGAAATGTTCTGCACATTTCTTCGACTCAATTACTGCGCCACGCTGTATACGTGCATTCCACTGGCCCATCTCGATACTGGCTGGCAATATCCGAGACTCCAGATATCACCACCTCGCATTAGGCCGATTATCGCTTTATATTCCACCTGCCAGGTGAGTTAAAGCTATTGTACGGACCACCTGGCATGCTTAAGAGGACTTTTATTGTAATATTTACGTATTCTATCACGTGGGACTGTTTATGACTTCTGTTCACTGGATACTGTATAGCATTTAGCTGTATTGTGATTGCGGTAGTATTAAAAGTCTCGGTAAGTACGCCATGTAGTCCATCAATTATAACCACAGTTTGCTCATCTTGATCCAACTCCCTGTCCTGCGCAGTGAAAGATAAATTGAACTCAGTCTATACTGTTAATTTTTTGTCGACTGTGACAACAACGTCGCGAACATTTTCAGCAATGCTGACGACTCATGCTGCGAGGCGATATCGAAAAATAGTTACCATGTGCTTCATCATTACCTCCCAGAAACAAAATAACAATATCGTAACTTACGACAACGCTCCCAGTCCCACAATAAAACATTTTATTACCAAAACCCCTTATTTATCTCAATAAACTGGACTAGTTGATTAGGATGCTGTATAAAGCATGCAGCATTGAAATCTCCTTATAATGGTTTTTTTTTATTTGGTCGGATATCCTTCCTGCCACCCAACCGCAGATTACGACAGAAGTAGAGCTTCTCCAGTAGGTCTACAGGATCACGTGATTTGTTACAGTGGGCTGTGGGTTGCAGCAGCAGCAGCGTTGGCGCCGGTCGGCCATTTCTGCAAGTTCGTAATCTTCTTGAATCTAGAAGAAGCCAGCACTCACAACAGCGCAAAACTCTCGCCGGCACTGTTTTTTGTGCCGCGTGACCTTCACCTTTGACCTTTTGACCCCAAAATAAATGGGATTCTAGGACTCATGGTGGAACATTTCTGTATCAAGTTTGATGATCCTAACTACATCGGTTTTTGAGATATCGTGCAGAAAACAGGCAGACAG
>Ga0209780_1001589_pt1 | contig 15172 bp, 14 predicted proteins | sample WorMetexBAHAMAS2_FD_187384 | JGI IMG/M metagenome (GOLD analysis project Ga0209780, IMG submission 187384) | Marine gutless worms symbiont microbial communities from Max Planck institute for Marine Microbiology, Germany - Inanidrilus exumae... | ecosystem: Host-associated > Annelida > Digestive... | reverse complement strand
ATATATATATATTGAAGCGTTCACAGACATAGTAGTAACTAGAATGCCCTCAACTGAGGTCGCACTGACCACGTTAGCAAAATGTTTACCCATCACGCCGACAAATGTCACGGGGGTAGGGTTTTTACCTCTGTTTGTCTGTTTTTCCACGTGACATCTCAAACACCAATGCAGCTGCTAGAATCATCAAAAACATGACACAGAAATGTTCAATGATAAGTCCTGAAAACCCATTATTTAAAAAGTTAAAAAAATAAAAATTAAATTAATTAAAAATTTCTTTTTATTTACTTCAGCGTCAAAAGGTCAAAGGCATATAGGCCACGAGTCACAAAACATTGCCGGCGTGGATCTTCGCACTCTTGTGAGTGCTGGCTTCTTCTAGTTCCTCCCCGTCAACGTGGCCGACGACCTTGATCTTTGAACTTGAACCAGCAAGGTCATATATCATTTCATTCAAACGTTATCGTCCATAGATACACAGACACAAGCATCGGGCCGACTGCTCTATCTGGACCACCAAAGTGGTCAGTAATAGTCATGTCATCATACCCGACTGCAGCTTGTAGAAAAAGCCGGAATGCCGGTGATGAGCTGTGGGAAATGCTGTTTCGCTATGTTGGCCATTCTGCAGAACGTCAGCAGCTGGTCAACGATGACAAAACGACCGTCGAGAAATTTGGCCTTGACGCCGTTGCCGTAATTGTTCAGGAACCGCGAGTTCTTTATCTCCACCCGTCCCAGGTAGCTCTCAACCACTAGACCGTTACCTGTATTGCCATCAGGCAGCGACGGTACAAATCTTAACAATTACTGAAAATGAAATTGCATTGCCATGCAAAACAACTTAATTTACTATATAAAATTTGGCAACCAAACTACACTAGATCATTGCGAAGTGCACAAAATTTCAGTGGCTAAATACACTCAAATAACTAAATGTTAGAAACACGCCGCATTCAGAACACTAGCTGAATTCAGCTAGAACCGTGGGCGCGCTTTGATCGCCTCCAAGCTCCGCCCAGCGTTCCTTAAATTATACCCTGGCCAACTGGTTTGTCTGCAACACTATGACACTGCGACACAATGGCTATTTTACCAAGGTTGATATTGTAGCCTACCCACGGTGGGTTTACGGACGTTTCCGGGAAAGTCACTTTTTCGTCCTCCTTTTCGCGATCGCTCAAGGAACGTTGCTATGGTTACCGGTTTTTGGCGCCAATCGGCGAAATCGGCATACTCCACCTTCATTCTGTGTGCTCACATTCCACAACAGATATGAGGATCGCAACATCCCGATGCGAGCGCTAACACTGCCAATGACCCCTCTACGTCTGAGTAACCTCTATGAGTTTTGCAAGTGTGTTTGCGCTACACGCTGGGTTTTGCCACGCATTTCTAGTTGAAGAAGCTAAAGTTAAGACATTTGTATAGCGTCTTTTCGTGAGAACTCACCTCTAAAGTGCTAGACTGACTGACTGACTGTATTTATTCGCCTCAGAAAACACACGATGTGACACACGTATTCAAATATAACAGAGGCAGGCTGCCAGAGAGGCACGCGTAAATCTTGCCATTCCATGTCCCTGTAACTTTTATCAAATCATGGTTACGCGCAAGGTTGAGCTTTTTACGTTGAGTGCTGTTAGATCTTCCATAACAGTATACATTGTGATCCTTTCAAGGTTCGCCGCTGTCGTAGCACAAGATCTCTGTGACGTCACTGTCGGAACTTCACAAATATACAAATGGCTCAGGTTTATGTCTGGACGCTGTATTCACAGACATGGCTGTATTGTTTGTCCCTGCCTCAGCCACTGTCTCTGTAGTTCCACAAATTCTAATATGATGAGCTTGCTCTATGTCCTGGAGTCGAATGCCAGATACACGTAGCTTCTGCTGTATGAAGTTTAACACAGTCTGATGACAATTTTGATCAGATCGTGTAGCCAAACCTCGAATTCAGATATTGTTACCACGAATCTGCTGTTCGCTATCCTTTGCAGTAATAATTGACTCGCGTACCTCTGATCGAACTGAATCGACTTCATTCAACATTTGTGCAAGATCAGTAACTTCCTCAGGATCCGCTTCTAATGCTATCAAGCGGTTCTCAACACTTTCCAGCCAGTTGTCAAAGTCAGTCAAATGTTTATTAATTCTTTTGTTAACTCTCTAGTGGAATGAGCCATCCTGCCTTTACTGCCCAGCCGCAGCACATCATCACACTTTGGCCAGTACTCATTCTCCGTCCCACAGAGGGTAGGAGGCTGAGTTGGCCTGGGTGGCTGGTCACATACGGAGATGGTATGCTCACCCGACGACTGTCACCCATCCCAGTACCAACCGACCGATAGCGCGGCGTCCGGGGATCGAACTCACGACCACTGAGTCGCAAGTCCGACACCCTAGCCACTAGACTACCGAGCATTGCTCTCTTTATGTTAGCTTTCCAACGTAAAACCACAACTGTGACGAATTCAAACGAGATGCGGTGACGAAATAGAAACAGAACTGTTTACCTCTGCAGTTTGACACGGTGCAGTTATACACGATCGTCGACGTCCGAACCTCGGTGAAGTTGGTTCCATCGAGCGCCACGTTCTGGATCGTCACGTTGACCATCGACGGGACGCTCGGGCTGGCACGAATGGCGGGTACTGGATTGCGATGAGGGTCGACACCAGCGTACATGACATCGACATTCTGCAAGATCGAGGATGACTCGTTGATGATGATGATGTCGTCAATAGACAGCGACTTGGACGCGTTGTAGAACTCGAGACCCCACCAGTAGTCTCTGGCCGGGTTATCAGGCGCCAGACCGTAGCAGTGTAGATGAATGGTCTGCTGATGTACTGCAAACAGCGTAACAATATCCTTTTTCAGTCTATCAAAATTTCAACAATTTACATTACATTAGGACTATTTAAAGTGGCCTAAGTAAAAAATCTTGAAGGTCCACTATGGTGATAGGACTAGAACAGAATAATGTACGGGTATTGGAATGGAATTAAAGTGAATCATTAAAATCGCGGCCGTATTTTAAACATTAAATAAAGAAAATTAATTGCATTCTGAAATGCATAAAATAGTTTACAAGAAACATCACAACGCCGAAAAAGATGAGTGGACGCAAAGATTTCATCTAAGAATATTAGCAGGTTGACATCTGAGCCGTGCTACTGATATACGATACATACGGTATATTTATACCTTTAGCTGGAGCAAACCGATCGACCATCGGGGGGGGGCGTCTCCACGTCTAAATAGTGGGGCGTTCAACAAGCTGAGTCAAGCAGAGTGAGAGGAGTCGCCCCTCCCCATAGGGGCGTCGTCAGATGCGGATTAGGATAGGCACGTCCACCCCGCCTTGTCTCTGAGGGCCCCCATAAGACTAACACAGATTCAGTGAGTTCTAAGGAGCTCTCGTCGGGCAGAAAGCTTGCTGTTTTTCTCCACTGATTCCGAAGTGGCCGTCTTGCTGGAATTTGCTTTCAATTTAAGGCGGCTTATAATAATTTGCAGCCTACACTTTAGTAAATAGATCGTCAAGTATGGATAATACCAATCAAAAAGTACCAAAACACCATTTAAGAAAAACATTCATTACTTTATTGCCCGCGGTAAGGGTGCAAAGTATTGCAATCAGCGTGACCGTATGCCTGTCTGTCTGTGTGTCTGTTTCTTTGTTAGACCGCTCGCATATCTCAAAAGCGTACGTCCAAATTTCACAAAATTTTCTGTATGTTACCTGTGGCTTAGTCTTCCTCTGACAGAGCAGTGCAATACGTTATGTACTTCCGGTTTCGTGGATGACGTCATATTCTCACGTAATGGGGCCAATGAGCCAGAATCAAAGACAACATTATGTTTCGTCCAGTTCGCCAGGTGGAGGCACCGGGGGCGAAGTTGCTGTCTTCGACTGCAGGCTTGGTTTTCCATGGAGGGAGCACAGCCCCCTCCCAGGACTTACACCCTAGGGGAGAAGGGAGACCTATCCCCACACTCACCCCTCATGACCTTTCGCCATTTCACAGTCTCGACTCCGCGTACTGTCCACCCCACTTCTTAGGCCGCATCGCAGAGATCCGATAGCAGCCTATTGCCACAGACGGAGTAGCGTGGTCGGTCGATCTGTGTGTCTGTTGGTCACGTTCGAGAGCCCTACAAAAACGGCTGAACCGATCGAGATGCCGTTTGGGTGGGTGACTCGGGTATACCCAATGAACCATGTATTAGATGGTGACCTTGATCTCCCAATGGGTAGGGGCAATTCTTATGGGATGTGCGGCACAATAAAAGCATTACGAGATTCTGGAGTGAGCTGCGCCAAAATGGCTGAACCGATCGAGATACCGTATGGGGGGTTGACACTTATGGGATCAGAAAACCATGTATTGGAAGGGGGTCATCAGTCATAGCATTGATGAAGTAAAGGTTTTACATCCCACCCTACAAAATAGATCATTTCGTAGACGTTGTTCTTCCCAGCCAATCTCCGGGCTTAGTACTGAAAAACTAAGTCAAACACAACAAAAGCAAACATGCATCCGTACCAAAATATACAACAACATAAAATTAACACAAAAAACTAAAGCCAGGTTTGGTCACCACCTATGATCTCCAGCCTAGAAATGGAACGGGTCTATTCTGGAAGGAGTAGAAAAGTCAGGAAGTAAATGCGTAAGAAAGTAAATAAGTAAAGAAGAAAGTACAAGTAAGGAAGGAAGGAAGGAAGAAAGTAAGTAAGGAAGTTAAGTAAACAAATGAACAATTTATACAGCACCGAAAATCAACAAATGAATCAGGGCGCATTACCACTCCGGAGCCCGGGCTATGAATCTTATGAACGCCGTTTGGCAAAAGTGACATAGACACGTCAAGCCCAGTTTGTCTGGTAACAACGCCGCTGTCGACCATCGTCAGCAGCCAGAAACTCACCGCAGATGCGAGAGCCTATCCGGATGCCGGCACTGCCCGGACACTGCATCAGATCTTTCTCCGATCCGGAGCAGGACGGCCGATGAAACAGCATGAACGACGAATCGTTTCGAGCCCACGACAGGAAGCTGAAGTTGCCGGTGTCAAAGCCGAGCTGACGACAAGCAACGTCCACATCCGCCTGTGTCCAGCTTCATCGTAAACAAACAAACTATTGCATCAGAAACACAGTCAGACAACAAGTGCTATTAAACAGTGCAAAATGCCATAAATACAATGGCTTTTGTAAGATATTATTACTGGCCAGTCTAATGGGCCAGTATCGTTTTGCTTGCTGCCGTCTGTCTGTCGTCGTCTGTAGCGCTGCCAGTGGGCGGGCGGCCCTTCCACCAGGCGCGTGGGCGGCCGACACTGCACGGCGGGCCAGTACGGTTACGTCCCGTTAGGGCGATAACATGTTTTTACATAATTGGATCAACTTACTAGTTTCCAGTTGTGACCAACTGTGATACATATCTAAAGTACAAATTTGAAAGTTGTAAAATAAAGCACAAAGCCAAAGATTCAAAAACTGTCCCACTGCAGTTGACAGTTGACATATGAAAAGTTATAACAAAACAACAACAGCAGTTTGGAGAAATAAAAAGACATTTCAGTTTAATAAATCTTCGACATAATTTTGAACCTCCCTACTATGGTAGAAAGCCAGGTATGCAGTCCTGACATTTGTGTCACGTCGTCAAAATGACAGAATCGTTTGATGTTTGACAACGTTTAAGGAGAAGCATTTAGGTTTGTGTTTGAAACTGTTCAGTGACACTATTGTCGCCGGTTGCAAACTGTTTCATAATGTGGACACACAACTAGCAAAACTCGGCCGTCCGGTTGACGGCTTTACTCTTGGATGCAAACGTTTTCCACTGGGATGCACAGCACTTGTAGACGTGCTGAAGCAACTCAGTGGTCGCATGTCTACGCAAAGACACTGGCCTTCAAAACAACTCAATGCCGAACTGGCAGCCAACGCAGGCTATGAGGAGTAGGCGTGACGTGTTAAAATAAGTAAGTAAACTACTTCAAAAGAGCCACAACATTCCGTACTGACTGTAGTCGCGTCATCTGGGTATCAACTGTTCCAATCAATATGGCGTTGCAGTAGTCCAGTCTGCGACGCACTAATGATTGCATAATTGACCTCAAAGCATCCTGTTATCCAAAGCCGAGCCGGCTGCTGCCACGAGACTGAGCGGTGATTATTTAGAAGGGCTGTATGTTTCGCTGCTGTTACTGCCTTTCATCTTTTCAACGTTCCCTTGGAAACCAATTATCTCAAAATTTACTGCACCAGCTTCATCAATTTTCAGGATAGCCATGCATATGGGTAAGCATGATCAATCCGACTATTTTTTCGAGATCGCTCAAGGGACGTTGCTATGGTGACCGATTTTTGGCGCCAATTGGCATACCCCACCTTCACTGTGTTCGCTGGCATTCCACAACGGATGGGAGGGTCGCATCATTGTTGCATAGCTTAATACCGTCGATAACTCCTCCACGTCTGACAAAAATGTGATCTTTGATCCATTACACCTGAGTTTTGCAGGCACATTTGTGCCGGGCGGACGGGCTACACGCTGGGCTTTGCCACGTATTTCTAGTTCTACTGCAAAACTTTTGTGCAGCGGAATGCCTTTCTGAGGCTAAACAAAGGAATCACACGCTCTTCCTCATTCACAAAATGATTTCTGGGTGAAGAGACGTCAATCTCTTTACAGTTGATTTCTTATGCCAGATATACATTTTAAGATATAGTATAAAATATTACAATATCACTTACTTCTCGAAATTGGCACAAATTCCACGCCATTTCTCGCTGTATTTGATCTGAAGCCGTCCAAAATAAACACTGGTTTCATCAACCAGTCGAATGTCCTTTGGCCACGATGGTACAGTTTCTACAGTTCCTGGCTCGCTTGGAAGTTTAGTGAGCAGAATGCGATTATCAACCGTACCCTGACAGAAAAACACAATCCACACACGTGCCTTTATGTAATACGTAAACAATTGTCAGAGAAAACATGTACATTGCTTGAACGTTAATATTAATACTAATATTAATAGTATTAAGTGTGCAATAAAACAGTTTTATTCTTAAAAACAAATTTTAAACAGGCAAAATGTCATGGAACCAATTGTCATTTCTGCAAGATCATGCCACCATCACCTGCGCCGGAATCTTCAGCCTACTGAAGTTGGTGCAGTATCTGTCAAGAAGAAGAAAGTATACGAACAATGCACTCTACATGCATTTTGAGGCCAAAGAAAATCAGTGCGGTGGACTTACGGTGTGAATTACATTATATACATTTATTTAACATGGCAAACATTATATAAAGTTGCCTAATGCTGTATTTTATTCACTGCTCAGTTGGTATCCATTTCCATATACAACTGTAGAAGTGTCAAATTTTAAAACGCTAGTCCAGAGTTTGCAAATCTTCGTTTACATACTATATACATGCACTGTAAACATAAGTATACAAAGAAAAACAAGACCAAGGCAAAACGAAGATTGAGTCTGAGATAAAAAAACATTCAAAATACTGCGGAAAATGTATTACACAATTATGGGCATATTACATTTAGTTTGACCTGTGGCTGCACTGACTGACTAAAAAAACAAAAGAGACTGTGATCAGTGGGGAAACTTATGTATGTTGCCATTTGAGTAACGTAACACAGAAGACTTTTGAGGATACTACTGAAGAACAACTCTTACATGTCCCTGTATTACTGCTAAGGCAATGAGTCAAGCGAAAATCATAACTGCAAATCACAGAATGAAATGCTCTTTTATTTGTTTCACGGCTTCACGACCTCCGACACTAAAACTCAGACCATAAGTACACATCTGTTAAAAAGAGATTAAGATGGATGGACTATTCTGAAGACAGAGCAAGATGTCTGACACAAGGATCAACAGATTAACCATCCTATTTTTGGTCTCAACTTGTTCAGACCACAGTGAAATTCTGAGACCAAATAACACAGCTGATCTGAAACTGAGAAAATACCGAAACTATTTGTTTATTCTATCAACCTTTGCTAGCAGTGTTCCGTTGATGGCCAGCATGACTCCGGGAGCAAATCTCAATTTGACTCCTGGCTCCAAGTTGAGTGTGCGATCTTTGGCGATTATGGCGGTGTGCATGACGTCACACACAGCTTCCCTGATGTGCAGCGTTCTGTCGATGTATCCACCTCGAGACAATACATCACATTGACTCTTGATTCCCGATGGCAAACTGGCAAAAAGCGCAGTCAAGAACACCATCACGATCCGCCACTGACAATCCATTGTATGTCACGGTTGTATCCAGCTGGTCTGCAACGGTACAGTCTGTATACACATTCATTCAGTCATTCAGACACTCATTTGCTGATTAGAATCTTATAGAATAATAGAAACGTTAGCAACATTCTCACAAATCAATGATATCAATGTACAACTAACTTGGAAACCTACCAAGTGTTAAAAACGAAAAACACAATCCACACACATGCCTTTATGTGATACGTAAACAGTCGTCAGAGAAACATGGGGTGAGATCAGGATCTGTTCAGCAATGCATAAAAAGACTATACTGGGTATACACGGTCTTGGGCGGGGATTTAGTTCCGCCAGCTTAAAAATGACCAACGATGCAGTAGACCTAACCTCCCGATCTTGTTGCCTTTTTGTTCAGCGATGACCCAAAACGGGAAAGAATAGGGAGGCTCATTTAAGTTATTACGCTAGCGCCTACAACAGCGTGGAGACTAACCAACCACCACAACATCTATTTATCACTTCAATGTGATATCTTTTGTAATTGCTGTTCTTCAGTTAAGACGACCAGCGAGTGAACAAGAACAGCCCGAGGATAAGCTTTGTACGGTACCAACCACAAAACATTCAAAACTGGAATTACAACAACCGAGTTATAAGCCTTATGTGGTCAGTATTGCTGACTATTGCGACAATCAAGCCCACTCTTAAATCCCTGCTCACGCTAAGTCAGATTCACTGCTCAGAACACTGCCCTAATCTGTATTAGTAACAGGGCCTGCGTGTGCATTTATTCCACATACCGGACATGAATCATCTAGTTAATCTATAGTTCTGTTTAGTCGCGTACTCAGCAGATCGGGGAACTGTGCAGGCAATAATTAATGTATCCCCGCCAGTATTCTCCGGCATTAAGCCGCTCATAGTCCATCCGAGGCCAAAGTATTTTACGTGATCGTGCGACAAATTCGCTGTGCATTACCGATTTCATCCAGTACCCTCCATCGCGCCGTCGAGCAGTCGTAGCGATTCTCACCTTTACCTGCATGCACGTGACACCAATAATGAGATGTAAATGGGTCACAGCAAGCAGTGCGCACCTGGCGAGTGGCTGTGCTCAGGCAGCAGCTGCGTGGCGGCGTTTGTGAAATGACAATATTTACGGCGAACCGGCTACACGCAGGCGTATTGGCGTAAGTAGGCGCAAAACAAGAAGGCACTCAGTGAAATGCATACCTCCGCCACGCACATTGAAATCGGTCGAGCAGTGTCATTACCAGCAAGTAGCAGGTGCGCGTGTATGTAAGCAAAGTAGGTTGTTACGGTACCCACGCGACGCCGCTATGCTAGCGCGCTATTTGCTGTCATCGCGTGTCTGTCCGTCCGTCACAAGTCGTATCAAAACGGCTAACAGTAGGATCACACAAACCATGCCGCACGATAGCCCAGGGACTCTAGTTTTATGATGCGAAAGATCTCTACGAAATTCCGATGTGATCATCCCCAGCGGGTACGCCAAATGCCGGTGGGATAGGTAGAATATGCGTTTTTCGATTGGGCGAGAATTAAGTCTCATCCGCTATGGTGGTCCGCGTCCACGACGGTGCGCAGATGTGCACAGTGACCCCATTCTACGCGAAACCCAGCAGCCGCTAGGGTGGCAAAATTACGATATCCATGATATCCAAAATGTTCCGGATCACTTCCAAAATTTAACCTACTCTTATGTAGCCAATAGTCTACTGATTTCCAAAATTTCACGAAAATCCACCCTTAATTTTCGAATTAGTCTGCTAACAAATGAACAGGCAAACGGAGGTCAGACTGATGTCCGCCAACCACGTTGCAGATGTTGGTTGGTTGGGAGATTAACGTCCCCTTTCATGATAAAAATAGACAATATCGGGACAAGCTCTTGGGTGGAGATTTAGTTCCGCCAGGTTAAGGATGGCCAAGGCCAACGATCCAGTAACCTCCCGACCGACCTCGTTGCCTTTTAGTTCAGCGATGACCCAAAATGGTAAAGAATAGGGGAGGCTCAAAGAGGCCGCGAAGGGTAACGAAAAGTGGGGGTGGAAGTCGGAATAGCTGACAAAAAGTGGGGGACAAACGCCGCATGTGGACCGCGTACTCGAAAAAGTGGGGATCAACTGACCCCCTGGACCCTGTGGCTCAGGCATATTTAAGTTAGTACGCTAGCGCCTACAACAGGGTGGAAACTAACCAACCACCACAAGACCTATTTATTACTTCAATGTGGTATCTTGTGTAATTGCTGTTCTTCAGTTCCTGTAACATATCAGTACCTAACGACTCTTGTTGTATAATATCTTTTCCGTGTTGGTCTGACTGTGAAATGCTTCTCTGGAGTAAAACCCAAAACGCGACCTGATTCTTCTAAAGACCTTGGCGCTATATAAGCCATTTACTTACTTAATTAGTTACTTAGAAGCAGCCGTGGGACCTCCCACCCACGTACCAGACCTGCCCATCCATCCCAGGATGTGACAGAGGTAAATTGCTGATCAACGGGTATATTTCAAACGAAAGCAGTCACATTGGCAAAAGCGTAGCGTAAGCGTTAGAGGGCGGAAACAAAATAGTCACAGTATAGGCCTATCTATAAGAGACCTAATGTGTTTAGCGTTAGTAATAAGAAACTCAACTATCACAGAGGGACCGCGCGACGCACTATGTCAGCTGAATTCATGTCCGCTGCTGCACAGTTGCACAAAAACTCACATTTAAAAAGGCCTGCAGTAAGTGAATGACCTTCAAGGTCACTCAAGGTCATCGTAATTGCCACTGTTTGATAGGCCATATATTATATTTATTCCTATTGGTCTGTACTCTGTAGTAACAGCGACTCCATCAGGACCATCATGCACCGTTTCCGAGATATTACATCATTTACAGTCTACGTGACCGCCTGTGACCTTGAGAAGTCCGTCATTTTCGAAAAGACAGTTGAAATTACAAGCCAGGTATGCTTTCCGATTGATGTGTAAAGATGTCGTAGATAATACTGCGGTATGGTATTTAGAAAGGTTTCAAACAGAAAAAGTTGACCTTCAAGGTTACTAAAGGTCACCGGTAATGGTGCGATTCAATGGGCCACATACGATTTCCTATTACTCTTCCATTTCAACTACGTTTATCTTGCACCATTCCCGACATATCATCACTTGTTTCCAAAAATATAAAGAGGTCATGTGACCTTGAACACATCCCCTCCGGGGTAGTCTATCATGCATGCACTAACACTTTCTGTATCAACCAGCACACCAAATTTGAAGTGCCTGGCTTCACCAATTCCAAAGATATGATAGGGGCCAAAATCAAAAATGCACGAACTAAACAGCTTGTGTGTCAGTAAATAAGTCGACAGTTGTGTCACCTGTCGAGTACGCCGGTGGGAAACGCTCTCTTCGAGCCTATATTGCAGTTTGTCTCCAGATACACTGCAACCCGTCTAGTTATTATATATTTGCAATTTTAACTATAGGCAAAACTGTTTAAATAAACGTGATGAACGGATGGAATACAATAAGTCGTCTTATGCGCCATTCAATGATCCCTTAGAATTTATGGAAATGTTTTTGTGACTTTTCCTACAAGCGTTTTACGTGTAAGTGGCTTTTAGTTGCAATCCTTAAATCCAGCATAGCAGTCAAAACATCGGAAGCTGTTTGATTGAGTTGTTAATGTTGTATTCAGAATGTTTCCTGGACGATTCGTAAATTACATACATTATAAAAGCACCAAAGTACACACAAGAAAATGCTTTGCCTAAAGCACAGACATAACAGACAAACGAATTTTTAGACGACTCACTATTCTGTTTAGGCTAGTAAACTGAAGACACAAGGTGGAACAAAAGTTCAGATATGGTGAAGACGTTGCGTTGTCCGTTTGCGCAATAATTCGTGGACAGTATTACATCAAAAAGAGTGAAAGGTTAAAGTTCAATACAGTAAACGATCACAAAGCTACGTCGTTAAATTCATCAATAACATAAGAATGATATACTCTCAGCAGTACCATCTTCCGCACGGCACAGTATCAATTTACGTATTAATCATGAGGACATGATACGAATGATAATGATCGTTACTAGTGGTTGGTTCGGTTTTAACGGCACTTTCAACACAATACAGATATAACACCTTTCAGGGTGCTAATCTGTGACTGAAGGGTTCAGTGATGTTAGTAGGATAATTTGTTATTGCTGATCTTACAAATTTGATGGACCAGGATCAGAAAAAAAAATCAGAAACCATTACTGTGGTTATAAATAATACAAACAATATCACCAAAGTGAAAATTACTACATACATTATTATTATATTATTACATATTGCTCGGTGACATGTAGATACAAATGAATACTGTATTCAGCAAAAAGGAATTATCATATTTTTCCAAAAACCTATTGGGTGGTCCAAAAAGTAAGTCCGACTGGTATAATAAATAAGTAAAATCCTTGTCTAGTGTTAACATGTTTGTACAGACTACAGAATATTTAATTAATGCAATATTTAATAACAGTTTAAATATTAGACACTTGTGTGGTACCAAGTGCACGAAAACAAGGTTAATTGGCATGTGCTGGAATTATTTGCTGAGAAATCAGCAATAACTTACAATGAAGCCAGTAATATTTATTTTAATTTATTGAATGGCTGGAGTGAAATCAAAACAAATATTTAATAAATTTGGAGAAATTACTGCTATGCGACTGCAGATAATAGACTGCTGAATCTCCTTTTTGCAGAAAGTTGTTTAAGAAATCAATAACTATGCTACACAATCATTATAAGTCAATATTTGCAATAAACTCAGTTCATATACAGCTGCCAAATAATGCACAGTCAGTAAAGGTATTAGTTACACTGCCAATAATTTGCAAACTATGCGAGACTGAAAAGACCACATATGGTACAAAGTCAGTGTCCAATTTATAATGAGACAGCTATTCAAAAATTTTAATGGCAGTGTAAATATTAACACATTTGTACATTAACAACACAAAAGTTAAGTCATAGTCGATAATAAAATAGTAAAATAGCTCAAACAAAGAAAACTCTCCAATCTTCAAGGTCACTCAAGGTCAATGGTATTTGTGCCATTATGTCACACACATAGAAATTCCTATTTGTCTTCCATTGCAACTATGTCTCTATGTTGTAAAGTTTTCAAGATATTGTGTTATTTCTAACATTTGGAGTTAATCAGTCGTGTGTGCAATAGCAGTCGTCAGCATCAGTCAGCAGAAAAAATTTTAAATGCTTAGTTTCACCCATTCCAAAGACATGTTCAGAGCCCCCAGGATCTTCCCAACAGAAAAATGGAATCCATGAGCTAATGTGCAGCGTTGTTTGCATGATCCTAAGTTCAGCCATTTTGGTACAATACTGGCCTGTGACAGATGGACAAATTGGTTACAGGGTCACGGCATATACCATACTAGCATAGCATGGAAAAAGTGTTTAAAATGTTAAAATTACTCACAGTTCAAAAATGCAAAAAATTATGACGAAAATGACACAATCGAAGGCAGCTCAATTAACATCAGAAAATAACTGCGCCATAAGGCTGGTTGTATAATAATAATAACAAGTCTCCAAAATGATTTGGAAAAAGGCCGCATCACCAACTTGTCACCTCTTGCAGATGCAAATGGATTTGTCCAATCTTGACCACCCCCCCATCTAATAATGGTTCCTTAGACCCACAAGAGTCAGTCTCCAAACAGCATCTCTGTCTTTTGCACAGCTCACCTGAGTCCCAACAAACAGACACACAGACCATGCTACGTGCGACATCTGTAGCAACAGACCGTATCTCATGCACTGCATGTAGACGATGCGGCCTATAAATATGTCTCCATATTGTAATAATAATAATAACAATAATAATATAATGTCATAAAGTCGTAACTTCTAAGTTCATCTATGAAGAAAGCCAAACACAAACACACCAGCAACCCATTCAGACCATCTTCCGCAGTCTTCTGGAAGACAGTCAAAATTTTCTCATACGTAATTTAATTCAAAATTATATCATTTTTTTAGTTTTGGAAGACAGCCAGAAATCCTTGGCCATGTTTCTAATTTCCCTTTATTTTGGAAGACAGTAAAACAAGATGCCTGCAGACGACTCTGCCCACACTGTGAACGTTGATCTATTTTTCAGCGCTGCAAATCACCGCTACTCAAGTGATATCAACTGAGCACCGCGTCAACAGTACAACAATGCACATACGAAAAGCAATACAAGTCAACGATGGAATGAAAGCTCAACATTTCAGTAAACTAATACTACTACTACTACCACCACCAGCACCATCACCACCAGCAGTGTTCCAGAGTTTCTCGAGGTCAGGCCTCATCAATCAAAAGTGAACTGATGGGGTCAACGGAGCATTTCAGAAAGTCAAACTGAAAACAATGAATGCTATCATCAGCATTAAATACAATACACACTGAGAAAATCGACAACGTCAAAGTACAATGGCTGAGGCTAAAATGGAAAGATAAAGAACAAAAAATTCACTGCAACCTCCTCACGTCAATGCATGAAGTCAACATAAAAATATGAGATCGATTTATAAAGACTTGAATTTCAAGAACAAATTCAATGTTTAAAAGCAATATCTGCATCGCTCAAGTCTCATAACTGAGTGAAACGCGAGCAACATTTAACGTCCCACTTGATACTTCAGAGACGTAGCCACTGATTAAACCAAACGGTGAATTTATGGTTTTCATGAGAAAATGGAACCACAGATTAGCAGACTCAAGTTTTTAGTTGAAATGATTCCAATCGTCATGATGGCGGGCTGAAATGGAATATGAACGTTTCACAAAAGCTGAACCATTATTATACACAATCATCTTT
>Ga0209780_1001588_pt1 | contig 15174 bp, 9 predicted proteins | sample WorMetexBAHAMAS2_FD_187384 | JGI IMG/M metagenome (GOLD analysis project Ga0209780, IMG submission 187384) | Marine gutless worms symbiont microbial communities from Max Planck institute for Marine Microbiology, Germany - Inanidrilus exumae... | ecosystem: Host-associated > Annelida > Digestive... | reverse complement strand
ATATATATATATTATACTCTATAACAGTCGCTCGGCATGCATTGACCCAGAGGTCAAAAGGTCAAATGTCAAGGTCACACGGTTACGAAAACCGTCACAATCGCACGGTTGCTAGTGACTAGTGCTGCTAAGGCCGTGTGCTGCTGCTGCCGGCGTGGGTCTGCATGTCGATACGACTGCCTATGTTTTCTAGTTCTTTAACTGTTATTTTGTTACTCATTTTAAAATAATTTCATCGTCGTTATTCGAACTGTTTTTGCTGTCGTTACAGTTACATCACAGTCGGATTCGTAGGCCGAATTTCTTGCCTATTACTTCCGACTAAACAAGCAAAACTTTAGCTAATAATTAAACGGCTTTGCAAAAATAAAATATTCTTCCGCGCATAACTTTTGCTGGCTGTCTTCAGGAATGCATTCACGGACTACGAGCCGGGATGATTCTGTGCCAATTGGTTTTATATTTTTAGCTCTCTATCAATTACGTTATGGTTCTGTTCTGTTATGATGCCATGCGAATGAACAAGATGGTACCCGTCATATTTTAGCGCAGCACGTCCACGACCCTTTCGCATCGTGTCATATCTGACAGACCAAAAATGTGCCATAATTGATCAAGAGGTGGGTGTGATCTTGAAATTGCCAGGAGAGCCGCATATCGTTTTTACCGCACGACGCTATGCTAGCGCGGTATATGCTGTCGTCATGTGTCCGTCCGTCCGTCTGTTTGTCTGTCTGTCACAAGCCGACACTACCAAAACGGTTAAACACAGGATTACACAAACAACGCCATACGATAGCCCAAGGATTCTGGTTTCTGTTGCTAAAGATGTCAGCGAAATTCCAATGGGGCCACCAGCAATGGCGCCCCAAATAGATGCAATTTTCGACCACTATCTCGCTATATGATCTCAGAAACGTGCAAGATAGAGACATAGTTACTATGGAACGCTAATAGGAACTCCTATGTCCTCTATCGAATGGTTCTAGCCTATTTTAAGTGACCTTGAGCGACCCTAACTACGCAATACCACTCCATTTCGACATTTCTATGGCCTTTCATATCTTCGTAGTGAGTAGAGATAGAGACTTCAAATTTGGTAGATAGGTTGACGGTAGCAAGTGCTAGCCCATGGATGGCAAACCGTCTCCAAAAGAGGCGTGGTTAGGTCACGTGAACCATTTAAATTTTGATAGTCACCTACCATATCTCTGGAATGGCTGATCGTCTCAGGTGCTGTCAACTTAGGTGGACGGTCAGTGTGGTAAACTGGTGACCGTCATCTGTGTACAGCATGGTGGGCGCGACGCGCTGCGTTACGCGGGTCTGTCAGTGGCAGCGGAAACTTGTGGTCATCGGAGCCGCACATTACTTTGTACCGACTACTTTATAGCGGCCGTGTAGAACAGTCGGTCTGTTGTGTGTCTCTGTGTCTGCTTGTCTGTCTGTTTGTCTGTATGTGTCCGGACAATAACTTTCTAATTTATGACCTAGATATTTGACGCGGTAATTTTTCTTGAACATATCTAGGTTGCGTTCGTAGGTGAAGATGATAGGTCATTGTTTAAGGTCACGGGAGGAATTGAACTATCTGATTCGAATGTTCTAACATGCATGTTATACAAGAACTCGTATTAGCCCTAGTTTATCGGCTCACTTTCTAGAGCTGCACCTTTCCATATTAGTTTATTGTCTTTTTGTTTCGTGTTGTTGGCCTGCATTTTGTCATGCCTCAACAAGCGAATAATGATTGATTGATTGATTGGTTGATTGATTGATTGATATATTTTTGTGTGGTTCTACGTACGTAGTTGCTGTGTTTGTTTCCAGTAGCATCACAGTCGGACGTGAATAAAGAAGACGCGGTCAATGACGCCGTTCGCCGTCAGAAAAGAGGCATCTATGACATCGAGGACGTTCCGTACGATCTCTTCGACAATGAACGCGATCGAAGGGCAACGGACAGACGCTTCGATCCATTTTTGTTCGGTTCTTCGGACCGATTCAGCCACGGGTTTGGCAAGCGGAGCACCTCCAATAGCGCCGCGATGGCGTCAGTTTGCTCGTTATACTAGTACTCTCCGAATTTGATAATTAAACAAGAAGCTCAGCTATCGCCAAGAAATCCGCGCGACGCTCTGTGTCAGTTGAAATGTTGCAATGGAACACTAATATGAAATCGTATGTGGCCTATCAAATGGCACTATCACCAATGCCCTTGAATGGCCTTGAAGCCTTTGAAGGTCACTTTTGCTGTTTGAAGCATTTCTAACTCCCTTGTCCTACTGTTGTACAAATAACGCACACAGATCCCCCGTGTCAGCCCGAGGAGCAATTTCAGCAACTGCCACGTTTTATTCGGCAACCTGCATAGTTCGTTGCAGTAGGCTTAACTATCCCACAGCGAGCATGCGATTCCGTGCGTGCATCAACAGACTATCATACAACCAACCTTGTTGATGTCAACTGGAGCTTAACTGTGATCATCAAATTTCGACTACCACCAGAGTTATTGATGACACCGCGTATTCCTCTGGCAGCGCACCGTCGTGCACGCGGAACATCGTGGCGGATGGACTTCTCCACGTTTAGCCGTTTTGATACAATACCGGCTTGTGTCGGACAAACAGTGGACGAACAGACAGACACGCGATGGCGGCAAACATAGCGTCGCGTGGGTAATAATTCTTACCGACTTTGTCACTTTAGTGATCCAGGTAGAGCAAACGGTCGGGTGTGTATGTCTGTGTGTCTGGACAATAACTTTTGAAGCAAATGACCTTTTGACCTTGGTATTTGGCATGCCGTTTCAACTTCACACTGTCTACGTCAAGGTAGAAAGGTAAGGTCATAGGTTCACGGTCACAAGAGGAAAAATGTCACTAAAATATGGTCGGCGCGACCTCGAGTGAGGGACTTCTAAATTATGGTGGCGGTTTGGTCTAATGCTAACGTGTTCATCTCGATCAATGTAGTTGCTCTACGTCCAGCCCGATTAGTACTGGGATGGGTGACCGTCTACGAGCGGATAAACTATTTTAGTATGTAACCAGCTTTAGTCGCTCCAGACCTAATGTCCTAGTTACATCACTTTACTAACAACATTAGTGGTCCGGAAACACGATCGGACTTCGGTATGTGTATGAGCGCACGATAACTTTCGAACGACATGAAGTTTGCCCTAGACATTTAGCATCTTGACCGAATTTAGGTCAAGTTTTAAGGTCAAGGTCGTGGATCAAAGTTCACGGCTAGAGTTAGGTTTAGAGTTAGATCGGCTATCGTAACGTCTTGAATACGAACTTGAATATGAATCTTTACTGTTGTCAAGTCATAATTGATAAAGTGGTCGGTGTGCGACCACGATATGAAGGCTTCTGTAGCACGCGCGGCATGCATACCTCGCCGGCTGTATGCTCTGCTTGCGTTAATTTTTTGTTTTTAAAAAATAAACATTTGAGCAAAAAGATATCAGGATTTACTGGACCGATTTTCACCGAATTTTTTGGTAGGTACTTGATCGTAGATTACCAAGTTGACCCCTTTCTCCCATGACTCAAGGGACGTTGCCATGGCAACCAATTTTAGGTTCAAAATTTGCAAAAATCAGATTATTCATATTTATTCGTAGCCATGGCATTCCGAAACGGATTGCAATAGCGCCATTTTTATTTTAAAAAGATCGTCTGTGATGATCTGGCGATACTGTTTTTAAATCTGGTGAACTTTGGTCTAGAAACTCCGACGTTTACGATGAGCAAAAGATGTACACCCCGTCGTGAAACCTTTCAGACAAATTACCGGACCGATTTTCACCAAATTTTCACCATATGGTAGGTATTTGATGTTAAATTACTGATTTGACTCTTTTTCTAATCGCTCAAGGGACGTTGCCATGGCAACCAATTTTAGGGTTAAAATCGGCGAAATCGGCCGACTCACCTTCATTCGTCGTCTTGGCATTCCTAAACAGAGTAGAATATCGCAATTCCGATTTCAGAATGTTTACCTGCGACGATCTGGCTACATTTTGTAAAAGTTTAGTGAACTCAGCCCAGTAACTCTGGAGTTTAAGAAGGGCAAAGATGTACACCCCCTTGTCGATGAGCAGTAAGTTCGCTTGGGGCGCCACTGCTAGACCTTGCGGGGATCAGTAGGCCTACTGAGTCTTCTGGGGCCATTACTAGTCAGTTTTGTTTCACCTATATGCGCTAGAGGGCGTCACTGCTATGCCGCGCGGGCTACACGCTAGGTGCTGCCACGCATTTCTAGTTTTACTTTGATGTCGGCCAACGATGATGTGTCATTCGATGTTTACGCAGGCTGCGGAGGCTGCTGTATCAGATGGAAGGCAATAAGCGTCCTTTCTGAACAGCGCAGCGTCAACAGATGCCGACCAGCCGACGAAACAGATCCGTTGTGATGTTGATGTATTGTACTCATTCCACCTCAGACGCAATAATAATACCATCGAAAACCAGTTCGACGAACTAACTAAAGAATCAGGCTGCGACTCTTTTTTAATTATCAATGATCCGCAATTGTAACTGGCTTATTATAGAACCAAACTCGGGTATCCGTGCATCTTTTGAAGTAGAGGGTGGTAAACTAGCCGGTATAGTGCGAAATTTATTTTCAGGATACACCGAATCATGTTCCTAGTTGCCCAAGTTAATTGATTGGCTGTGTACATATAGACTAACATCGCAGTTGGTTAATTATGGACGGGATGGGAGGACATCGGTTGGACCTCCGTATTACGTGGACTTATGTATACGTATATATTCATGACATTGCAATACAAAGTCGTATTTATAACAGAAAATTGTACTGATCTGTGCTGTAGGAGAAAAATTGTTATTAATATTATTTTTTCTTTGTCGATAACAACGTGTTACATATTTAGTAAGTAAGTACCGGTAAGTAGATTTATATACTGCAATCGCCAAGAATCCCTAATGCGCTAGAAGCACTAGCAGACATATGCTATTATAGACAATAAATAGAACTAAAGATATAGGGCAAATCAATGACAGAGATCCTATTTGATTGCTTCAGGCGTAGTCTTGCAATTAGGCATAATTTGGACAGATTTAGCGCGGACGGGATTAGTCGGTTATTTGCAAAATGAGTGTAGGCTTAAAACTTAAAACTTGTGCGATAATTTTATGCATCTGTAACACAATTAACACACTCGAAGTCAGATCGTCTGCACAATTCGATTTTCAGCATTGCACTTCAAACGTGTTTGGACGTACATGGTAGTAACCTGAGCCTGGCTTCAAATTCAGCAGCAGTTAATATCCAGCCTCGTCTGTACTGGTCAGTGTTCGAGAAAACGTTTGCAGCAACTCAAAAAACGTTAAAAGTCATGTTTTTCAATCTGTACATTCAAATAAAATGCTATCTGTGCATGTGAATGGCAATTCGTCGTTAGCGTTAACGGCGTTGGAATAATCAACGAAGTACATGGCCTGGGTGACCGTTTTCGTACGGGCTAACACCTCGGTATGTAACCAGCATGCACCCAGGCCAACTCAGCCTCCTGGCCTCGGTGAGACGGGAAATGAGTACCGGCCACAGTGCTGTGATGCCCTGCGGCTGGAGAGTCAAGTCATATATGGTTTTTTCCACCCGCAGTTTAAACGTGATGTGAGTTGCAGGTAAAACTGCTCTGTGGTCGCTCGTTAACACGTTCTGCAGTGCATTAGAGATGAGTGAACTGCTAATCTGGCGTTTTGATCCTACACGGAAAACAACACACGTGTCTTGTCGTCACTTTTTCCACACGTGATGAATATCGACATACGTGTAGATTAGCGGATGTGTAGGCGTGGACATGTGTAACCGTACACATGAGTATAGGTGTGTCACATCAAATAAAATCAAATTTATTTGCAACCACAAAATATTACAGAAAACGCAGGTGATAAACAAAACGTTAAACAAATGGGAAGAACAAGTAGGCCTACAAACGGGATTGCTAACAGGACTCAGAGGCAGATAAACTGGGAAAACATAAACATAATATTAGAAACTACGTACAACTTAGAACATTAGTTAGTATGCACATCAACGTAAAATTCAATTGTTACAATAATCGGAAAATGCAATTTATTAACTGTATGACTGAACCTTCACACGCGTAACTGTGTCACTACGTGTAGGATACATTTTCCACGTGAGTAACATACACACGTGGAATTACGTCATGCGTATGTAACTTTTCGTGTGTTGCCCCACCCTCAATCAACAGCTATTTCATGCAATTTGACAACTGATGACATTTTGATAATGGCACATTCAAACTTGACGCATTCTGACGTGTGACTTGAGTTTCTACACCAGAAGAGGACTCAACTGGAAAAAAGTGCAACATGCAGTTACGCAGCGACGCATAAAAAACACTGATTGAATTATAGGCTATCTGGTAAATATTTACAAATTCCTTCAGTGCTCATTTCTAATTTAATTATAATTTTTGCCGTTCTTTGTTAGGATTTAAATCCGGGACTTTTTGTTTGCTTTCCAATATGTGACACATATAGGATGTTACCTCTTAGCCACCCAGTGAAGTAGGAAAATCCAGTCGCGTACCGAGTAGCTTCAAATTTTGGGCCTCTCTGCAAAAAAACAGCACGTGGGTCCCCTTTCCTGGCGATGTTCTCTGCTAAGTTCTCTGTTGTTTACTTTTTTTATTTTATTTTTATTTCCCTTAAACAGTGATGGTTATGACTGTTTTAAAAGTAGTCACTGTAGGCCTATTGTAGTTAAATATTCAGTAAAAGTTACTTGTAGTTAAAGTACTTTTCACTATTTTAAAAAAATAATGTTCAAGTCGTGAATAGGCCTAACAAATATTATTGATCTCACAATATTACTCCATAGTCATACCATTCAACTGTTTAAACAGCATTTATCTTTAGTCAGCTATCTGTTGCCGTCAGAAGGAAGTTGTTGCTTCAGCAACATAGCTACATGTACATAGGCGTCCAGATAAAGAAACTAGACGGGTTGCAGTGTATCTGAAGGCACACTAGCTGCAATATAGGCTCGAAGTGAGCGTTTCCCACCGGCGTATACTCGACAGGTGACACAACTGTTTACTTATTTATTGATGCACAACCTGTTTAGTTCCTGCATTCATTCGACGATACCTAGCTAGTGTCACGTGCATGCGACTGAGCGATGCCAGTGTTACTTACTTTCAGTTCCCATGTCGAAAGCCAAGCAGCTGCAGCGGCGTACGTGTGGTTTACCCAATATCGGACATCGGACGTTGCGGAAAATGTGGGAACTACGTTCCTTGTACGCGGCGTACAGCCCAGGGTAAATACCTTTAATTGATTCTGACGGTAATAAATTTCCCCCGTACGGGACTGACGGTCAACTCTTCTCAACTGGCGTTTTTGCCAAGTTCAAAGTCACGTGACAAAAAAAACTAGCACATTAAGGCAAAAATCCGGCCCGATCAAATGTAGATATTGTGCCCAGCTGTAGTTTAAGAATCAGTGGTGAGTTGCCAGCTCCCATTGTAAATGGCTAAGGAGATAGCATTTGAAAATAGAAGGATTTCCGACTTTGGAGAGCTCATGACCTTACTTTGACCTTGGATCAGGTCATGCTGCATACCGTCGTGCATCACTCATGGACCTCTACCTAGCCTAAATGCTTACATATGTAAATAACGCATGATTTCACCGTTTTCCCGTCGGACAAATTTATACGACATTTGAATACAACAACGTCGATCGGTATCACTATATAGTGATGCCGATCGACGTTGTTGTATTCAAATGTCGTAAAAATTTGTCGTTTTTTTGTCCAACGGGAAAACGGTGAAATCATGCGTTATTTACCAGACAAAAATTTCGGCTGTTCTTAAACGGTCGCTACTGCGCGGATCGCGCCCAAAATTAGCCAGGGCCAGTTCCGAACAATGTGCTAAAAGTGCTCCAGATTTAATCCAAATCGGTTCACTTTGGGGGGAGTTATAGCCGAATGCGTGAACACCGTTTTTTGTCCCGTGGAGTATTCCCATGAGCGGGCTATAGCATATAGCGAACGTGAACTTGAGTTCACGTTCGCTAATACCCTGAAAGTATGTCGGATCTCCTTATTATCGGGCCGAAATATACGTACGCTGGACGCATTGCATGCTGCCCCTGGTAGGTCACAATGAATGTGTTGATGGGACAGACAGATATGGATCCGGATCTGGATAGATATTAGCAATGTCCTCTGGATGATATAACTCACCGGTCACCAGTAACTCGATCACCAGTCCGGCCGCTCTAGCATTAAAGCGACCTCGAGGCCCAGCAGACAAACTAGTCCATGAACAGACCTATCTTTGATTTTTTTTTCTCCTACTCCAAACGAGACTTAAATCACGGGTCGACCAAGTCGACTTGGGTCGACTTGGGCCTTTCAAATCGGCCTGTTAAGCCGTCACCCGGCCGGTGACCGTCACCGTTGAGATTTTTTGGCACCGTTGGCATTTTTACAAGTCACTGTAAGTCAACCTCCAGATCTTGGAAAAGGTCCAGCGAGCAGCTACAAAGATAGTTCCTCATCTGAAAACGTGCAGTTACGATGATAGACTGAGTCAGCTGGGTCTTACCACCTTGGAAACTAGAAGACGCAGAGGCGACCTAAAAGCATTTAAGATAATGACAGACAGAGAAGATTTGGACAAAAATCCAACGAGTTGCAACGATTGACAACTCTCTCGGAGTAAAAGTGTCGTCTGATTTCCAAGTGGCATCGATGTTTGGTCAACTTTAGTGAGTGATAGACTGACAGACAGAGGGACGTACGGTACAGAACTACGGATGCCACACCGTTATTATATGAGTTTCTGCTAGACGAGGCCGTCGTAAAAAGTACGTTACGTAATAAGTTAAGCACATTTTCTGGGTACCGAGTACCAGGGGCAACAAACGCGCTTAGCGCATGCGTATGGACCGTTCAGTCACTAGCGAGATTGTGGATAATGGCAGATTTTTCTGAGTTTGACAACCCAAATTTCTCAGGACAGTACAGAAAGTACGTATCGGCGAAATAGTGTAGCAGCTGTTGCATGCATTTGACGAAGCGTGTTTGGCATTGATCGTGCATTTAATAGAAGATAGGCAGTTTCCGAGTCCCGTGGAATGAGACCCTGTTTACATGCATATCCGGTCAACCGGAGTTTTGGCATGTGCAGTGCAATTAAAAGTTCCATCAGTAGAGTATCTGGAGACACCTGCTTTTCAGGGTGTCTCAAGATGCTTTTCAGGAGAATTTTGGGGACGATTCCAGTTTACTGGGTGCTATTTGTCAGCATTACGTTCACTGTAAATGACGAGATATTTCAGCGTTAAATGTGACTATGTTACAATTATTTAACGCCAACGTGAACAAAATATTGAAACGTACATTGGTGGTGTAGAATCACGCTCAGTACCACCAAAAACCCAACAACCTTCCACACGTTTACGGCGATTATAGTTACATTTACCGAATTTGCTTTCGTCAATTTCTACGATTTTTCCCAGGCCACCAATTTGCTCAGACTGTTCTTGTAGTACAGTGGAGCACACATCATGTCAAAATTTATAGAAGTCGACAACAGTAGTATGGCCGATTCCCAGTTTATCAATGACAATGCGTTGCGGATATTTATTCACCCAGAAGTATATGATTTGTGATATATTCGAGAATGACAGGTGAGAACCGGCGAATAAGCTATGTTTGCGAACATTAACCTGGTAATGGCAACGTCGGTTAGAGCAGTGCCATATTTGGTTGTCAGGTGCAGAACTATCTTGCCACAAGTTTACAATTCCGTCACAACAACGTCAACATGTGCAAAATTGAAGAAAACTTTGTGGAAACATACAAAACTGCAATCCGGTATCACATGAACAAATTTGCACTAATTTCTCGAAATTTACAAAATCTGTGAATTTTTTTACATGAAAACAAAACAGATGGCAAAATGTATTAATACGTGCCGCGTCAGCCTGGCAGAACTGCAGAGATGGCTACAGGCTGCAGTCGCACCCAGTAATGTTTACAGCAGCCTGCAAGAAAGCACGTGATGAAATAGCACCCTGTAAAGTTTACTGGTTGATATGAGATTGCATTGGTTTTACAGCGAATATGATGTAAGAATGAATGGGTGCAGTGTAAACAAATAGCACCCCGGAAACTGGAAACTAGCCGAATTTTGAACAGCAACTACATCTATACATATGCTTCGAGGCCTTGACTGAAAATCTCAGAGACTTCCATTTTGCCAATGACTACTGTTGCCATTTCTGAAAGGTTGGGGAACCCAGTGTGTAGTTTCACTGACTGCTCGTCTGGATATTATTACCCTAATCCTACCATGAAAACTAAACCTAACACTAACGCTAGCTCCAAAATGTTCATAGGATGACAAAACTGATCTGAGTATGACAAATGAATATGCAGCATCTTCACAACAATGCTTGGTGCTACCTGGATGTATTTCCTGATGTTGAGCGAGTGAAATTGCACACTGGGTGTTCGACGTCTATACACACAGCCTTTCTAAAATGTTGTATGCAGATGTTTTTGTCAGTGCTGCTAATCGTTGTGCGTTGCAGTTCTGGGTTTGGTGGAGGCTACGGTGGTTATAGAGGTGGTGGTGGTGGCGGCGGCGGAGGCGGAGGCAGTGGTTATGAGTCAAGATCAGGTGGAGGTCGTCGTGGAGGGCATCGACCCATCCCAGACGAGGCACCGTTCACTGCGTACATCGGCAACTTACCAACAGGCATTGTACAGGGCGACATTGAACAAATATTCAGCAGTTTATCGGTGAATAATGCAGTGTATTGTTACAACAATAGAAACATTATGTATGATTTGCCTGGTCTGTAAAGTTTCTGTTTTCAGCTTTAACATGGTAGTGTACCAGAAAAGTTGAGTAACAGGACTTTGTGAGCGTAACACTCATGCATCTGCTATGACAGTATAATGAGGGCAGTGTGAACAAAATGAATTGAATTAGGATTCGTACGTTTTGTACCAGGCAGTTGTTAGGGTTATGATTAAAATTAGGGGCCCACTGGCCCCATTGTACAGTAAATCATTTTAATCTTATGATCTTCTTATGACTTGAGAAAGTCTTCAGTGAATAGGTACAAATCGTTTGCAACAGTTGTAATCTACGAAGAATCTTGAGTTACTTTTCAGGTCAACTCTTCGACAGAGTCGACCTAATAAAGCCGGTCTCAAATGTCCGTTTGTCCATTTTAATGTCTGTCCGTGCATACGTACGCAAATTCAATGAAATTTGGCTTGTAGGTAGAGGTCGATGAGTTATGCACTACGTTATGCAGTGTGACCCGATCCAAGGTCAAGGTCACGAGCCAGTTGGAAATTCATTTATTTTCAAAAGCTATCTCCATCTCCGCCGCCATTTACAATGGGAGCTGGCAACTGACCACAGATTCTTAAACTAGGACACAATATCTAAGTTTGATCTGGCCAGATTTTTGATATTCGGCCTAGTTTTTGTGTGACGTGACTTTAAAGTTGGCACTAACGTCATTCGAAAGAGTCGACCGTCAGTCCCCATTCGGGGCTAATTTTTTCTATTCTTAAGTTAGTCTTAACTTGGGTCTAATTGTTTTTATAGCTGTAAGTTAGCGGTGAGTATCAGAAAATCTAGTACCACTACAATATTGTATGCATATACTACACATAATAATCGTGTGCCGTGCATACTTCGTATTGTTTGTTATTGTTTAGAGAATGAAGTGTTTTGATAGCGAGGTGCATTTTGTCATATTGTGAAGAATTTTGGAAATGATGCATTTTAGATCAAGTCAGTACGGTTGGTGAGAGATCGGGAAACTGACAGGTTTAAAGGTTTGTATTAATAGTCGTTTGTCTTGTGTTTGTTGTCAGTGTTAATTCTGAAAAGCAAGACGTTCTTTGATGATCTCTGAAATGGAAGGCATATTATTGTAGAAAACTTAAACTGTTTTTATTGGATAGATTTTTAGAAGCTTCTCAGTAATGGCCACGTTTTATGATGTTGTAGCGTTTTCCAGATATCATGAGCTGAGTAGTAGTAGTAGAAGAAGGCAAATTTGTAAGGTGCGTTTTCATACAAAAGTGTCTCAGACGCGCCTCCTGCCGTATGCGCACTCAAACAGCCAGCTCTTTAGGCTACGTTTGAACTGCTTCCTGGGTGCTCACACTATGAATGTTCGAGGGAAGACCGTTCCAAGTTGAGGGTCTGGCAATGCGGAAGCTGCGGCTGCCGAAGCGAGTTGTCAGTGCGCGGCGGATGACAAGGTAGCCATGATCAGCAGACCGCAGTCATGACTGTGCCGCTACCATGTGCACTGGTGTAATAGAAATACGTGCAGTATCTGTGGTACGTTGAGTGAATGAACAGGCTTGATGTGCAGTGTGACACGTAACAGGCTGTCGATTGCAAGTTGTGTCTTTAGAAAGGTGGGAGTTGAGATGTTAAATTAACAGTAAAGTAGTTAAGAATCATGACAGAAGGTGGACTGTTGAAGAGTGTATCATATCATAGTGTGATGATTTGTGCAGGTTTTGCCTATGTTGAATTCAATGATCGGGATGCACTAAAGGAAGCACTGTCCTATGACAATGCGGTAACTACCCGTGTTACTGTATAGTCTGCTTGTCTTTAGTGTTTGTGACCGTAAATGATAGTAAGAGAGAGAAGCATATGGATGTGTGCATAGGAATTATTGTAAAATATTGTAGTGCTGGGAGGTGTCAGAAATTTCTGTGACGATGGATGTTGAAGTGATTTTTCCGGAGACATCGCGATGTGGATGCGATGCTGATGTTAGGATAACTTTGGTTGGGCCGCATTCGCCTTCCGGCTAGACTGCATACAAGCCGACAGAAATCAGAGCCGTCGTGCATATTTGATTGCATGTTCTTTCATGCCTGCCCTGCCCCACCTCAGCCATGCATCGTTGCTGTCTAGACTGCGTGCCGTATATGTTGTGCGAAGCGTACTGACTGCCTGGTAATGACTGCAGCCGTGGCTAAATGACTACAGTTAATTGACTGGGGCGGCGACGTCTACACTGTGTCTCAAAAAAACAACACTACCTTGGCTTGCTATAACTTCGGCGTACATCAACCGATCTTGATAATTTTTGGCAAAAGCGTTGCTAAGTAAGTAAACAGTCAAAATTCTCTCACCTCACCTAACCAGTGCTTCTGCACTACCTGTGGAAATGCAGAAACACAAAAATCGCAAGTTTTCACTCCAATGTTGTATTACTGATTTTCCAGAGTTCAACCAATCGCCGCTTGATTTCTTCAGTTTTGTTGACTTACAAGTTCACGCTGCTATAGACTCCCTAAATCTTGTAATCAATTGAGTTCAGCTCTGGCCTGTTGGCTCCATAGGTCAGTAGACATGAAGTTGAGAATTTTGCATAGCAGTTGTTGAACTGTTGCATGCGCTGGTGCATGCATGAGCTGTGTTGCTGAAAGGTAAATAATACTGTAATCGACAACGCGTTTGCTAAAAGCTAACATTTGTTAAGACTGTAAGTTATCCCACCTATACTGTCAATTGTGGTGATGACGACTATGAAGCTGCTGATAATGGTGAGTGTAATGGAGCTGGTGATGTGGTTGTTTGGCAGCTGTTTGATGACAAGTATTTACGAGTGGACGTCGCCGAAGGCCGTCGATCTGACCAAGGTCGCGGTGGAGGTCGCGGTGGTCGAGGCGGTGGTCATTTTGAAGGTATCTGCTACTCTGATTTTTTTCCAGTGGTCAACACACTCGGCGCCGTGTGCAGTGGAGCATTACACACCTAGGTGCCGGGGTTCGGCCCGCGTGTGTTCGCTCTCCACTGAAAAATTAGTTCAAATAATTCCAATGCATGTGATGATCGGGGAGATAATCGCGGGCAGGAAAGAGGCTTTGACAGTGTCCTCTATAATCTGTGACCGTTGCTGACACCTTGATTAGCAGCGTCAAGGTTGTCAGTCGCACTGGCAGAGGCTGAAGCTACTGGGCATGGCTAGGCACGATCCGTGGCTAGCAAAACAAAGTTATTTTTTGTATTAAAACATGCGGATGGATAGAAAGTTAATATAGCTAGCTAGGTCCGTTGTACAACGTGACTTACACTATGCAAAAACCGGCAGGATAGCAAAACATCAATTTTTGAAAGTTGAAATCATCGATCTAAGACTTAAGTCTAAGCCAATAGTCTTAACTCGGCAAGGACTTGAGTCTGGACTGAATCATTTAGCTAAGCGTTTTGTCTTAGACAAAACCCTTAGCAAAACGACCTCAGTCACTCATCGTGATGCCAGACTTACATTTCCAGCTGCAGAGCTTCACCAGCAATTGACTGATAGTAAACTAGAGATGTCGCAACTATGAGGGTTGCAGCGTAATGGTCCCCGTAGGGTGGGTCACCATGAGTGTACAGATCTCAGCCGTTTCTGGGTCAAAGGTCACGGAAAGTGGGTCAACTTTAGGGGACACATTGTGGATTGACACTAGCATATTTGTTTGTCGATGCATCGTTTAGTTTGGTGATATGTGGTCTCGAGTGCTTAAGTCACGATAAAAGTGGTCAAAAATGTGTTTTTTTGAACCCCAAATTTGGGGGAGGGCCCCAAAATGTTTGGCAGCATTTGTAAATCGACACCTTTTCCGACCTACTGGCCAAGTTTGGTTGAGATCCCGTTGCTGGCCTTTCATCTGTGCTGACGAAATAAAAAATAAGCGGTAAAATATAATGGCCTTGCCTTCGGCAGCCATATTTGTACTGTTTGGTGAGAAGCACAAAGGTGTGAGCAAATTGCCCAGAGTTATCATGCAGCTGTGTGGGGGTCAAACAGATGACCTCTTGATCACAAGTCAGATGCCTTACCAGTTCCATCAGTCCACCTGTACCCAAGGCCAGTGGCTTGTACAGCAGGTAATGATGATCATGATGATGATCATAATGATGATGATGATGTGGCAGGTCGTGGCCGAGGTGGCGGCAACCCGGGCCGTGGTGGCTATGATGGTGGGTACGGAGGCGGTGGTTACCCGGGAGACGGGTATGGACGAGGCGCCGATAGTGGCTACCGAGGTCGTGGTGGTCATGACTACCAAGATGCAGGCCCTGGTGGTGGCTACCGTCGGCGTGGT
>Ga0209780_1001587_pt1 | contig 15176 bp, 8 predicted proteins | sample WorMetexBAHAMAS2_FD_187384 | JGI IMG/M metagenome (GOLD analysis project Ga0209780, IMG submission 187384) | Marine gutless worms symbiont microbial communities from Max Planck institute for Marine Microbiology, Germany - Inanidrilus exumae... | ecosystem: Host-associated > Annelida > Digestive... | reverse complement strand
TAAGTTGGCAAATTAACAGTGGATGAGCGTATATGCTGACATGATCATCTTGACTTTCTCTGGCTAATCGTGACGTTTATGCATATCAGTGTAATTAATAGGATTTTTATTTATTACAACATTAACACGAGCGTCTATCCATAGATGTCGACCAATGGCACAATTGCGCCACGGTTGATTTGGATAAATTTAAAAAAAAATAATATTAGTACTAAACTTTAATACTGTAAAATTGTGGAATATTTCTGTCTAAGACGACACAATATTGTTCAAGGACAAGGACACGTGTTTAGGCTGTAGACGATCACGGCGCATTGTGACTGCCCTCGTGCGCCTTAATTGCTTACTTACTTACTTACTTACTTACCTATGTCGACTTATACAATAATTAATTTACAGCCACAACCATAAATTAAAGCACAGCAATCAATCCGGTGTCTGTCTGTCTTCACGTGTTCATAACAATAAATTTCGAACAAACAAAATGACGTCTGACCTAGATATTTGACACGCTTGTTCATCTTGACCGTCTCTGGATAAAGTTTGAAGATCAAAGTCATAGGTCAAAAGTTCAAGGTCAAAGGATGAAAAATGCTGTTTTTTTCCGCTGTGGATGAACTCTGACGTGACGTGTACATACTGAATCGCCAGAGAGCAGCATCAAACACACAACACCACTAACACAATTTATTGACTGTTTGTCGAGGAGTTCATTGTGTTGAAGTGGTCGGTGCCACCTCTAGTGAGCGCTTTCTAGTAGGAACACAGTATTTGGAAAATGCGCCTATGTCGCTAGGGTGGTTAGTCGTCCATGATAAAACATGTAGGTTTACCAATCACACGAGAGAACCGTTACTGGTTAATTAAGATAACTACGGTGCCAAGTAAGTGGCTCATGATTCTCGGCTTTTCAATTTGGCCAAATAATCATCATCTTAGTCAGTTCATGTGTGTATTAAATATCTTGAAATCATTCACGAAATTCAAGCCTCCGAAAACCCCAAAATGTCCTACATCTGGGGCAGAAAATTAACTTATTTTTGGCAAGTTGGCTAATTACTTTAAACACAGTTAATATCAAGCTACATTTATTCGCTCTAGTAATTACATTAGCTTAACTAAGAGAAACTAAGAGATCGAAAAACAGAAAGACCTTACGTTATTCTCTATATTTAGGCTACTGTAAGTGGCACGAGCGGCGACGAGTAATTCTTTTGTTTCGACAACCCCAGCATCTAATGATCTAATCGATTATTACTTGTCGCAAGCATGCCCGGTTTCAGAATTTCTTTTAAAAATTGCCCACATAAATTTAGTAATCCCGCTTACAGTCACAGAAAACAGACAGACAGATTAACACCGTCGTCGGTAGGCTTACGAAAGCTCAGCAACTGCTGAGATTGCCGACCGTGGCGTAGCGAGAGTCGAAAATACCCGATCATCTCCGGGGGTGTGCTTTTCCGTGGGTGGATCACTCCGGATCCCATCTAATACACAGTGGCTGTCCAGAGGCGGTAACACGCTCGCACAAAACAACTCGATCCATTTGGATGTTTAGCCACAATATATCAACGTGACACACACATGGACTGCAGCGTCGAGGTCGAGTACGACGGACTGCTTCATCGATGGGTACGACGACGGACAAAGAGCCCACACATACACCTGGTTATCGGTTACTTCTCGCATTAAATACTAACTTTATTATCCACGTATGCCGATAGGCAAGGTGTGGATATATCGGTTACTGTTTGTGTGTTTGTTTTTTGTACGGTTACGGATTTCTCCGCCAAGGATAAAGCTATACGGGCGGCATCAAAAATCAGGCGGTTCATCGGCGTCCAAGGCAGGGAATCTCCCATTTTGGGGAACTTTGCTCCCCAGAAGCTCAAAATCGGACGAATAGGCCAGCGCGCGGGCCACGCCCACCCGCATGTAATCATTACCGCAGCGATGCGCCGACGTAAACGTCAAGCTAGAGATGCGCGTGTCGTGTGGACGTAGGATCGGCATGTGTGGATACGCGTCCGTCCCCAAAGACGGACAACATTCCGTAATATCTTCATCGCGAAAATACGCATTGAAATGGTAAAATTTAAAGTTCATAATGCTTTTACGATACGATACTATATATTTATGCGCACCTAGAAGTTGACGGCTAGTCCGCTTAATTTACCGCGTGTGGGCCTAGCCTACTGAACGAAAAACAGAAAAATAAGAAAAACTAGCCAAGAAACAAAATCCGATTTGCTCAGTAGCATCCGAATGTCGTTTTGTGAACCAACCCAAAATCCATTATGAGCTTAATTTCGTTTGTGTGAATAGCGTTTTTTCCAAGTCGTGCTCATGCCTTTTTTATAGATAGCTTATTCGTCTAAAGCTTTCATGGATCTTTGGACGTGTGCACAGCGGGCGAGCAGAAGCTTTCATCGCGTCGTACGTGATAAAGCTCATAGAGCAAGGTGTTAATGCATTCGCGCACTATATACCTACTAACATCTATGGCATCGTACGATAAGATCAAAACGTATATCATCTTGATTTTAACAGTTTCTTAACGCGCGACGTCGAATACGTTCGAGATTTCCAGTCTGCTGCACTAAAAGCTACCTTCTCTGTATCTGCTTTTCATCACGTACTCCTGTCAATAGGCTACTCTTATGTCATCTCTCTACCCGAACCGACACCTTTAAGCAGACGATACTCAACCTTTCTTCTCCTTTCTTCTATCTGTCTTTGACTTAAGCGTCACTCACAAAACACGCTGCAACTAATCTGCGCCTAAATGACAACAAAATCTCTTAACTGTCAACTTCTCTAAGCCTCATTTTTTCCTTAGTGGACTTAAAAGCAATTTGTCTAAATACATCAGACAACTCCTGACTCAATGTAATGTAATGTAATGTCAATGTAAAGATTAAGGTGACGCTTCACGAGACAGAGTCCGTTACAGGGGCACCTTACAATATTAAAGTTACAGTCTGTAACAACGCGACTGGCTGCCACAGACGGCGCCACAGTCAACACTATACCCACTCTACTTAAAAATCTAGGTTTTATTTTCGGCGAAGACGACGCCTTTTCAAAACAAATCATCACTCCAAAAGTCCTGCTATGATATCATATTCGTGCACTTTGTTGCCTATACAGTCATTATTTTGATTGCAAAACAGCTCGTATTATTGTCTCACTCATTGTTCACTCCAAACTCGACTACTGTACTTCGTTAAAGGAGAAGCTTCTATAATGTCAAATAAACCGACATCAAGAGACTCAAAACTCATTCTTATGCATTGTGAAGCTCCTCAAGCATCTCGTAATGACAAAGATTCATAATGCTCTTATCCTGTGTTCTCCTGAAGGCCCTAGCGCCGTGGCCCATATTGATTGCTCAGAGCGTACACCTATAAGAATTTTCGGCGGAAAATTTTCAGACACCATAAATAAATATTGGTTGTTTTAGTCTTTCGACCTCTTTGTGTATGTTTGTATCTAGGTTTGTATTTTATTACGTATTTATGTATGTTTTGCTATGTTAAGAGCAAGTGCGTGGTCTTTTGACCATTCTTGTCCTATGGTTTTATCCATTTAATGTTTCAGACATTCATTCAAGGTGCAGCATCTCCGCAAAAAATGAACAACAGCACAAGGAAACACTATCGCGTGTACAGAAATCGCGTGAATAACTTTGGGTGGCCTGAGTACAGCTCTGATTCTGCTGAGAGCTTAAAGCGCTCTCTGACTCAAAAAGGTAGGAGGGGCTAGCTTCCGTCGAGCCCCTCCTTAAGAACCACACTCCCGTTCTACGCCATTTAGACCTCCAGCAAATCCGTCCCTTTGGAATTTGCATGTAGTCAGAATGAAGGGGATTAAAGGAGCCATGCCCCATAACATACCAAAAGTCGCCCCTTTTCAATGCATTACTAAAGCGCAAGTTAAAGATGCACAAACTAAATGTAGTGGACTCTGTACAATATCTGTCAAACAGTCGGTGAAATCGGGCTTTTTTGGCAGTTTAATCTCTAACGGCCTGGTAGCGACCGGGTGTCAGGAGGTAGCTGGAAAAGTTATTAGGTTTAACAGGATGCAATCGGAGACGGCATACATCGCCCCGGTGCCGCCACCTGGCGATCTCGACGAAACAACGGTGTCTATCGTCCGGCTGGTGTCTCCACCTGGCGAACTGGACGAAACGTACGCGTCGTCTTTGATTCTGTCCTATTCCCTGCATTATATAAAAACATGACGTCACCCACAAAACCGGAAGTACGTAAAGTATCACATCGCAGTCAGAGGAGGATCGAGCCACGACCAGAGGTAACATGTGCGGAACATTTGTTGAAAATTGAAGTGTGGTTTTTGAGATACAGGAGCAGACAGATACACAAATATACAGACAGACAGACACGCTGATCACAATACTTCGCACCCCTACAGGGGACGTAGTAACAAGGTTTGACTTGCATTGTACCCGATGTAGCTACCCATGCAACACATGCATAAAGGGAGACTGGCGTAAGATAAGACAAAGGGGTGAGGATTGCGGGGTTGGTGGTGCCCCTGTTGACGACAATGACGGAGTCTGTACGTAGCTGGATTGTCAGTGTTCACGTGACGTCGATTGATGAATGCAGTGCGTTGAGACTTCCCAGCTGACCGCCTGGAGTTCCACCGACACACACACACACACTCAGCTCCTAGGGTCCGGATCAGATGTCGTAATAGTGACGTCAGGAAGCAGGAGCCATCGGTCAGTGGATGTCATTAAAGCCAGCGACCAGACGGACGGACAGCGCGTCGAGAGAGCGGAAGAGTGGAGTTTTAAGCCGACGACAGACTGCACGGACGTCAACGCAAACAACGAGACTACACCGTCGATACCGTACCGTGTAGACTACTGTATAGTGTACAGTATGACCTTCTCTAATAACCAGCGAATGTAGGGTACTGTATACGCACAAGTATTTTATTTACTAGGCCTACACTGTATCCCAAAAAAATATGTACACCATTTTATTTTTAAAATATCCCTGTCAAAAATTAACCGATTTTAGTGTTTTTGGTATCATGAGAAAATATGACATAAAGCTAGTAAATTTGTGAAAACACTGGAAGCATGCGTCCGTGCAGAAGGGGGTCACTTTAAACACTTGTTATGACGTTGCTTGCCTGAATTCAAGTTGCCACACATTACAACCGGCTGTTTTCAGAGCAATCAACAGTTGGAGGAAAACAATATACCTATAACCAGATGAACACGTTCTGCATTTCACAAGGTAGTGCGGTTACATTTTTCAGATGTGGTGGGTCAGTTCACAGCCGCGGTTACAGTTCGTTTTGTTCTGCGCAAATAATCACAAGTACGAATTAGTAGTATGGTTAAAAATAACTTTTTTGATTACTCAAGGTAACATAACTTTTTTATTACCGGGTACTCAGTTTTATTCGCTATTTTATGCACCCCGTGCTTATATTTTAATGTGCAGTGCTGACCACGGTTTAGTGTAAGCGCTTTTGTATTGATGGATTGAATGATTGACTGAAAGTGGCTGCAGCTAACAGGCGAGGTGGGCAAATTTATAAGGTGTTACATTTTCTCAGGATTTCGCACACCACAAACCGTTAAAATCGGTCAATTTAGAGCTATTCAAAAAATAAAAAGTGGACAGATTTTTTGGGGACACAGTGTACATACATCGGTGTAATACGCGCACCTGCAAATCGAGGTCAGTTTTCAGCGTCGGTCACAATGCATGAGTGGCGCTAATGCAGGTGGGCTACGTAGGTTGCCCCTTGTGCCCCCGTTGCTTTCTCATGTTATTTGTGGTAATCAGAAAGACGTTGCCCTCGAGTTATCCTGCTAACAAATAGTCAGACAAACAGACAAACGGCAGTGCAAACAGCACCACCAAAAAGTGGCGAACGCAATTCATTTGTGCTCGTTGTTTACAACTCTCCGAACGTTCACCGTGCAGTGGCCGATCCATGACAAATTTTTAAATACGTGCCACCATTGTGTTTCTTTGGCATTCAGATTAGGCCTATACAAAATTCAATTTCGGCCGGAGCTGCGTTCCGGACCCCGCTGGGGAAGCTTACGATGCTCCCCGTGCCCCTTAGTCGGCTAGGGAGGGGATACCCGCCCAATTCCCTACTCCATTCCCCACTCCCTCGACGCCTTCAGCGTCTCGCTCTCGACGCCTTTGGCACCTGGAAACGGACACTGCAGGTGGCCCCTAAACCAAATCTCTGGATCCGCGCCCTTGTTTCCGTGCTGTCGCGACGACGAAGCATCGAACTCGCGAATGCGACGAGGCCATAATCGCACCACATTTTTCCACAGAGAGGAGCTACTTGCAAATAATTTATGCGTGAGAAACACGTCATGGTAAAATGAACGCTTGAGTTAACGCATCCAAGCGCGACGGTGTTCAGCGAATCTGTACTACAGCTACCGCGCCTGTAGGCCTAAACGGACAAGCATGAGGCCATACTGCCGCACGTAATGTAACACCTACAGTGTATTCAAAGATTGCGTTCAACCGTATAGCCTCATTGCAGCACTTATATACGTACACATCATTGTATATATACAAGTCGTTTCGATTGTTTGCTGTTTTGACTGTAAACGCTGTATTACATGTTGGCCTATAAGCGCAGTGATGTGATGTATTACGTTTGTCGTATGGATCGGCCTAATGTATAGCCTACAAATTAATGTCTTACTCATCGTGAGAGCCAAACGATAAGTAAGCATAGTGCACTCGGCCATAAACGGTGCATAATAATTAGGCAAAGTCGAATTAACATAACATAGACAGAAGGTTCATAGGTCTATACGTACCGTGTAGAAACTCGCAGCTAATACAGGTGATTAATTGTCGATGTCTATCTTAAATTAGCAATATAATAAAAAGGAGTTTGGTGCGGCCATACACGGTCAGATTTAGCGTCGATCCAGTTACGGAGGCTAGTTAGGCTAAATTGGAAAACTAATTGGAACCTATTTTTGGCCTGTGGAATAGAGCCATTGCCAGTGATCATGAGTGGCCATAAACTAAAATTTTCTTCAGCTATCTGAAACTTTACTAAATCACCGCATATATGGTCGTACAAGCTATAGTAGCAGCCAATAGTCAAATTAATGGGGATGTAGCCGTAACCATAAACGGACTGAACTGAACCGTACCTGCCTTCATTTCCCAGCTACAGATTATCACCGGTTTTAGGCCAGTATACCAAATTAAGTTCATGTATGAGAAATACGTTCAAAATCTACACGATGTAACAGCAGAGAAGTTGTTGTGGTCGTTAGTTTGCTTTTGCTTGCGTCACCGTCTTTAAACGGAAGTCGATGAAATCACGCAAATGTTCGCGACTATATGCGCAACACAATCAACATAATCGCATCAGCTCGGCATGCCTTTAGAAAGAACTTCATCTGTCCCATCAGAACCAAAGCCGTTTTGTTAGGAAGACATTTCATTTTGTCCAACCGTCGACCCTAGTGGGCCGCCCACCACTCCCCTCCTCGGGGGAGGGGGATGTAATATTACGGACGTCGCACTAGGCGATCAAATCTGGGTTTCGCTTTTGGTTATTTTGTGTTACGTTATCTTTGAATTTACTGACGTATATCTGCGTAGTTTTGTTGCGTTAGGTTTACTATACCGTACTCAGTACCATGCTAAGTGATTTACCCGGAAATAGCGTATCAGAAAGACATAAATGTTTTGTGTCGAGTGAAATATTCAATCAATCAACTATCGGCATGGCCAAGCTGGTGGGGGTAGTTCGTTCCATGGAAGAACACAATGCAAATGCAAACGTAAAGGTATACATGCATAGTCTATACCGATAACCATGTCTGTCCGCGCAGCGCGAAGGCGATGAATATATACTTCGTTTTTACCGCACGACGCTTATGCGACGCGCGGGAAAAATGCAACGTGACCGTCTGCCTTTCCGCTATTGTGTCACGTTACTTACTTGTGTAGTTAAGTGTGTTATGTCGAGACCGCCGAGTCTATCGTCAAACAATCAACATCTGGGACTTCACTCCATTTATGCGATCGCTTAACGATCGTTGTGGGGCCCCCTCATCGAGCACAGGTGGCGGTTTCACACAATGATGCGATTACATCGCATAAAAAGTGCAAGTTTTATAGAACAGTAACACATCGGCCTACTCAACGGTGATATTTCTCGTGACGTTCCGATAAATTTCCAATAAATAATAACGACATCTACATTTTAGCCATCGTCGGAAAACAGAAAGTCTGTATCATCTGCATTTGGGCAAAATTAGAGAAAGTTTGGTCATTTTCTTAATAGTCTGTGCACTCCGGTATGTAAATTACATGTAATTCGATTTTGTTTCGGCAGAGAAATGTCTTGTACTGGCAACGAGTGCAAATCAATCCTTAACTCGACGAACCTTGAAGTGAATACGAGCAGTACAAGCGACTGTGTGACAGTGGCGGTCAAATGTTCACTCACTGGTCAAAGACTGGCCAACATGGTCAGCGTTTATACTTGTAGTAACGGTGACTGGAGTCCATTTCGTCCACGCTCGTGTGTAGGTCAGTAGGCCGTTCGTATTTTCTGCTGTTTACAATAAATATACTCTTTGCTATTATCGGCCACCTCGTGGTCCGAGTAGTGCAGTCGGTTTGCTGTGTGTGTTTGTGTGTGTCTATATGCTCGATAACTTTCGAACGAAATGAAGGAAGTAAGTAAGTAAATATAATTTATAAAAGCATACAATGGTCAGCGGAAGGTGATTTTGAGGCGCAAGAAGAAAGGGGATTGGAAAGCCGGTTGAAAAAGATGAGTTTTTAGATGACGGCGGAAAGTAGCTGGGCAGGTGTACGTTCCGGAAAGCTGGAGAGAGTTCCAAAATTTAGGGCCTGCAACACTAAACCGTCGAGCGCCGAGTGAAATGGAACGGAAAGCAGATTTGTGTTGGGAGCGAGTCGAGTGATAACCATGCAAGGCAGAGAGCAAGTAAGCAGGCTGAGGGGAATGGAGTGTACAGAAAGTATGTTGGCTATTTTGAAATTAACGCGTGGTGGGGAGCCGTTGGAGCTGTTGGAGAAGTGTATGTGAATTGGACTTAAAGGAATTTGTGACGACACGTGGAAGGAGGTTTTGTGCTTTCTGTAGTTACCAACGCCGCGGCTGCATAGCCGCCGGTGTGTGGTAAGGCGTTCAGTCGTGTCTGTCTGTTTGTTTGTTTGTTTGTCCGCGCTCTAAAAGGCAAACGGCTTGAGCTATCAGCACCAAGTCGGTAAACATATAGTACATGGTATGACCTCGACATGCACTGACCTTGAGGTAAAAAAGGTCAAAGGTCAAATCTTAACCCTAAGCCTCGGTTTAGGATTTTAACCTTTGCGATGGGGATGGGCCGGAATGCGGAGCAACGTGAGCGTGCATGTCGATACGACTGCACATTTCTCTAGTTATTCAGCTCGAAGTAAGCTTCAGCCGAATATTGGATTCACTTTAAGGCGCGTTTCGGCGGTGTTCACGCGTTCGGCTATAACTCCGCCGACAGTGAACCGATTTGGATGAAACCTGGAACACTCTGAGAACATTGTCGGGGGTTGGCCTTGGCAGATTTTGGGCGCGATCCGCATAGTAGCGACAGCTGGAGAGCCAGGCGAAATTTTTTATCAGGTAAGCTACGCACGATTTCACCGATTTCCCGTCGTCAACGTTTCACGAAATTTGAACACAAATTACACAACACGTCTATCGGATTCGCGATAAAAACTTTCGCAACAGAGTTTTGCAAATTTTACCGTTATGAGTCGTTTTCCCCCAAAACGCAAAATCTTAAAAAAATTTACGTCTTGCGACTTCAGACTGCCATAAACTCCGCAATGATTACAAATCGCCGGAAATTCACTTCCAAAATAATCCTCTACGGGATTTCTAGTTTCCATGTTTACCGTTGGAATCAATTTAAAGTCATTCCCCTGGCCTGTACACTTCGTACAAGAAACCTTCCCAAATTTTCTGCGATGTCCGACGCTGGTTGAGAACACGGCAGATAACGCTGACATCACTCAGTCGCAGGCAACCAATCACCATCAACTATTGAGTCATGTGACACTAGGCCTCGTCGAATGCAGAAGTAAAAGCTTGTGCACAGATAGCCGAGCTGTACTGTGGGCATTCCACACAATACAGCCATTTAGTTTGGATGTTTTTTCTTCTGAGTGGTGCCATATAAAACAGAATTTGTCGTGGTCGGTCATCTTGACCTTATCTAGGTGAAATTCATACGTCAGGGACGTCATACATCAAAGTTTAATGTCACAAGAAAATGTTCCTTTTTTGACTAAAAGTGAAACAGCGATACTGGGAGACCTGCAGCCGGCAACGTAGAGGAAAAGCAGACCTGAAATGGGAACTATAAGTATGCACCATCAGCCGCAAGTAGTCGAGATATTTGACATATTCACTTTTTACAATGATAGAGTTGTTGCAGTTATAAGTACGTAATTTGTGCGACAGTCCACGCTATAAATCAGACGCATTACGGTCTGTAAATTGCGCAGGCACACATGATACAGATTTAATAGCCTGTACGACGGTAGTCATAAATAGTCATTAATATGACAAGGTGCAGCCAGTATTAAATACATACATTTATTGTTGTTGGTGTAGTAAAAAAAGTACCGTAGTAAGCCTGCAGTCAACGAGTTCAGCTTGCATTCGGTCCCGTGAAGACAGTGTGCCGGTTTCACTAAGCCCACAGTACTGGCTCGTATACTGTGATCAATGTTGACGGAGCCGGTGCGTTCGTGACGCACAAAAGTATCCGGGGGATGATCTCAGGGCGGATATTGTATTTCGCCACACCGCCAATAATACCACCCGTCTTCGTTTACTAACGTGTGACATCTGCAAAACTAAACAATGGGCAATGACAAAACCGCGCGACGCGCTGCATCACGACTAACGGCAAAATTTTAAAACAGTCACGTGACCATAAACACGCCCTTTCGTTGGTGATATGTCATCCTGTTGCTAGAATTGATATAGCTTACCTGTGTACAAAATTTGACGTTCAAATTTGAGGTTCAGCCATGCCAGTGATGTGATTGGAGCCCCAAAAATTTTAATGGGTCAAATGACCTGACCACGCCTCTATCAGGGACGGTTTGTCGTCCGTAGGCTGAGACGTGCACATCTATCTATCCATCTATGGACCGTTAGATAGAGGAATGATGTAGGTACAACCTTGCCGCTGGAAATTTTCACACGAAACTCTGCAGCAGACCTTTTTTTCGACAGAAGTTGAATTTTACTGGCCAAAACAGCAAAATCGCTTTTTGTGCCACCCTTTGGGGGACCTAAGGGTAACGTACACGGTTCATCTATGGCTCGTTGGAAAGCGCGTGGTCAACCGTGAGAGCTAGCGAAAACCGTTCAGTTAGCACTAATAGGTCGACTTCCTATTTGTGCTAATTGAACTGTTTTCGCTAGCTCTCACGGTTGAGGCGCTATAATCGGATATTGATCCAAATTTCGGTGTTCGAAAGGGGATGGGTGACTTTGAGCGCAAATTTCAGGGGAAGGGGGTCGTCCACCAACGACGTTTGGCGTCAGAAAACTAGAGCCCCTGGGCTATCACGTGGTGTTGTTTGCGTGATCCTACGTTTAGCCGTTTTGATACAATACCGGCGTGTGACAGACAGACACGCGCCCACACTGTCAGTGCGTGTGAATTGTAGACGAGGCGAGTGGCAGTGAGGCTGACATCGGAGTGGTAGTAAGCTGCGCTGTCGGTGCCTGCGTCTGTATCATCGTTATCATCGTCTCCATCTTCCTCATCATCTCGAACAGACGACAGGCGAGGATCGACGTACAGCGACAGCGCATATTTGACGACCGAATGCAAAGAGTCTGGTGAGTAATCACTGCGCAGCAGAGGTTTTCAGGGCGTGGTTCCGGGTCTCGGACCAAACCAAACGGGGTCGTAAAGGATAGGGTATAGGAGTCAGCGACAGCATGGTGAAATAATCATATTAACCAATTTTGCCTATTTTGCCCAGAGTTCCAAAATGGGGACAGTGATTAAGCGATTCGATGCCAGGCTGGCTAACCGACCATTTTAGTTGTTTACTTTTGGGCACTCTGGCGCTTAGGGTTGAGCGCCAGAGTGCCCGTAAGTCAAAAACTAAAAATGGTCGGTTAGCCAGCCTGGCATCGAATCTCTGAATTATCGTGTATGTAGCTATTTTTGGAACAGTGCGCTAAAGTTGGTTAATATCATTAACCGCTGCGGCGTTTGTCAGTCAGTCAGTCTATCTGCCTGTCTGACTGTTTTTCCGCGCGATGTCTCAAAAACCATTTTCACCACGACTCGAGTATGAAAACACAGAAATCCGGGGTACCCATTATGTCATAACTTTTTATCGGCTTTGTAAAAATCACACAGGTCATTTTGATCGTGGCTGGGGGTACCCCGGGTCTCAAACCGCGGACCCTCTGGCCAGCTAAGCCACTGATGTGATTGGTGTAAACTGTTGTAGGGAGTTTGCGTCATCGGTAACGACGTACAACAGCGTTGCTGAGCTTGGAGACCGAGAGGGTGAGAGTAAGATGACTGATGACACGGGAGCGACTGCTGCGGACACAACTGCCTCAATGTGACGAACATAAGTAAGTAAGTAAGTAAATTATTTTATCCGTCCGCGCTCATTGCTTTCCTATCCGAGTTATTTCACTTCGGAGTCGTCTGGCTAGTGGCTACTTCTATTGCAAATGCTGAAAACATTCAAATGTTCAAAAAGTTATTAAAGCGCGTTGACTTTTTTTTATGCAATATTTGGAAAGGCCTGATATTAAGGCTTAATACTGTACACTGTTATATTCAATAGCATCTGCGTTTAAAAATTCTTCATGTTTTGTGAAGAATCGTATGTGGTGTAAATATGCTGAAAAAGCTAAAGACAATTGACATTTTCTTTCCTTATATTTTTAAAGCAATTTTGTAGATTTTTACGTTGTGATGTGTTGTGTGTGTTATGTCTGCTGCAGTTTTGCGAATAAAAGATGATGATGATGATGATGATGATAACAAAGTTAAACGGCGCTGTTTTGCGCCACCCTCTACTAATCTAGGCTTAGATCAAATATTGGCAAACATTATGACAATACTCATCTATCATAGAACGAGAATGTAGGCAATTAACGTGCCAATTTACAGTGGTTGCCCGACCTTGTGCAGTTTCGATCGTGGCAACTAAAGTTACGACAATTTATGTGTAGACGACAAAACTCAGGTACGTTCACATCGAGCAACACCAGCTGCTGGAAATGTCGTTAATAAACGCTCAAAGTGACGGGCAGTCGCTGATAAGTGTTTTATGGCTAACATTTCCCTCCTGCCGGATCAGGATCGCTACTCGTATAGTATTTTCGATATCTGGTACGTGATTTAGGACACCTCTGATGTCCACGCTCACCTCTCTACCTGTGCAGTGTACACTCATCTGCAACCAACCGTAAGCATCACCGAGCCACTGTCAAATCGGCAGGATGGCCAGCTACATCCCGTGCAACAATACGCTTATGCCAAATTTAAGCTTGATCGCATTAACTTACTTAACTTAACTTAATTAGCTAAATGAAAGACAGAAAGAACAACAAGACAGATAGAAAAAAAACATGTAGGCCTACCTAAGACGGGAAAAAGCTGAGCTTGCTAGAATCCCCCATTATACCTAATGTAACAATCTAACCTGTTTTTGAAAGTGTTTACCGAGTAGCTATTGACGACATCTGCTGGTAATTTATTCCAATCATCAATAATTCGTTGACTAAAAATGGTTCCTAATATAGTATGCTGTCGCCCATGTGGAGCAAAAAACGCCGAAAACCGCGATATTTACAAAATTTTCTCAAGTTTGGGGTTACTGTACCCACCCCATGTCTCGATCGAGGCCAAATTTGGTGTGATGGAGTTGACCCAGGGTGTCTTGTACCATGTCAAATTTTGCCTGGCTTTCTATCGCCTCCGCTGGGGAAAACCGTAAATTTGACCAATTTTGCGATTATCTACGGCTCATACTGCAGGTAATTATGCCACATCACCTATTAGTTTCTACAGGAATGTGAGTTACAAACGTCAAAAACGCACTTCGAGCGAAAAAGACCCTTTTAAACACGCGGAAAATATAATGGTTTCGAGCTCTAGCTTAAGCTGGAGAGGGCGATCACGACAATGTATTTTGCGATAATATACACTGTGTCCCAGAAATATGTCTACTTTTTATTTTTTGAATAACACTGTCAAAAACTAGACGATTTTAACGATTTTGGGTTGTGAAGTCCTGAGAAAATTTGACATCAAAAGCTTATAAAGTTGCCCACCTCACCTGTCAGCCGTAGCCACTTTACGTTGCGAATCCAAAAAAATGTAATTTTCGACAACACTACTAATACGTACTTCTGATTATTTGCGTTATCTCAGAATAAAACGAACGTTACCGTGACTGTGAAATTGCCCACCACATCTGATAAATGTCACCACACTACCATGTGAAATGCAGAATTTGTTCATCTGAGTGAAGATATGTTGTTTTCCTTCAAATGTTGGTGGCTCTAAAAAGAGCCGGTTGTATGTATGACAAGTTGAATGTCAGCCAAGCAAGTTCGTCACAGCAACTGTTAAAACTTCAAAGTAACCACCTTCTGTATGGACACACGCTTCCAGTCTTTTTCGCCATCGATCAATCGCATCATCCACCACGCTCTACTGAAATTCAGCCCATGTCTCAACAAGCCGATGCCACAACTCTTCCGTTTCACGGATAGACACGCTCCTGCATTATGCCCCAGATGCGGTAATCTACCGTATTTGGATCAGGACTGTTGGATGGCTACATGTCAGGACTGATTAACTGGGGTGAGATAATAAAGGTAAAGGTAAAGGTCGGTTTCTTATATAGCGCAGCTTACTCGATGACCGGACCAGCGCGCTTTACAATCTCGGAAGTGGCAGTTGATTGGCAAAAGCCAATGGTGCTGCAGTGCAAACTGCGGCCATCCAATTGCACGCGTTAACGTACAATTGGACCCGCGTTATGCAGCTAGCAAACACACCACCGCTCCAATCAACCGCACCAGGCCTTCACCCCGTAAGCATTCACCAGACG
>Ga0209780_1001584_pt1 | contig 15182 bp, 7 predicted proteins | sample WorMetexBAHAMAS2_FD_187384 | JGI IMG/M metagenome (GOLD analysis project Ga0209780, IMG submission 187384) | Marine gutless worms symbiont microbial communities from Max Planck institute for Marine Microbiology, Germany - Inanidrilus exumae... | ecosystem: Host-associated > Annelida > Digestive... | reverse complement strand
ATTATGTACGTTATACACACGCTGCACAGCAGCGGTCGTGTAATTCGAGACGTCGTTGTTTGCGTAGACAAGCAATGATGTTTTCTTAACTAGGCCAACGTATAACTACCGAGCAAATAGTGTATCGGTGTTCCGATCAAAATGTCATTCGTTTTTACATTTTGTGCATAGAACAAACGTTAGTATTTTTAAATAAACAGGCTTTATTCAGTTGTGTAACTTTTATTTTATTTTACTCGAAGAACTAAACAAATACAGTTCCTAAAAAGCCCGTTTTGGCCCACCCGATGCACGTATTAAATACTTTATAATGTAGGCCTACATGCAATTCATATTAATTTAATATTTTCCCATAACGAATAAAATTCCAGATCATCCACAAGATATGATTGATTTTAGTTCTTTTACAAATGACTCCTGCCAAAATTTTGTGATGATACTTCCATAATTTCTTGAGAAATTCTGCTGAAAAGCAAAATATATTTACAATGCACACGTCACGCACAGCCGTAAACGAACGTTTTCATCCTCTGACCGTTAATTTTACCCATAATCTTGATTTTCTAACTTGACCTAGATAGCATCAAGCTGAACTAGCACGCCATAAAAATTAGGTCAAAGGTCGTTTATTTTAAAAGTTATTGTCCGTACACACAGACACACACACACGTACACGACCGACTGATCTATCTGGACCACTAAAGTGGTCGATTAATAACCCTGACAAGCAAATAACAGAGGCAAAAACATAACCTCATCGGCGGAAGTAATTACATTTTAAACTCGCCGTGAACTATTGTTTGTTGCATGTTGCCCGAGACTCGGAAACACATAAAGGCAACATACTCGAGGCTCGCATATTGAAAACACAGCGGGATCCGGTCGTGAAACCTTCTATGCCTATACTCGACGTATTTGCTTCGTCGGCGAATATTTACATTTCCTAGCCGACTGAGTGCTGTAAGACTCCTCGCCGGCGAAATATGAAGTGGCGGACGATGCCTTGTTGAGCGTTGCAATATGCCCTCATCCCTTACGTAGTTACTCCCCTCTTAAATCCCCTCACTGCACGTGTGCCTGTGTAAATTTCACTGGCCGCCTCGATCCGCTCCTCATCTCACTCCCCGGCCCCCGCTAAAGTCAATTTGGTCGACCATTATTCCGGCGCGCCCCGCGGCCGCTTTCATTACCATATATTGTAAATTTAATGGCCTCTTTATTGATCGGCTGCAGATATGGCGTCCCGTATGCCTTGGTGTTCGGCTGGCGCGGCGTGATGAGGGTGCGTGACGTGCGTCGACGTACCGGTCGCCGTTGAATTGAAGGGCGAATATGAAATTGAAATGATTCAGCGCTCGACGTTCAACGTCACTCGCTGCCTGCATGCACCGAAACTGCTGCTCAAGATACAATACTGCGTTCAGAAACGCTGCCATCAGGTCGCTTTTATTTCATATCAACTTAGTAAGGCTTTTGACTCCGCTGTTCATGGTAAACTATGTAGAAAGCTTTCTTCTTGTGGTTTCAGTGGTAAACTGTTTTACTGGATACATGCTTTTCTTCATACCAGGACTTTTGGAGTTCGTCTTGGTAGCTGTCTGTTAGAAATATGTAATGTAATTAGTGGTGTGCCACAAGGAAGTCTATTGGGCTCTTTTGTTTATAAATGGTTTTGGAGTGGTGGAGAAGTATTGTGATGACCACGTCTGTGTGTCTGTCTCTGTGTCTGTCTGTCTGTCCGCGAAGATATCTCCCGAACCACACGTGCGATCTTCGCCAAATTTTGTGCATGTTGCCTATGGCTGTGGCTCGGTCCTCATCCGACAGGGTGACGAAATCTCAAGGGGCAATGTTGGGGATTGTCTTTTCCACTGACAATGAATTGTATCGGCCGTATTGCGGTATGAATTTCGCTATGAAGGACCGATCTTGCTTAAATTTACTTATTTACCGGAAAGTCGGACAAAATTCAATTTCCGAATATTAAAGGGCATAATTTTGACTAACTATTTCGAAATTACTCACAAACTGAACTAAAAGATGAACGGAGAAATTTGACGATTAATGGGAAAGAATTACCAAAATGAACGTCGACGTTGCTATTGTTATGTACGTTGGCGGAGAAACATAAGTATTTAAGTGCTGTTTTGATTATGCTAAAAGTCAATTTTTCCGGTCATTTACTGCTATATTCAGTAACATAGTACGCTTTGCTTCTGAAGAGGTAGTGATCAGTTTGATTCACGCTAAATGTCTCCCGGTACGTACTGTTGTACGGTACGGAAGCCTGTCATATATTGGTGCGAGATAAACGTTCCCTAGAATTTACAGTGAGTCGCTCGCTCAATCATGAAGCTATTTCGAACTAGTTCGGCAAATATTGTCGAGGACTGTCAGAATTTTTTTATTTCTTACAAATTAGTTACCTGATAGATATACGAACAGCCAAATTTTTAGAAAATGTTGTTAGAAATAAAAATTGTGTGTAGACTGTTTTCCTCGAATGCTCAATGTAGTCTGGATAAAATCTTCTTATCGTATGGTGATGACATATCCTCGTCTTGTAATTTGAGATGTTTTATTACTGACATTGTTTTGAATAATATTATCACATATGACATTATCGTGCTTATGTTTACTTAGTTAATTTTCTTTTCTTCTCTTTTATGTTGCTACCGGTTTGTGAAATAAAGATGAATATATTGATGAATGGACGTAGGAAAGCGACCGTAGGCCTAATTTAGCGTTAATGTGACTTAGGTTAAGGAAGTATATAAGTGTTAAGGGTGCTAGTACACACCGTTGGCGAAGTCTGATATCTACGATTGCCTTGTTAGTAAGATGTATCGCATCATATCGTCGCCAATTTCATTAGACATACCGATGTGCGTAAGAGTCATCCGTTTTTATTTAGTTATAGGTCTATCGAAGACAAGAAGAACTAAATCTGAAATATTAATAAGTCAACTCGAACGTGATCCACTTTCAACCCGAATCGCCCATCACTGTCACTGGCTTGGACACCGTGACGTCATTGTGTATACCGGCAATATCGTTTTCGGCATCGGTCACTGCCACGGTGCCGTCGCCTCCCGCCAGACGGCGCTAGCTGCAGCAAAATTTCGCGCGAATTATTTTTCCACGGCATTCGACGATCGTGTCGCCGCGACGTCGAGTCCCCCCTCGCGCGGGCGCGCGGCGCGAGCACCGAGATGGACGCGGAATTGGGTACCGGGGAAAACGGGCCGTCCCTCGGCGCAGAAAAACTCATCAAAGTTATATGCGCATGTGCGAGCGCCATTACATATCGCATTAAAACCGGTCATAACTCATCGGAACGGTGCGACAACAGTACTAGCAGGAGAAGCGAACAAACGATCGACAGACTGCTGCAAGTTGTTCGCAGTTTCTGCACGTCAGATTCGTAGGCTATAACTACATTCACCGGCCCGTTCCTTCCTTGCACTCGTGTGAATTAGGAGACACTCTCTCGTCCGATTAAGATAAGATGTACCACTCTGAATCTGACAAACAACACAGTACATTCAGATTCAAGCCTTTACCCCAGTAAACACCATGACGACGGGCCGATAGGACGCGCACCACGCCTGGAACGGACGTCCATACGACGTCGTGCCGACGTCATTTGCTCATCTGCCCAAAGGCGGTTTGACTTCAGGCCGAAGCGGCGCGGCGTCGGTCCGACGTATGGACCAAGACGTCGGCCCGATATAATCGGCCCTGCGTACTGCCGACGTCGGTGCGATACGTCGGACCTATGTCGGCCCGCTACTGGGCCGACAAGCAAATGACGTCGCCTCGACGTCGCAGTGACGTATCGGCATGTCTATATTTTACACAAGATTTAGCAGCCGCTTACCTTCTAGATCGAGGTCGTTGCCACAAGGGGTCCCTCATTTTAGCCGTGGTGTCATCATGCTATACCGATTAAACTTGGTAGCATCGTTCTGTAACAAAAAAAAATCTTAGCTGTCACACTCGCCGTGTTAAGAAACCTCGTGACGCTTGTTATCATTGTGAAACGTTTTTTTTCATATTGTTCGTTGCCCCTAAACTTCTTCTGTCTGTCATTTAAACATTGAAAGACCTTGAATGTGTTAAACTTGCATGCATATAACGACTATAAATATCATTTTCTGTTAGTGTATAAAAATAAAATTTCACAGAAGCTAGCTTTTACATTCCCCGCTGAGTGAGATAAATGTGATGCTAGCTTTTGTGCGTTGAATTTGCGGATTGTAATATTTGCTGTGTAAAGCGGCGGCTTTTACAGCGAAGAGAAAAACTGAAGTCAGTTTTTGCTTTTATAATGACAAGTATATGTAGTTTACTCGGCTGCTAGCAGCAGTGAAATTCTCTGCATAGTGTCACCGACTGCGTAAATCGGGCACCTGTACATAACTGAACGCTCCGTTCGTAAAACACCGTAACACGGCCTGAATAGACTCCATCAAATACAGACGCGTTGCGATGGCAGCGCAGTGAGACGTGCATGTAGGCCTACGTTGTCGGCGTCTGGTCGTTCTTCTAGCGGTCGACGGTAGATGTCGCCCGCGTCTCATGCGTCAGCACGTAGTCGCCTCTGACGGCTAGCGTCTGATAAGCCGTCGTCAACCTTCGAGTAGACTTCGCTTCTAGGCGGACTAGGCGCAAAGGCTAAGCGAGACATCACGGACGCCGTATAGTTAATCCGGCAGAACATTTAACTTGTCGAGAGAATAGCAAAAAGCCGCCAATTCAAGGATATTTCATTAACCACTGCCGATAAGCTTTTACAAACTTCCAGTTGAGGGGTGTACGGACGATTCGTTTCCCGCCTTTGATGTGCCCAAGAGGAGATGATTCGTAGTATTCGTACCCTAGCAGCGAGGAATGTGGGTGGGTGCGATCTGCACGGAGCAGAAATTACGCTCATCCCCATCCGTCCCCGCACATTTCATTTCAATCCCCATATGCCCATACATTCCACATTGCTTCCATTTAATCCCAATTATTCCCCACGAAATAATTAAGTTTTCATCCTCGTTTCATCCTCGCTTGTACAGAAGTCAAGGACTCAGCTGAGCTGTTGCGACAACAAGTTTGCAAACTCAGCAGCAAATCGGTCAACTGCTAAAATACAATCCGTATCCGTATGGACCACGTAATTTTTTCATTCCTATCTATACCAGCTGTTCAGGCCGCCATAATGTAGGGCAAAGAAAATGTAAACATTTTGCAGCACTTATAGACAGATCGCTGGTCTGGTGCTGGCACTAAGCTTTTCTTAAACCTACCGATTAATGTGATTTGACCAACGTGACAAATCTTCACCAGTTGACTTCGCACAGTATACGACATCATGCCCTACAACTTGGAGATCGCATCGTGACCATAGTCTAGATTACTGTGACGTCATTTCACCCTATGTACTATCAAGACCCAAGATTGCAGCAACACTGGCTTAGCCGGTGAAAAGGAGGAATTATGCATGAACTGCATGAACTGCATGATGTCGGCTAGGTCTTTGTGCTTGCTGTTAAACACAAGCGCTTCACGAGTTGGCTACAACCAGCTGTGCGGTGTCGGTGGAGGAGAAAGCGATGGATGGATGGATGGTGGGATGAATACGCGCCTGGCAGAATAGAAACCGATCACTCATACTCTCGCGTTCAATGCGTACACTGGGGAGAGGGAGGGGTGCCAAAATAACAAATCCGCGCAGCCGACAACGGAGTAGCCCACAAATAGCCCGGCTAGTGTATGAAGAGGTCGCGTGCCGACCGGCAAATGGGCGATCCAGATGCGACGGTGGGCATAAACCATCGAGCTGCAACACAAAAGCCAATTCGCAACAACCGATCTTCTTTGCAACGCAACGTTAAACCCTCTCCCATTATCCGCCGCGTACCCCCACAGATACAGTGACCCCTTTCGCCGGCCGAACTCCTCTCATCCCGTATGTTCGATTGCGAGACAGAAAGGTATGTAGGACACTGATTGGAGCGGGACCACTTGGTACTGGGCATTGTTTAAAGTTCTCGAGCAGTAGCTATGTTATCGGCGTATGACGTGCTTATCCGTTAGTGCTATACGCCGGTTCGCCGCCAGATCGACAACTTCTCTCCCGTGGTTCGATTTCGTGAATTTTGAGGTTGTTAAAATTTCATAACCGCACAGCACTAAGTAAATGCCATTACAGGCTACCGAGGAATTAAGTTATGCAAATGTTCATACTTCAGCTGCTGCATTCCATCCGATGTATATTTTGTTTTTCTCTGTCAAAGACACCATTATCACAAACTAAGTAACTTGTAATGTTTTCAACCCACGGCCATTTTAAAACTGATAAAATTCGTGACTTCTACACAGACGTCCCTGTTCTGTGGCTAAATACGTGGTGGCAAGTACGGCATGATGCGTTCGCTTGTTAGATTTGTATGTTAACTCTTTTGTCTTAGGCTGTAACGTCCTCGTAATTGTCAGTTATCGTTGTCATAACGTCGTAAATGTGATCACAGCTAGTACCGAACTGTATGTCCTTCTGACTCAAAAAATGTCGTACGAGGACGATACGGAACTACCAAAGCATCTCGACGCTATCATTAGTGCGTTCCGGGATGCGGCCGCGATTGGGATGCAGGCTGCAGCGACGGCGCAAGGTAGGATCGAGATGTTTACCGACGAGCAGGCGAGCGCGTAAATTTAACTCGCTATAAACCGATGCGGTCTGGCGGAGACCGCGACGGCGATATGGCGCTTAGAGAAGCAATGGTAACAGTCGTCTCGAGCGAAGTCACCGGCGACTTTAACCCTTTCAGACCAGCGGTAGTGTAATGCCATACCAAATGTGAAGTTGTAACCTAGTCAGCCACCAGTTTAGTGGTCCGGGTAGAGCAATGGGTCAGGAGCAATTAAGAAGATGCATAAGGCAACGCAAAATGTAGAAATTGAGGTGGTTTAAGGTGGTTAGGGGTCATCCAAAGTCATCGGCAAAATAATCATTCGATAGAGCGCATACGACTTCCTATTCGAATTTAGTAGAAACTATGAGGCTATCTTGTACCGTTTTCGAGATATTATCGCTTATTTTCCAAAAGTTAGAGGTCACGTTGTTTATTACTGTATCCATTGTGTGACTGTGTGATCACTGCGATGGTGATAATTATTCGTATCTTGTCCTATCTTATCGAGCCTGTTGTAACATTAGTGCACCAACGGTAGACAGCGAGCGGGTAGCACAGAGTCCAGACCTTCTTTGCTGTACCAAGACCATCAATGACTCGCAGACTACCAATCGCAACGCTGTTCTCTAATTGTCCCCCTGCTGTGGGCCCACGAATGCACACTATAACGGGTTATCGCCAGCGCACAAGAACATCGTCCGCACGCAGTAGTAGATCGCCGGAAAATATCAGCATCGTGCCTCCGTGTGTGTATAGTTCGAAACGCCATCTTATTTTTTTTTAAAATAACTGAAGTCAAAAATAAACCGATTTTAATACTTTTTGGACACGGAATCCAGAAAAAAATTTCACAGATATTATAAATTTGCCCACCTCCTCACCTGTAGAATGCAGCTACTGTATACGTTTAAAATAATTCACAAGTTATTATGTCAGCATCGAGAATTCGCAGCTGCAACTGTAGAAGTTCGAGGAGTGTGAAATTGTCGTTTTTTCACTATTGAGAAACTGTCTACTGTGGCTCGACTAGGAACTCACAAAATGATCCAGCCATCTGCGCAGGCATCACACTTTCAGAAAACTCCGTAGGCCTGCGGTCTCCATTGCAGTACTAAACTTACAACATGGCTGTACAAACCCTATTTTCGTTGAACCTGGGGCTAGAATCAACAGGCAGTATTATCGAGTACCGAGACGTTGCTGATGCAGGTCACCGCTACAGTGATCCGCAGCATTGCTAGAGACGTGTTTGTATTCCAGCAAGAAAATGCACCAATACAACAAGCTCATGACACGATGTGTAGGGCCACAGTTTTCCACAGGCCGCGAAATTTCGAGCCGAGCCGCGGAATTTCCCCGTTTCCGCGGAATTTGATAAAACGAACGACCAGTGAGTCCGGTGATTAATTCGATCGCTAATGTGACGACGTAGTACAGCGTAAATAAATCCAGCAAAATGACCTTCTTTCTCTCCGCTTGCGGTCGTCCACATTCATTTCTGCTTCTATATTGGTAGGCCTACAGTCTGGGTGTGATAGCCTATATATGTCGTTCGACAAATAGAAACCTGTGAGGCAACCAATCACTTTCATCAGATTTTTGAAAATCACGATTGATTATATTCTCTTGTTACTTACACTGAAACTTAGCGGAATGTCAGTATTTACTAATCAAACATCAGACAGCTCAGTTTGCTCATAAACGGAAGGCTGCGGTTAAGCCGCGGAATTTGGATGATTTTGTTGCGGCGAGCTGCGAAATTAACTATACTGACACACGGAATTAGGCAAAATTTTCCGCGGAAAACTGTGACCTAATGATGTGTGGCCAATCAACAGTCCAGTATATACCAAGTATCAATCCAGGATGTGGACAAGTTAAATCAGCAATTAGTTGAGATAGGACTGAATGCCAGCACAGCATGGTCGATAACGCGCCAGATTAGTAGGCCTAATAAAAAGGTATTTCACAAAGTAGTACGTTGACATTTTTTCAGGTGTGGTGGACAAACAACTTGTGTCAAATTTATCCAGGATTCCGTGTAGCAAAAATTACCACAAATCGGTTTATTTTTACTGAGTTATTAAAAACAGAAGGGTGGCGTTTCTAACAAGGAAAATGTCGTAAGACTGAATACGCTCACAACTTTTCTATAGCAGGCTATAACTTTGCACGTTTCCGATTAATCCAATACAGAATATTCCAGTGACAACGGCGGTTTTTAACTTGAGAAACAAACGCATTATACACAGAAAACTTTTAATTTATCATGCATGCGACAAAGATAACATTTCTTAATTTAACGATACGATTATGGAACATTTTATCAATAAATTAAACCGATGCATTACACATCTAAGACGAGCTTCATTTAATCAGTATACATATCATACACCGGCAGAGCGTAGCATGCCATTCACGAACCATGCAAGAGCGATACTTCGGCAGATTTAGGCCACCTGTAAAGTCCTGTATGTTATACTAAAATATGCTAATGTATGCACGCATAAAGAACAAGAAGCTCAGCTATCGCAGAAGGAACGCGCGATGCAATACGCCGATTGAAATCTTATCGCAAAACTGTACGAAAAACCCATTTGGGAAGGCTTACAGCAGGTGAATGACCTTGAAGGTAACTGAAGGTCATCGGAATTGCCGCTATTCGATAGGCTATATTCACTTCCTGATAGTGGTCTATAGTAACAACGTCTGCATTTGCACCGATTCCAAGGTATTACAACATTTACAGTGTACGTGACTGCCTTGTACATCTGTTAGTTCCGATAAGACAGCTGAAATCACAAGCCACACCCGCTTTCCGATTCATGTGTAAATATATAACAGTTAACAAGGTGTCGACTTAACGGGACGTAACCGTACTGTTATCAGTCATTTCCCAACATTTAGACGTTACGTAATCGTGAACACATCCCCTTCGGGCGTAATCTATCATGCATGCACTAGTACTCTTCAGTATCAATCAGCAAATTACCGAACTGGAAATGCCTAACTTCACCCATTCCCAAGACATGACTGGACCCCCAAAATGTAAAGAGGTCACGTGACCCTGACCAAAACAACCAAACTACCAAATTTGAGGTCTGTTGCCACTGGTTACGAAGACATGAGAGGCGACGCAAAATGTATCAAATGGGGTGGTTTGGGGTTATTTAGGGTCGCTTGATGTCATTTGAAACATACCATTCGACAGAGTGCAATCGAGTTGCTATTAGCCTTCCATAGTAACTATGTCCCTATCTTGCACCGTTTCTGAGATATAGCGGATGTTAAAATCGCCGATTTTAATTTATCCCAACTGTATCTGGCACCGCCATTCGGGGTGACCCCATTGGAATTTCATCAACATTTACTGACTTCAGAAAACTATAGGGGTCCCTGGGATACTGGGCGGCGTTGTTTGCGTGATTCGAGATTTAACCATTTTGGTACAATACCGGCTTGTGACAGACAGACACGGACGGATAGACACAAGGTCACAGCATAGGCCTATACCGCGCTATAGCACAGCGTCGCGGTAAAAAGCAATAGTTTTCTGACGTAAATTCATGACAACTAAAGCAGCAGTACGACGACGGATGCGAACATAATTTAGCATTAATTATGCAACTGCAAAGTGGTGGTTCGGATTAGTGTAGTAAAACGCGCCAGTCTCGAACAACGAAGTTGCCCAACGGCGAGTCCGGTTAGTACTGGGATGGGTAACCGTCTTCGTTGACTGTAGTCAAATTATCTCGGCACGCGTAGCACTCTATGCAACTCAACTCAATCTGGCAATCTCTCGGTGGGTGGGCGTACTGAGTATACCGGCGAAAGCTGGGAGGTCAACAAGCAAACCGCGTGAACCGCCGTCGATGCTGAAAAATAGAGGTCGCAGTTTTATACTTCATGGGATTCCACGTGAAATACTCCACGCCGCTGCTCAAACTGTGACGACATTCAGACGACGTTAAGACTCTGTTAAAACTATATCGAATTGCTTCATATTTAGAGCAAGGTGCAAAGTAGGCTAACAGTGGCCCTTGTAAATGTGTGACATGTTGAAATACGCTTTTTTCACACATCGTCGACAACAGACAAGTAAATGGACCTACTGCACATTTCAGTAGCGGTCAGAGATATTATAACCAAATTGTTTAAAGACAGCGATGATCGAACAGTATACTCCGTCTGAAAAACATGGAAAACGTCATGTTCCTTTGTAATTCCATGGAGTATAAAACTGAGACCTCTATTCTGCAGCATCGCTTGAACCGACATATCGTTGGTCTATCAGAGAGTGAGATGGTTTCTAGAAATGGAGATCACTGCGTGTTAAGAGCCGCCGTGGGTGGCTGGTGGCTTCCACATTTTTAAGAAATACACGCGCAAATACATTTCACACAGAAACACGTTGCGAAAAGCGGATAGATCACATCGGATCAGATGACGAAATGGCTCATTTACAATAAAGCAAAAACAAACCCTGCGAAAGCGGCTGCCAATTAAGTCTTACAACGCCAAATTGTACACAGACCTACTCATACTTATGACTCAGGATTTGGATTAGCGACTGTACTAGTAAAGTACACGATATGAGTGTAGGACAATCCCGGACATATCCAACAGACGTTTCCTCTCATAAAAGTAACTATAATAATAATAATAATTAGACCGTACTCACTAGAGCGCACACCTTTGCCACGCTACACAGAAATCGACACAGTGTCAGTATAGCGAGCAGCAGGTACCGTACATCGGCCTACATTTTCCCGGACTGAGCCGTAACCGGTTTCCCAATTTCAGTCTTCACATCAATCAACTACTGGAACCTCTCTAACCATAACCATGTGCTGGTCCACATTGTATCTATTCCTTCTATTTCATGAAAACCTACCCAGTCTTTTTGAGTTACCGTGTTCACAGACAGACAGACAGACAAACAAACAATGGCAGTGAAAACAGTACCCTCGCCAAAAGTGGGGGACGTAACAAAAACATCACGCACGCACAAGTAAGAAGTGTTCATTCACTGACGCATTAAATGTTTATGAACTATTCGAATATAATACCGCTCCATCTATATGACCTCTAACGGAGAGGGGGGCGTCACCTATCGCCGTAGAGATGTATATAGGAAGTTAAAATGTCTCGAGGGGAGTATGTCCGGATCCATTCAGAATTAGAGTATTAAAGAAGTCATCGATATGAGATGGTTTGTGTAAAGCGGACACGGGTTTGACTTAACTGAGCAGCCGCGAGAACGCACCAAAGCAGGCGCAAATGAAGCTGTTATCTGCGGTGGAATATGAACGCTACATACATAGCCATAGCTACACACGACTATCCAGCCAAATAAACGTTTAAAACGTTTAAATAGCAGCGGTTTCGTGGGAAAGCATGTCTCACTGGCAGACTATAAAAGCCGACAAACAAAGTGTCAAATTCAGAATTTTTACGGTACGTATAATGGCCAACTGATTTTATACAGACACGCGCACAGTAGGAGAAATTACTTTCAAAACTATACCACGAACAGATGCAACAAATCAGTCCATATCAAGTTTCATTTTGTCATCGATCGTACCCTCTGCATATTTCAGGCCGCATCGCCTGAACGCCGTGCATAAGATGCGGCCTAATGCTACGGATGTCGCACGTATGTCGCACGTAGCGTGGTCTGCGTGTCTGTCTGTGTGTTGGGCACATAGGCGATCTGTGCCAAAAAAACGGCTGAACCGATCGAGATGCCGTTTGAGGGGCTGACACACGTGGGCCTAAGTTGAACCATATATTATTAGACGGGGGCCAATACTGGACGAATACATTCGCAACAGCGAGGGGTGACAAGTCGGTGATATGGCCTTTTGCCAAATTACTTTGAAAATTTGTTACTTTACGACTGGTCACAAATTCACAAGATGTTAGCATATGTTTTCGACATCATGCGTTTCAGTGTCTGCTATATGCTTCTGAAGCATTTACAGCGTATACATAAACAATACTGAAAGTGAAATACATGTAACATCGGGGAGGGTCAGCGGCAATAAAAAATCCCAACAACCTCTAAGAGTAGGCAGTTTCATTACGCATAACTGGCATGTCTCGCTGCCACGGCACCAGTCACAGGCAGATGAGAGTTATGCATACAAATGATTATTAATAATATGCAAAACACGCACGGCAATCGGACGCACACGTTACTGTGGTACACAACTTCAAACACGTTTCGCTGCTGCATAACTGAATAGCATCATCAACAATGAATAAATTAGCCACTCGTTCGTATATAGACGCCGCAAGGCAAACATTAGACACACACATACACACACAAATACAGATATTGACAGCGAGTGAGAGAGAAAGATCAAGATTCGACGCTGGTTGGTACGTTACTTCGCTCATAAACATGCATTCCAATGCGCCGGTAGCCTGCGTCCGACCAAATATACATTCCGTTAACGCGCGTCGAGTTCGAAACAAGTAGTGATGGGTCGACGTGCCAAAAAATGTCGATGTCGATACACCATCTTGAATTTTCACGATTAAGCTATAACTCAGCAGTCAAATCACGGCGGCTGTGACTGTATAAAAATGCGTTCTACTGCTAGCCTACTTCATTGATTGGTATCGTATTCGAATTCAAAACGGTGACTCATCATTAGTTATGCAAAGTGAAACAACTTGCTTGTCTTAGTTGCCTAAAATGATTGATAATCAGTCGTCACTCTAACGTGTATAAATGCAAACGTAATCTTATAGTTCACGACGCAGTCTTAACACTGTAATCAAAGCTTACGTACATATATTCTACGAAAAGCTATTCGATTTTTACGACCACGCCCTCGGCTGCGGCCAATGTTTAAGCTGTAAGCCTCCAATGTAATAAATTTAATGCACTAATGCAACTCTTGCGCCGCAACTGGACGAAATGCCTACCTCCTTGGGCATAGTCGTTAAAGTCGAACAGCTTTCCATAGAATATATATACATAACGCTAAGATACGGTGTAAAATCGACACTGATAAAACAGAGTTGGGGCAACATCGGCCATGTAAGACCGCAGACGGGGTCATATTTAAAAAATGGCGGTCGTATGTTGTATTCGTTAAACACAATTTTGAATATGCCAAGTTATTAGACAAAACCGGCTTGCAACTCGACACAGATATTTATTAAGTTCAGTTAATGCTCTACAGAGGGTGATCGCGTAAAACTGTATACCCAAAAACATGTCAACATCAATATTGTTGTGGACTGGATCACGCTTGGACGCATGGCCAACTCTGACGCAAAACGCAGCAGCAAGGAATAGACTGTCCAACGTCCGGTACATCTTTACAATCACGATCAACATATCTACACACAGATCGTAGTCAAAATAGATTAATTATACAATGGAAGCAGGCAGGAAAAGTAACAACCTGTTGACGCTGAGGCGCTTGCAGCGACGTAAGTCAACGGACACAAAGCTGGTGTGAAATATGGAAGGAAAGGGAGTCTGCAATCATATCATTTGGTGTCACACGATATGCCAGAGCACAAAAAAACCATTACGTTTGATCCACAGGTTTATAATTCAAGTTCTGTCAATTGCACAATTTATTTTAAAATTTTAACATGCACAGATGTACACGGCCTGGTTTGTCCAGTTCAAATGTTTTATGTTTTATTCTATCGTTGCTATTTTATACTTTAATTCATTTGAACCAATAAATCATTGTCATTTTCATTTAAAGTTCATGCAGCATAAAGTTACAACCGTTGATCTTTTGAGTGTCAGCAGTTACTGTAGTGGTGAGTAGATACTTATTTTTAACTAGTTTTAAAATTACAGTAAATCACAATTTTGTATAAATTCTTAAAACCACAAGTCAAAAAGTCCAAATCAATGGCCCAATACAAGAAAATATCATAAACACACCACTTAAACTGCTTAGAGTAGTTATTAAACTTTTCGTGTACACAGTATGGTTCAAGCATGCTTACGTTCAACTACATTGCAATAATTTGTCACTATGTTGTTTTTAGCTGTATATATAATTGTCATGGACTTTGTGTCTGCTATTGAATGAACGAATAAATGAACGAATTAAACCAACACTGATAAAAAGTGCCAGTAAACTGCAACATTTTGTCAAAAATAATGAAAATCTGGGGGAACACTTGCAGATCTGTATTGGCGTCCCCTTGCCAAGTTTTGGGAACGCGTTGGGTTCACGTATGAAGTGGAAGGTCAAAGACTGAAGGTCATTCGAAGGTCATGGCTGCATGATAGGGGTCAGAGTGAAGGTGATCGTTGACGGTGCAGTCAGAGGACGGAGGGTCGGTAGATAGACTAGCGCCGTACAGAAGTGACTGTCAGCAACGTCGCTCGGTGATTCGCGAAGCACGTACGGCAGCATTTGGGCGCGCGCAGCGTCACCGGCATCGAGCGGGCTGGCGTAGACGGGCGCCGGAAGAGAGGCGGTCGTGGACGGGGTCGGCAGGGGCGGTGAC
>Ga0209780_1001583_pt1 | contig 15182 bp, 14 predicted proteins | sample WorMetexBAHAMAS2_FD_187384 | JGI IMG/M metagenome (GOLD analysis project Ga0209780, IMG submission 187384) | Marine gutless worms symbiont microbial communities from Max Planck institute for Marine Microbiology, Germany - Inanidrilus exumae... | ecosystem: Host-associated > Annelida > Digestive... | reverse complement strand
ATAAATGTATAAAGAATAACGAGTCTTATGATGAACACTCGAGCCACAACACGCTACCGATAAATATAATAGAACTGGAAGGTTAGACATGGAGACGGACAGAGAGGTGCACGACATGGAGACAGAGGTGCGCGACAGCCACTCGCCGCCCTCTGTTCCTAACTTCCTGATGAATTTATCACAAGATAAATTCATCAGGAAGTTAGGTACAGAGGGCGGCGAGTGGCTTATAATCATCGAACTTATGATAACCAGTCATTCGCACGAATTCACGCAAATTTTGCAGATGAAAAGTTATCATGAATGAACTTTACTCTGTTCAGTATTTACACTAGATCTACTCTGTTCTGATCACTTTCAGTGACACATACATGGCAAGTTTTCAATGACTATAAGCTTGCCGAAGGGCTTATATTGTACCGCTGTGTTTTTTCTTTCTTTTTTTCTTTCTTTCTGTCTTCTTTTTTTCGATGCCTAATCTATGAGGTCACTGAACGAATCTCAACCAAACTTGGACATACATACACACATGATTCACTTATGACTGCTATTTGAAAAATTTGGTCCTAAGTCCCCTGGGTGTTTACCACACACGGGCTTGGGCAAAAACCGCTTTTGGGGACCCACTTCGAACTTTGACCGAAAATATATCTGCAAAGGAACATAATACCAACAATGAGAAAAAACTCGTCTTCTCCAATGAAATGGTGGTCGAAGCAAAGCCCCGACCCCGTTGTATAGTTTTGTAAAAACAGTTAGCTGGGAGATTGACACAAATTCATGTTCAAAAGTTGCGTTTAGTGAATAAACGTGAGCGATCTATGACCGCTGTAGCTCAAAAAGGGCTGGCCGCCGTTTCTAAAGTTCTAAATGCGCCACTGAGGAACATGACATTAGACAGTTGCCATCTTGGCTTGAGCGTACACATGGTAGTACGTCATTTTGTGAAACGTACGTACGTATTTAACGTACGTTAAATGTACGCTGTACAAAAAAATTTTTTAAACTACAGTACTCCATTGTTACTGGCCCGCCTAATGTTCCAGTATTGTTTTGCTCGCTGGCGTCTGTCGTCGTCGTCTGTACTCTGTAACGCTGCCGGCGGACCGGGCGCATAGGCGGTTGGGTGGTCGACATTGCACGGCGGGCCAGTACGGTTACGTCCCGTTACCGCGACACCTTGTTGTATTAACATTTCTTACTAGTACTTAATAGTGGTATTGAAAGTAAACGCTGTGAGGCTTGAGCGAAAGACCCGCGACAACGCATACAGTTCAGTGGCTGAAACGTACATGTATGCGTGTGGTACGCGTGTTATTTTTATTTTAAACAGACGTAGGTATGGTACGCGCATTTTATATAACGTGCACGTACATCGAGCTATGGTTGTCACAGCTACCTGCGTGCGGTTGAAGCTGGATGGTTTATACTACGTCATTTACCACAGTATTCACTTCCTCCTTCGACTTTCCTGCCTCTCTCTGTCTCCCAGTTTCCGTGTCCGTGAAGCCGACCCATTCCCCCTGTAACTGGTCATTTTAGGTCGACTCTTTGACAGAGTCGACCTAATAAACCCGATCTCAAATGCCCTTCCGTCCGTGCGTACGTCCGTCCGTCCACAAAAAGTTTCGTTGATTTCAATTACATTTGGCGTGTAGGTAGAGGTCGATGATTGATGCACGACGGTATGCAGTATGACCCGATCCAAGGTCAAGGTCACGAGCCCCTCAAAGTTGGAAATCCGGCCATTTTCAAAAGCTATCCCCTCCATTTACAGTGGGAGCTGGCAACTGACCACAGATTCTTAAACTAGGGCACAGTATCTAAATTTGACCGGACCGGATTTTTGATATTTGGCCTATTTTTTGTGTCATGTGACTTTGAAGTTAGCAGAAACGTCAGTTGTGAAGAGTTGACTGTCAGTTCCGTACGGGGCTTTATAAATGTCAATTAAATTCCTATTCAATTGCTATGTTGAAAGTTTTTATATGACGTAAAAGCAGTGACCGTTAATTTTTTTGTGCATGTTGTGTGTATCATTGCTGTTTTTTGTAGAATGCACGTAAAGTGTCCAAGTGCGGTTATCTGTTTGTTGCACCAGAATCTTTTAACTTCTCAAATCTTCACGACAGAACGCGGGTTAGTAGCGTGCTGTCGTCATCAGACTAACAGTGATCATTAGGTATGATATTTTAGCTATACTAGACCACCCATCAACTGCATCAACTTCTACCGTCTTTCAAGAGACAACTTAAAACATTTTTATTTACCAAATTTTTTCCATCACTTTAAATTGCTTTCTCATATTGTACCGTGTCCTAGAAGCTACTTTACCTAGCTTATGCCACGTTAATCAGTACGTTCTACTACTACTACTACTACTACTACTACTACCCACTGCATGGTATCTGCTGAATTGCTCTCATTTCCTTCTGCCACTTAGAGTTTTCTGTGTAGAACATGCATACTCCGGACAGGTGCTAGCTAACTGGACACACTTTTATTTTCCCTCCTAACGTCCAGACAGTCGTCATAGCTCTGATACTGTCTATTAGAAGGGAGGGGGGAAACTGCTTCTGAGGAATGGACCAAAACTTCTCATATTCTATTTACCACCATCCCACCTAAGACCATGCCTTCCTTGAACATTCCCTTTGTCTAATTTCATCAGGCCAGAGTTTATTGCCTGTGAGACTTGTGTAAAGTAAAAGTAAAGTAAACAGCGTATAGCAGTTTAGCATCAACTTAGCTCTTCACCGCTGTGGGAAACTCACATGCCATATGGGATCACACAGTGTTACCTGCCACCTGACAGAGGTGAGAATCCCGCCTTTACCCCCAGCCGAAGCAGGTACTCGATTTAGCGACCCCGAAGGGATGCAAGGCGGAGTTGACCTATGTTACGTGAATGTAAGAATACATGACGTTAACATTAACACTGTCTTCTATTTTGTTAGTTTCTTGTAGGCATTATGATTCTGATACTAATTTATTTTTGTGTCTTGTTTGTTCAACGCAGAGATGGCAGCGTCGAGTCTTTGTTCTATACGATGGTGGCGATTTGACATACTCTGTCGATGAAAATGTGAGATCTGAAATGTTTTGTTCATTCTTTTCATCATTCTTGCTGTATCAGCTCTGATGTTATGTGATGCACTTGTTTAGTAAAAGGTTCGTGATGTCTCATGTGAGGAATCTGCTTTGTAGAAATAAAGTGACTGATTCACACTGGTTATTTACTAAGATATGGTGCATACAGTTCATTATATCGACTCCTTCGAGTTGACTTAATAAAGTGGGTCTCAAATGTCTGTCTGTCCGTACGTTCGTCCGTCCACACAAACTTGCTTCGATTTCAATGACATTTGGTATGTAGGTAGAGGTCGACGAGTGATGCATGATGGTATGCAGTATGACCCGATCTAAGGTCAAGGTCACGAGCCCTTGAAAGTCGGAAATTTGGCCATTTTCAAAGGCTATCTCCTCCCCCATTTATAATGGGGGCTGGCAAATGACCATGGATTCTTAAATTAGGGTGCAATACCTAAAGCTTATCAGGGCAGGATTTTTGATTTTTGTCCTAGTTTTTGTGTCACGTGACTTTGAAGTTGGCAGTAAGTAGGAGTTGACCGCCAGTCCAGTATGGGGCTAATTTATTTTATATTTGCTTGCACTGATGACATATATTTGTGGATTACGTACTTGTCATGAATCAGTATCACAATCGTAAGGTACTTGTTTATTCATACATTTTTGTGCAAAAATGATATCATAAACGTGTTTCTTATCAGTAGCATTGTCGAGCATTGTTCAAGCACAAAAGTTAATAGCTAGCTGATTTAATCGCATTGTTGTGCTCAAGTTATGTTGAGCTCAGTTGTAATAATGAGACACATACCATGGGTATGTAACATACCCAATGTATAATATTTGTCTAATCTAATAGTTCGTTTTTATTGTACAAGAGACGGCTGAAAGGCTAATGCAGTACTGCTGAAGTTATCTGGTTTATGAAAAACTGCTTTGGCAATCCAAGAAGTTTCACATTTCAGAGACTGTTGGGGAATACAGCATAAGCTGTGATAATGATAGATACGGAGGCTGATGAATGATATAACCTGTGGATTGTACATTGTAGATGTTTTGTATTGCTTCCTGTTGCAGGTCGATACAGTACCGCAGGGTGTCATTGATATGAACCAGTGCTCTGATGTTCATTGTGCCGAGACAGAGACTGGCCATCAATTCTCCATTGCTTTGGTCACCACGAAAGGCACAACGTACATCAAAGGCAGCTCCCGTGAAGAAATTAACCGGTAGAAAAGAAAGTTCACTAATGTTGTGATAGCTGACAGGATAATGATGATGATGATGACATTTGTTAGGTGCGCAATAATAACCGAATCTGAGTCTCTGGCATTCAATAGATAATAGCACAGGTAGCTGGTAACTGCTGGTTGGCTGCCCCGTGTGGGCCCAGGGCAATCGCCCTACCCCTTATCCCTTTACTTCTTTACTTTCCACTCTATCTTTTAGTATCTTTTACTTTTTCTTTTTTCCCTTTCGTAGTCACTTTATGTATTTTTGATTTTCCATCCCTTCCCATTCTACCAGAATAGTCCCACTCCGTTTTCAGGCCAGATGTCGTAGGAGACGACTAAACCTGGCTTTAGTTTTTTGTGTTGATTTTGTGTTATATGTATTTTTTAGTTAAGGATTCATGCTTGTTTATGTCGTACTTGATTTAGTTTTGTATTGCGGTGTGATAGTCGTCTTCCTCTGTTGTAGGCACTAGTTTAATTATTTAAATTAGCCCGTCAATCTTTCCCTTTTTGGGTGGCTACTGAACAAAAAGGCGGCCAGGGTTGAGGTTAATATATCACTGGCCTTCTTTACTGGGTAGGGATAGCTCTCCATCCTTGACCTTTGTGACACACCATCTTGAGCAAGTCTCGCTTTCATGAGTGTATACAGACCCCATTTAGTACAAAGTAGCTGTCCTGTGTGGTAACCATCACACCAAAAACCAAGTCCAGAAACCAACTGTATTCATTTTGATGTTTAGCAACAATACATAGTTGGCTAAATAGGTGAGCTGATGATAACAGCATAATTATAATGATGATGATGATAACGATGGTAGTAATCATGTTCATCATTTGAACCACACAGTCGTAAATTCACATCAGTATGTGAGAGTTATAGGCACACTGGAGCATGATGCTATATCTAAATCTGATATTTGAAGGCTGTCAAGTTCTTGAATTTACTTGCTACAATGATGTTGTGTAATTATTGCAGTTGGCAAGAAGTGCTAAAAGTATATCCGTGTAGTTTGCAAATAAAGCCTCGAAAGCCACCACTAGAAAAGTCGTACTCACAGGTTGCAATTTTGTCACTTTCTTTGCCATTGGTCAGATATTCTGCTGTAGTTTTATGCATCTTAATTCATAATTCAGGTTTAATGTACTATTGCCATGAATTTGAACTTGTCATTCTGGTAGCATGTTGTGCAGTTTCTTTCTTGCAAGCACTTAAATGACTGAATAAACAGGCTTCTGCATGTGGTTAATTGTAGTATATTTAGGTCATCATATTCCTGCCGGAGCTTATGTATGAACATGCATACACATATTTGTAAAGTTCTAAAAATCGTGAAACGAACCTGTGATGCTGGCACAATGCAACTAGATGGCAAAAGTGTACTGGAAGAGATGGGATTCTAGGTGATGTTTAAAGGTTGATAATTTGCATTCAGAGCGAATGTGTACAGACAGAGAGTTCCTGGTAGATGGTGCAGAAACAGAAAAAGCCTATGAGGAAAAGTTACGTGTGATAGCAGTTGGTCTGGCCAGAAGATTTGTGTTGCTAGAAGGTAAGGATCAGGATGTAAGATAGTGGTCAGTTAATTGAGAGAGACAGGGGGTTTGGCAACATGAAGTCTTTTTTAGCTTACCAGACACAGTTTGATAGGCAACCAATAGGCGATGCATGTTCATCAGACTATTGGTCCACAGTGTTGGGACGCTTATCTCCATTTCGGAGGCCATTGATCTTTTAGGTGGATATATCACAGAGTTTATGAAACATGGCCAGTACGACAGTATGCCAGACATATGGCTACCTTCTAGCCAAAGAGTTCTGCCACTGCATCTTGGCCAGTATTCACTTCTCAGCCAGCTGATAGTAGACGGCTGAGTTGGCTTGAACGGCTGGTAACATACCGAGGATATATACCCATCAATGGTTGTTCGTCTCAGCACAAACCTGGTTTGACACAAAGTAACCTTGTTGACATTGCAGTATGGTGTCATTACCTCTAGGCCACATGGCCACTTAGTTGTAGTATACTTACAAATATGTGTCTCAGACTGATAATATGTTGTATGCTTCGACTTTGTATGACATGGTTATTGCTGTTTTTGCTGTGTAACGTAGATACGTCGATGTATTTCCATGTTTGTGTGCAGCCGGGAAGCAGCGGTCGTGATGTTGATACTAGCGGACAGGAAGCTGTCGGTTTGACCGACGATGCCAAGTGGAAATCCACGAGAGCATCTCCGGCACTTGCACATGGTGCTGATGAGGGATTCAGCATGATGAAAGAACAATCGGAGCTTGCTCTTTCTGCAGGAAACGAAGGTGATAATTTGGCAGCAACTCCGTTGCAGAATAGGTCCGCAGCAGCCACAGTAGCGGCGGCGGATGATCGGCCGTCGGTGAAAAACGGCTACAACAGCGTGCGATCATTGAAACACAAAAATGACCAGTCGTATAAGTATGGAACTGGTTCATCTGACTTACACCGGGCAAGTAGTCTGCAGGATTTCACGGACAGTGCCATCGGAAAGTCACATCCTTCAGCTACGGAGAATACGGTGAGTTGTTGCTGTGCAGAGAGTGATAATGTAAGTGACGTATGTCATTTGCATGGCATGCTTTCATCTTTGTCGTCTAATGCATGTTCGACCGATTCCGGTTGCGCAAGATGCGACAGATCATCAATAACGTCTGTCCACGAACGTTCACTCTCGTCACAGTGCAGGTCGCGGTGCCGCATGCAAAGGTCGGCCACAAATCTGGAGCTGGAATCGGTCGGCAGCACAGGAATTGTCTCAAATACGGCACGGTTTTGGGAAGGTCTGGCGCTGAACTCGAGCAGTTCAGTGGCCCAGTGCAAGGTGCGCCCGCGACACGTGAGTGAAGATAGGAGTCGTTTCATGCAGCAAGGCGTATCTTCTCAGCGATACTCAACAGTTGGGACACCATGTGATATCCAACCAGTGCATGGAATGGTTTGCATGCCAAGAACCATGTCAACCCAACCAGAGTCGTTGCATGTAAATGGTGTTCATGAGGTGTGTTTTTGCTACTTATGTTACAGCTTATTTTGTTATATCTTTGTTGCATGTCTTTATGCATGTGCATTTTGCTTTAGTGTGGCATCAGTGTGTTTTTAATAGTTGTTTAGTGACCGTTGGTTGATGTGTCTGTTATGCTTGCTGTGACATTAGATCACTTTTTTGAAAAAAATTGCCAAATATGCGTAAACTTTTTATGGATTAGTGGGTTAATTTGTCTCACATTTTTCTTAAAGTGGCCTCATGTTACATCATAATCCATGTAAATTTAGAAATGTTCCAGCAGATATCCAGAACTCCCCGTATTTCTAAATTACATCTCAGCCTATGTGCCAAGTCTTTTCTCAGGACTTTTCCCTGAAAAGAGCTGTTTACTGTGCACAACAGTTACCACAGCTACTTTCAGTTGTTGCCAAAGCGGCTTTCTCCTGAGTTATTCCGGTTTGGGTCGCATCCCACAGAAGAGAACTTTTCGTAATTACTGGGGCCGATTTTCTACAGCCTGCATACCCTTTCTGTTGCCCCAGTGAATGATGTCACGGCAACGAATGCAGTATGAATGATGAATGAATGAAAATGCGAGGATTTTAAGTGCGTTTGAAAACCGACTGAGAGCCGGCTTTGTCTAACACACTATGTAAACAAATCAAGCCGTTGAGCGTAAGGGTGAATTAGTTCTATATTTCACGAGCTATTACCTTTTTGGCACAAACTGGCAGTAAGACAGGTGGTTGTTGATGGGTGTGACTAATCAGTGCATCAACCTGTTGGTGACTATGCGGCAAATATTGACACTGACCATAACCATGATCCTACTAACCCTGAGCCCCTTGTCATTATCACAAACCAGCAACTGGAAGTAAATGTACAGCAAAAGATGCAAAAATTTTAAGGATTTGATTTGCATGAATGTTGTTAGCTGTTAGTCGCCGATAGACCAATGGGCCGATGCATTAATTAATTGCACTAGTTGTTGACCAAGTGAGGCCCATCCAGATGTTGTGCACAGGATTCATTTACCCAAGAACTGTTCTGTGCCACTGTGTGAGTCATGATGTCACGGAATAGCATGCTGTCTGAATGTTGGACGTTCATGTTTGTATAGACCCCTGATGTGTTGTCTTTGAATTACCGTTGATGATGTGATGCTAAGCCATTATGCTGCCGTTTGTAGTTAAAGATGATATAGATTTGCTGCTTTCACGACACCTATTTTAATTTTTATGATTATCTTTTTAGTCAGATGCTGTATAATTATTCTTAAGATGTTTTTTGGTGATTGGGCCATTTTTCGCAAAATTTAAATTAAGGACTAGATGATAAATTTTAGTGATGTTGTAGGCCTACCTGTTACCAGGTGATGTAATTAACACATTCTAGAATAATTTCTTTACTTAACACAACTAGTTTCGTTTGTTTCTTCATTTTCTACCTTTTGTCGTTTTGTTTTGTTTTGTAATTTGTGTGATGGTGGTTTTTGTGAAGAGTTCCGCTGAACGAGAGTCGGATAATCACTCTAGTCAACATGACCATCTCACTCCACGGGTAATTTTCAACAACTGATTGGTTTTTTTGTACAGTTTATGGATTTGTCCTAGTTTTTGTGTCACGTGACTTTGAACTTGGCAAAAACGTCAGTGGCAAAGAGTCAACCGTCAGTCCCGAACGGGGCTAATTTATTATTTGAATGATTATTGGGCCGCATTGCTTGCATAGCATAGATGCGGCCTATTGTGACAAATGTCACACGTAGCGTAGTCTGTGTGTTGGTTGGTTACACGGATGTACTGTGCAAAAACGGCTGAGCCGATTGAGATACGCTTGAGGAGCTGACTCACGTGCACCAAATGAATCATGTGTTACATGGAGGTCAAGATCCGACGAGTCCATTTGCTGCCATGAGGGGTGATAAGTTGGTAATGCAGCCTTGTGTCAAATTACTTACTTGGGACACTTGTTTGAAGTTATTGCCAGCTGTGCCAAGTCAAGCAAAAGACACCATTTGGTGTCTCTTTATAGGCCGAGTGCCGTTCCTGTTTCCAAAATCAGTAGTGTCAAAGCACTGAAAGTAACTCAGAGCTTGGATGCCAGTTGCAGAACCTCATCCTTTCATGGACCCTGTGTGAAGGACCATCACACCCATTAGACTGGCTCTGTGGTCGCGGTGATGTACACTTCATTACAAGTGAATTACACTGTGATGTCCTCCCGTATCTGAAGAAACTATATTAATGCTTTGTTACAGGAGAAAAGCTATGTTAAAAAAGGCTGGCTGCTGAAGAAAATTGCAGATAAGGTAGGATATTTTGATTTGTTTTAATTGTAAAGCAAATTTAATGTTAATTTTTATCGGTTGGCATTTGCATGCATTTGACAAACTGCACTCTCATCTACATCACATTTATGAATATTTATTTGTGGGCTACAGTTTGTATCAGTTAATTTAGCAGTTTATTTGTAAATTTTATCAAAGTTAACTTGTCTTATTTAGTTAAATTTTATTTCTGAAATTTCTTACATAATGCCGTATGTTGATGTTAAAGTATTGATTTATAATTGAGTAAAAATTATTGTTATAGTTAGTATTATTATGTTCTGTGAAATACAGCTTTTTAGATATACAAACATTTTATGGTATTTATTTTTAGTGGTAAGCCTGGCTGTTTTTTTTGTTTGTTACTTTAGACTGAATTAGATGTAGACTTGTGAAGTTGATCTGTAAGCAGTTAATTTATCAGCACGTGATCAAAATAAGAAAATTACTTTTTAGTGAGAATGGCTGCTATATTAAAATAGTTACATTGTTCATGATTTGTAGTTGATGCGTTAATTTGCAGTTTGTAAACTAATTATTACAAAATATTATGCATTTCTGGTACCACAATCGTGCTGCCTCAATGACCATTTTTCAACTGTGCCTGTTTTAGCCATTGGTCCCCTTGATTTCTGATACTGCAGTTCATTAAAATGGCTCACTGTGTGGGCTCCAGCACTGCAGGAATACGTTCAATCTGTTTCCTGGTCAGACATTAAAGGCAACCAAACCTGGTTTTAGTTTTCAAATATTTGCAGTACAATACAATATAAGATTTGTAGGGCTCTGCTCTACGAAACGTTCAGGAGCACTGTAAAAAGTCACGAATAAGTCCGCTTGAAAGCACACTCTTGAGTCGTTTTTTAAACGTTTTAGTGTCTGTGAGATCATGCAGATCAGATGGAAGACTGTTCCAGACGGATGGACCAGACTAGCAGAAACCACATTCACCAAATTTAGTTTTTGTGTTACAGTGTTTTTCGGCATATTGGCTTTAGGCTTCTGTTGTGTTAGGTTTAGTTTCTTCCGTGCCATGTTAAGTGATTGGCTGGGAGGAACGTTTCTGAAAGACCTAGTTATGTGTTGTTTTGACATACAACCCTAACTCAGTCAGTCAGTTATTAATATTGCCGATTGATCTCGTACATGTTGATCAGGAATGGCGCAAACGTTGGTTTGTACTCGGCGCCGATGAGCTGGCTTGCTACCGTGATTCAAAAGATGAACTCGCTAGTGATGCTGAAAGTGTCGTGTCCATCATCCCGGACACTGTGGTTTCGGAGCGAGACATTGGTCAAGGTTACGCTTTCCACATTTCGGTCAGGCTGTCGTCTTATTACATTATGTTGTGCGGCTAGTTGGCTTGTGTGGATGAATTGATATATTCCCGTTTGGTTTTGTGAATAATAAGTTCACGTTTGCTGTCTCATCTCCTGATGAGTTCTTGTGTGAATAATCAATTGTGAGTTTATTGATCATCTCTGCTACTCATAGTGATTTTGTTTGTAAAGCTGCCACTATTTTTGAAACAGCTGCAATGAAACCAAAATTGCTCTAACGTTTGTTGTTTTAATTGTTGTATCTTGTTTGTTAATAGAACGCCTCCGGTGAGTTTGTTGTGTCAGCGACAATGCCAGGCATGCGTCGCATCTGGATAGAAGCAGTTGTTCAGTGCATTGATCGAAAAATGGCACGCATCTCTCCCGATAATGGACTGATGGATCGAGCATCCTCCACTGCTGATACAGACGTGGCAGGTCGGAGTTCCAGATCACTGCCTAGTGACACATCGGCCGGCCTACAGACCGATCACAAGATGAGACCCATTTCACGCAGTGATGCCACAGCTGACAACTGCTGCCTGACAGTTTCAGACAAAGCCGAGCCTGAGTTATCATCAGTACCACAGTTGGCACCAAGTGACACGAATGCACCACTAGCCAGCTGCAGTGATACCATGCTGCATACCGATTCACCGTCCTCAGACGTATGTATAACTGTTGCTTGTCAGTTAACATGAAGGTAGTGTCATCAGCAGTGCCCCTTCCATCAGGAATCCGGTGGTAGATGAAAGGATGAGGTTGTTTGGGGTCAACGCTTCGAGTTTTTTTCAGTGCTTTGACATTGTTGGTTGGATGCAACAACGACATCTGAGCCATGTAAACCTGAACTGTAAATCTGGTCAAACAAAACCATAAGTAGCAGTAGTGGTGGATAGTAGTAAGGATGGTGGTGGCGGTGGCAGCGGCGGTGGTGGTAGTAACAAGTACGTCCGTCTTCAGGGACGGCCGTGTATCCACACATGCCAATCCTACATCCACACGCCGCGCAGTTTCACGAACGGCACATCTCTATCGCGGCGTTTGGCCCGTGTGCTCACTGAACTATAAATAGAATGTTGTGTTGACGTCAGTCAAGGCTCCTATTTGTCCAATTTTGGGCTTCTGGGGGAGCAAAGTTCCCAAAAATGGGAGATTTCCTACCCAGGACGCCGATGAACCACCGTGCAAAATTTGATGCCACTATCTTTATCCTTGGCGGAGAAATCCATAACCATAAACACACACACAAACAAACAAGCAGTAACTGATATATCCACACCTTGTCTATCGGCATGTGTGAATAATAACAATCATTTTTCTGTCCAAGCTTAACCACTGTGTAATTGTGAACAAATTCCTAACATACTCATAGTAAGAAATTCCACCTCACCCTAATTCTGTGCATGCTCTACCTGGTAATAGCATCGGTTGAAGACAGCTGGTAAGTCACATGAACATCGTCTGCAACACTGGTTTATCAGTGATACGACTTACCATTGGTGACATCACTTGAAGGCATACGCAAGTGGAACAGGCCATAATGACCATGGCTGATAAAGAAGTCAAGTAAACGTCGATTTGTATAGCGCATTGTCGTAAATCACCTCTAATGTGCTCAGTAATGGCACATGTTAGAGGGATCACGCAGTTTTACCTGCCACCCATGCATTTATCCATTTATCCTTTACTCCGTAAACATTTACCACATGGCACCACCTGAGCGAAGTAGCGCACATCCGATTGCAGCTGACTACTCATTTAGTGACCTCAAAAGCATGAAAGGCTGAGTTAGCCTAGTTGGCTGTTCTTGTAGCAGATGGTTTACCCACATAAGTGGTCACCCATCAGCTGCAGGTCGAGCGTAGGACAGGGAAAGTTCGCCGGTCACAGACCGACGTTCTACAACTGTGCCATGCAACCAACAAAGAAGTTGTTGAACTGCACGTCGGTAACTAATGTCATGTTTTTATGTCAGCTGCAAGACTCGTCTGCTGACAGTTCAGTAATGTCCGATGAAGCAGCTGATCACACTCTGGTGGAGCTACTTGAGACTGAAGTACGCTTCCTTCTTATTGCTTGCTAATTATCCACGTGACATGTTTCTTTTGTGATATCGTCTGTGAATCATTGAAATTAAACAACACTGAGTCCAGCATGGAGTAACATAAAAAAACGACCAACACTGCTGCCACCTTTGTTTCAATGGTCATTGTTCTTAGTTAGCCATTCCCCCTTCAGTTTTCTTCCTTCACTTGGCTTGGAAGATAACTTTTGAGGAAAATGCCCCCAAGGATCATCTGATGGCCAGAATCACTGTGCCTTATAGGACAGCCAACATTTTGTGTACGATTTTGGGCTGGAAATAGCATTAAAAACTGGAAATAGTTTTTAGGAGTGCAACAAGTGGCCTAAAATAACAGTGTGCTCCAACATGGAAAGTTGCGTGAAAATGTGCATCGCGGAAGTGATGGGTAGACTGAAAATGCTTTGAACCATTGTTGTAGATGAACTGGAAATGACACACTTCCCCTCTGCTCCACTATGGACCGACTTGTATCATGCCAAACTGTATATTCGTACTGCATGTTTGCCTAAAACATGTATAACAAGTGTTATTTCCTTTTTCATTGCTTCAATCGCGGGAGGGGTGCGAAGTATTGTGATCAGCATGTCTGTGTGTGTGCATGTCTGCGTGCTCGCCTCTCTCAATAACCATATGTCCAAACGTAATGAAATTTTCTTTACATGTTACCGGTGACTGTGGCTCAGTGACAGTGCAATGCATTAGTAATTTATGTACTTCCAGTTTTGTGATGTTTTGAGGAGGACAAAGTCTGATGTGATTGATTGCCTTGTTTCACTGATTGATTTTCTCGTGTGCCATGTATGCTGAGCAGGCAGCCGTCAAATAGATTTTTAGGTCGTCTCATAGTCGACCTTATAAATCAGGTCTCAAATGTCTCTCTGTCCATCCACAAAACGTTTCTTTGATTTCAATGAAATTTGGCATGTAGGTAGAGGTTGATGAGTGATGCACGACGGTATGCAGCATAGTTCATAGTTGGAAATCCAGCCATTTCAAAACCTATCTCATCTGTTATTTACAATAGGAGCTAGCAACTGACCACAGATTCTTAAATTAGGGCACAATATCTAAATTTGATTTGGCCGGATTTTTGATATTTGTCCGAGTTTATGTGTCATGTGACTTTGAACTTGGCAGAAACGTCAGTTGCGATGAGTCGATTATCAGTCCCTTATGGGACAGATTTTTGTATTTAGCCCCTAAAATTAGTAAAGAAACACTTTTTGCAGTTTTAACATGAAATGCACACGGGACTCTATTTTAGTGACATAAGCGAATGCACCGTGTTTTGACTCACCAGGTGGCGTCACTAAAGCGGCAGCTGGAGTTCTCTCAGATGCAGGTCAGTGAACTACAGCAAACCAGTGCTGATGTGAGAAACAGCTCGGAGATGCATGAAGTGGATGCTGGCGTTCAGTGCAAGTTGTCCACTCCGGGTCTTCAGGTTAGCCGGTTTACCTGTGTTTTTGTGTGAGGTATTGTTGGCTGCAAGACATGGCCGATTAAAGTGAAACACGAGGTAAAGTTGCATAGAATAAACATGAGTATTATCGGATGAATGTGTGGAAAGAAAGAAAGGGGTGTACAGATAAACCGAAATAATTACCTAGATTAATAGTAATAATAACAAAAATAAAGACAACAGCGATAGTAATAATAATAACAAAAGTATCTTAAATAATTTGGCAAAAGGCTGCATCGCCGTCTTGTCACCCCTCGTGACAGTGAATACATTTGTCTGCTGGGCAGGCATATTTGACGGCAGCAGCAGGTGAACAGTGTGGAATGCTCTCATGTGTAGGTACATTACAGTTGGCATGTGTCCCCTTCAAAAGTTCTTCTTGCCATGGGAGGATCTGGGACCCCCATCTAATACACTGTTCCTTTGGCCTACATGAGACTATTCCCAAATGGCATCTCAATCAGTTCAGCCATTTTTGCACAGCTCACTCGTGTACCCAACACAGACAGACACACATACACGCAAACCACACTACATGTTATATCTGTAGCTATAGGCCATATCTGTGCACTGCATGCAAGCGATGTGGCCTAATAATAATAATAATAATAATAATAATAATAATAATATGTGCATT
>Ga0209780_1001582_pt1 | contig 15184 bp, 11 predicted proteins | sample WorMetexBAHAMAS2_FD_187384 | JGI IMG/M metagenome (GOLD analysis project Ga0209780, IMG submission 187384) | Marine gutless worms symbiont microbial communities from Max Planck institute for Marine Microbiology, Germany - Inanidrilus exumae... | ecosystem: Host-associated > Annelida > Digestive... | reverse complement strand
GGGCACAAATGTCTGCTGATAATTGAAAATCGTGATGTTCGTCGGATTGACGGTATCAATCAATCAATTATGTCCAAGCCCCCCGCAGGGTCGAACGTGACTTCGTGCCTATTCTGGCTTAGTTCCCCATCAATCAATCAATTACAGTCGAAGCATGCTGTCTGGCGTACCTCGTCGTGACGGGATACGATGCCCTCAGGCAGGAAATACATTTTACTAGAGAAAACACGATGAGTCATGATTGACAGGTAGTGGGCGTGGCCTAGTATGCTAATGAGTCATAGCTGGTCGCTTATTGGTCGATTTAGTGGCTATTTAGGGTCAATAACACGAATTTTAATGAAGTGGTCCAAAAGCGGCAGTTATATCCTACTTAGGGGTCTGGGGGAGCGCTGTAAGCTTCCCCAGTGGGGTCTGGGGCGAAGCCCCAGCCGACGAAGGATTTGGTGCATATTCAAGGCTCTAGGACTAACATTTTCGTGGGGTTTGCTGGGGAGAAAATTGAACATTTTGCAAAACTAAAGCAGAAAGAGGCAAATGACTCATTACAGCGTGAAAAGCAAGTTCGCTTGGAGAAGAGGAACGACTAAAAAAAGCAGAGCAAAGAAAATGCTAAAAAAACCATCCAGCAAGAGAAATTCAAATGTTTTATAGAATGATGCTGATGATTCCCAAGACACCACTACCTGTATGTACTGTGGAATTCAGTACTGTCAGTCCAGCTGTTGAGTGGGTTAAGTGTAAAGTATGTGAGCACTGAGCAGTGGGCTTGCTCGCAGTGTGCTCATTTGGGAAAGAAGATAGTGTTCGTTTGCATTAGCTGTAAATAAATGCAGCTCTAGACACCATCTAGATATTAGGCTACTGCATATGCTTGGGGCTTATATAGCAGTCTCTGTAAACTTTCTAGGTCTAGGTTACTGTTGTTGCAACAAATTAAACAGTGCACTTCATAGGCCGCGACACTGCTGGATTACGACAAAATATAGATTTCCAACCACAAAAAGTGGGCGGGCAAAGAATAGGCTTTGCCCACAAGGACTGAAAAGTGGGTGGGCAGCTGCCCGCCCTGCCCAATAGGCTCCGCCGCCTATGCTGATCTCTATCTCCAAGAAGGCGCTGTCATCAGCCCCCAAGAGACTGCAGCGCCTCCTGCTGTACAGCTACATTCAATCTTGTTCGTCATGTTCCATCGTTCTTGTCAATTGTTGTGCTGTATGGTTTGCTATGGAACAAATAAAGATAGAAATTTTAGCGAATTTTACGGACATAAAGACAACTAACTTTCTCATCTGTTGAGCGAAACAACTATATAACTTGACCCAACAGTGCAGTGGGGTAAGGGTAATTACCGATACGGCGATACAGTTAGTGTTACGGTTAACCCTAACCTTATAGACATGTATTTACCAAAATCAATATTAGGCCTATGTCTAATAATGATTAATAACGAATTTTCGGATGATGATGATATAATGGCGCAGACTTGGTTCGTAGTTTCCGTTCTAGGTGTGCTGTGCGTTGCAATAACCCGATCTGTAATTTGTGTTCACTGCCATTTCTTGTTAACTAGTCTATCACTAGTTTTTAGCGAACGAGAACTCACGTTCATGTTCGCTATATGCTATCGCCCGTCCGTCCGTCTGTCTGTAACGTTCGTGCACTGCACCCTACTCAGCCGGTTGACATTTTCGGCAATATTTTTACGCCGTTTGGTAGGCCTACCTTGGCCATCCGTTGGCATTAACGGGAAATTTTATGGAGATCGTCCCAGGGGAACCCTTCCGTCGGGGGGGGGGCGGTCTAAACGCAAGAGAGGTAGCCAAATATAGCGATTTTACAGCTTTCGGAGGCCATATCTTAGAAACGGTGCAAGATATATACAGTTACTGATTAAAGTCCGTCATTTGTAGATGACTATACACCGAGGGCTGAAGCATTCGAAAAGTCCTATGACTGTAGCAGGGCAACATGCATGCCAGCTGTGGTTTGGATTTGGGAACCATTGGCCAATTAGGTACAGTAGGCCCATCCACGATTCATCATTGGTTTCTGGTCCCTGAAGCAATGGCCGGTAAATACACCATTGACGGGAACTAAAAACAACAATGAAGATGACGGTCTAGTACAGTGCTGGACTGCTGGATTTGATAGTTTTGCTAGAGGCTCGAATGTAGGGGTCTGGGGCACGAAGTCCCCCAGAAGCCGAAGCATTTTAACATGTGCACAGCACTATTTTGTCGATAACTGGCATATTGCTGAAATGAATATTTTTTTTAGAATTTGAGGCCATAGGGGCACAGATGTGACAGACCACAGAGACATAGCAATTATATTCCATCACTGTAAAGCCTCTTTCCTGGTGCTAAACCGAGCAATTTTTTAGATTTGAAAGAACGGTTATTTATTTCAGTTAACTGCTCCTCGACCCTACATTATCTGAGGGGGTAAGGGGCCTGGGGGACGGAGCTGAAGCATTTTAACATCATAAATGTGCACAGTACTATTTTGTCCATAATAGGCCAATATAATGCTGAAATGAATGCTACATATGAGAGTAGCGACAAAGACACAGGTACACTGTAGTACCTAAACTCATGACTAGAGTCCGTGTGGGTTCATATGCTGTTTGTTAGTCTTCAGTCGGGGGTCAGCTGTCTCATGGGGTCGAACACCCTAACCCATGACAAATCCATCACTGGTCTAGTATAGGGTACAATGGGTTCAACTCATACTAACAGTTTTCGAGTTTTCACTTTGAAACCGTGTACGGCGTGTAAAGTACTAATCACAGGCTTGCAGCTTCACCACCAATGCGTACGCGTATATGCAATGCAACTGTACCACTACATGTAAAAAGTCTGCACTTAATTATGAAACTCATCTCTAAGGCTTGGTATTATCTACGCATAGCTTGTTTTCATTATTTTCAAACAGTAAGGTATAAAGCAGGCAACTTTCCTGATATTTCCGCATCCAATGTTTTCCAAATTTCCGGGGCGGGGACTCAGTTCCGAGGGAATTTCCCCATGGAAACATGCCTAGAATAAACCCTGCTGAGATCACTCCCAAGTATCTTTTTTCTTAGTTACGAAAAAGAAAGGCATACTAACTCACTGGATGAGTGTTGTAGCAAAGGTTCTTAATGAAGCAGTTTTTATATACCAGTATTTCACGTTAGTGACTACTTTACTACAAATTTACTGCCGACTGCCGAGTCCCTGACGAAAGAATTTTAAAAATCGATCAACGTTTGAAAAGGGTCCAGTTTTCAGTCATAATGTAGTCTACATGCAAATTAACCGATAATGATTAAAAGCAGCAAACTAAAGAAATGTGCAGTAGTATGACAGACACACCCGGGGCGAATGTAAGTTTTGACTGCACTTGTTGCCACTGAGCAAGTAGAGAAATGTGTAGTCGTATCGAAATGCACTCACGTTGCTCGCATCCCGGCCCATCCCCATTGGAAAGGTTAAAACCTTAACCCGAGGCTTAAGGACGTTAGGGATAGGATGTGACCTTTGACCTTTTGAGTTTTGACCTCAGGATCAGTGCATGCCGGTCTTTGGTGCTGATAGCTCAAGTCGTTTTCCTTTTAGAGAGCGGAAAAACAAACAGACAGACGAGACTGAACGCCCTACCACACGCGGGCGGCTATACAGCCGCCGTGCGCCGTGGGTAATTATTATGCATAAAATCTTATCGAGTTTTGAAAAACGTTAGAAATGTTTTGTGCCAAGAGTTTGTGGCCGCGGTCCTCTAAATACGCGTTTGCATACGGTGGAAACAAATTTGTGCATAGTCCATTTTTATTATAAAGTAGGCAACAACAGCAGGCAATATCAGCGTAATGTCGGTCTTAACCTGATCACTACTGAGTATTTCTTGTTTTATAAGGAAGTGTGCCAATGCTGTTACTTCATGAACACTAGCATCTGCAGCAAATAGCAGAATGGCATGGCACGAATATTCAGCTAGTTCAAAAATTCTTTACAAACGTCGGATTCTCAATCGCACCGCATAACAGAAAGCGGCTTCGTAGAGTCAGCAGTTTGACCCTCAGCATCAATATCAAGCAATGTTTTACGATGGTCAGCGGAAAGCGACATCCGAATCTGATTACTAGTATTTACTACGTGATAAGGTGACTGTGTACGGCTTGTACTGCCATCACTACTCGGTGTAACTCGGCTACGAGGTGACGAATAAGGAGTTACGTGAATTGGTGAAACATTCTTCAAAATGCCTGGAAGAGGCCGTGGCCTTGGAATAATGTCAAGTGTAACTGGTCGTTCAGCGAGACCATGTTGTTCATGGCTGAGCGACCGTCGCGACACAGGAGGCGGACAGAGTGCATTAGGAATGCCAGCAAGACACGGAGATCCAGCGTCAGTTTCAGTGTCTGCTGAACAAGGCGCATCCGCAGCGTCAGAAGCCAAACAGTATGACGACAGCGTTGGCGACTGGTAGTTACTGTTACTACCAGCTGCCGCTGTTGTTTGTATACAAGCAATATTGTCGCTCTTCGATGAATGACACTTTGGGGTTGACTTGGGCGTCCACGTCGACGTGTCAACTACAGCCCAACCAGTATCGAAGAACTGGCGCTGATGTTCTACAAAAGCCTCGTCCGTTGACGGCGACAGAGATATCAAAGCCAGGTCACCAGAACTTGCAGAATCCACGACTGACGGTTTGTTCGAAGGCGGCGACTGACAACTACTGTCAGCAGAAAAGAACGACCTTGTGGACAGCGACGGGGTGGTACGACGACTGTCAGCAGACGATGTGGTCTGATGCTCACTAGATGGCGTCACAAAGCAGTCATGGTTACTACAGTGATCATCATATGACGACTCTGCATATCGAATAGGTAAGTTGAAGTTGACGGTGGGCCGATAACGAGTGTGACTACCGTGATATGTATGGTGCTGTCCAACTGCTCCAATATCATCTCTGGAACCCTCAGTTACGATACGAAATTTCCCCGCTGACAGACTGTCTGCAGAGTCGGGAGTTGCCGTGCGAGGACTAACGTTAATTCGCACATCAAATCCAACAATGATACCAGCCAGCATGGCACCAATGTTACATAGAACAGCTTCTGTGCGCTTCAGTGTGTTTAGACGCTTAGCAGTATGCACATTTGTCTCACTGGCAGCAACGGCAGCGCTGCTACTAACAGGCGCTGAAGACGATCGTGATCCTGCTGCCACTCCACTCTTTCCAAGATCTTCAGGCCATTCATCGTCTTCATAATCTACAAAAAGTACATTTTATTTATAATGTCAACTAAAATTCACCTGCAAGTTCAATAGGCCAACTAAGTTACAAGTAGCCCTGCTCCTTCATCGTCGCTATCCACATCAACAGTACACGCAGGTTACCAGTTATCATCTCTTTTGTAATGCAATATGCAGAAAAACACGTGTATCACCGTGTAGCACGGTAGTGCTTAAACCGCTGTAATGGCGACCACCTGAGCCAGTGGACAATGCCAAAATTGGAGGTGTCAGGATAACGAAACCCTCAATTGACTACAAAATTTCATATGGATGATTACGTCTGCAATGTCACCCCGCATGCCAAAATTTAAAGATGCGTGCTAGCAAATAGGTGAAATATTGCTCTTGAGCAGTTTTCAAATGTTTTTTGTGACCCCCAATTTTGCTCACCTTCTGAGATCAAACCACAAAAACTATTTTTACACTTCACAATTCATACGGCGTCAATCCCTGGTTACTCTGTTCCCCCAAAAGCTTCTTTTTCTCCCATTTTTACTCAAAAACTCACCAAAAGGGGCATGAATATGCATTTTCAACCATAACTCGCACAATATCGCAACTCTCACACGTTTGAACTACACTGCCGATTCCAAACAAGGACGTGAAAGTGCCCGTAGCTGGTGTTAGAAAGCCAGAATCACTAGTCCATGTAAGACCGCGTAGACATGCGATTCATTTCGGTCTTAGGTGTCAGACCGGAAAAGAACTGAAAAGCTGAAAGTGCTTGTAAAGTTGTAGAAATGCGAACTGCCACGAAGTGCACCATAAGTGGAAACCGTGTGCAAAAAAGTCATAAGTGGAACCAGAAGTGGATTTACCGCTATGTTGTACTCAGAAAGTGCGAAATAGCATGAAAATGCCGATAAACATAGCTTGGAAAGCTAGTGACTACTCCTTGTAGGACAGTATAGACATGAGATTTACTTCTGGTGCCTGCAGTGAGACCGGAAGTAAACTTGTGACACTGGCAGTAGTTGTAAAGTGCAAAATGGTCCAAAATACCTCGCAGTCCACCGCAATGTGGAACACTGTGCGATAAAGTTTTGTGCAGCGGTAGGTATCCAATACCAGTGCAAATATTGGTGATAACATCAGTTGAGGGGCTTAAGGTGGCAAGGGTCAAATTATGTGCTTTTCAGTTGATTTGCGTCATCTTCCCTACAACACTAACACTATCTGGCTAATGAATGGCAATGGAATATACTGCACCCAATAGCTATTAACTTGCTTAACCTACCAACGATAAACCCGTATTTGAACTGAAAGCTTACCGAGTTCCTGCAGAGCACCAATATTTGAATGACCACCCAAGCGACATAAAGACTTCTGAATATTTGGAGCACTTTTACTGCATCTTTCATTTGCAACAATAGACGTTGTTGAACGGAAGCGATCCTTCTGCATAGTGCTAGGTCCCCATGTTTTGCCTTTGATACCATCAATAGGGTCTACACATATCACAGGAACATACAAATGTAACAAGCCATTTTACATTTTTATGGCCGAAATGGCAGACGTGATATGTGGCGCTTCTACACTTTCAAAACTAGATAAATGGTGGAACAACTGCAATGAAATGCATGGTGCAGGAAGTCACACTACAAATGTAAAAATTTTCATAGAATTAACATTAACAATATACAGTGAGCAAAACCTTACACACAAAAGCAACTGCAAAGTATTAATTACTGATGAAAGTATCTGGGAATATTAACCTTTAATGACAGCAGCATAAATTACTGCAAAAAATGACAGTGACTATGTTAAGCCATTTTGGCATTTTCTGGTATAAATACTAAAAACTAATGAAAAAACGCAACCGTAATAATTATTGTAAAGAAACTTCACAGTTTAAAGTGGTGTTTAAGGACAACATTAGCTACATCCAACAACTAGTTTATCTTGATCTCAAACCTTCTGAACTTGAATGCTGGTCATTTATCGCAGGTCATGTCGTCAATCTCTTCACCATTTTAAAGCATCATATGTCTATCCATTCTTGAGTTATCAGTTATAAAGTGTTCAACATTACTGCTAGTAACAATGCAAGTTGCAGTACTGCGCATGTGCCTTAGCACGTAACGTATATCTAAAAGGCTAATACTACCCACACATTTGAAATCCTCGTCTCTGATATAGCCATATTTGTGCTGAAAAGAGACGTTAAACTCCAACTAACTAACATTTGAAATCATTGATCCCAATTTCACTTTGCAACCTATACATTGTGTCCCAATTGAAGCGAGGCCAAAATTCAAATCTGTATAAATACAATGTAACTCAACATATCATGTGATGCATACTGAAGTGACCCTGCCATGTTATGACATTTATTATTTATTACACTATAATAAAAACAAATAAAACACTAACATGCAACCGCACGTAGGTGTGGAGAGTGGACTAATGATGATTCTGGACTCAAACATTGACTAGCAGACACTGATCTCTCGATTGTCGTCTCAGCACCCTGTTGTATGGTAATGTGCTGAATATCTAAACAATTTAACACTCATCATAGTCAACGTCACTTCAATTAACAACAAGCTCAACTTCCGCAGTCGGACCACGTGACATGCTATGTCAGTTGAAATCTCATCATCTGCTGCATCACCCTACAAAGAACTCACATTCGGCAATGCTTGCAGGAAGTGAATGACCCTGATGGTCATCTATATTGCCGCTATTTGATAGGCCATATATCACCTCCTATTAGTGGTCTGCAGTAACAATGATTCCATCTTGCACCATTTCTCAGTTATTCCAACATTTAGAGTGTAAGTGACTGTGTGTTATCTGGAGAAGTCCTTTGTTTTTGAAAAGACAGTTAAAACAGACAGCTTGCAGTGAATCTTCAGACTCACTGCTCAAAGAATTCTGTAAAATATATGTAGTCTTGAACTAATTCAAGTTATCTGGTGTTTCATTACCGATTATGCTGTTAAAACGTTCAAAACGTAGTTATCATTTAAACGATTAAATGTTTAAACCCTGAATCCATAGTTAAATGCTATGTGCAGTATGTGCTGATGACACGAAATATACTTAAGTATAATTGATAACACCGCGTCTTCCTCCACTAGCACACCATTGTGGATGCAGACCACAGTGGCAGATGGACACAAACTTTCAGTGGTTGGCTAAGTCTGAGCCGATGACTTCTTGACCGGTCAAAAAATGCAACTTCACCTATTCCACCTGCATTTGGCGCCCCCGTTGGGATTGATCCCTACCTGCATATAAAATTTGGCAACTCTCGCTTCAACCGTTCCCGAGATATGACTGCAGGTTCGAAATTTAAAATGGGTCACGTGACCCTGACCACGCCCCTTTAAGGGGTGATTTGTCATCTGAAAGCAAGGACTTGATATAGTCTCTGTTCTGTTCTTTAGCTGTCCTCGATCCGAGGGTTGGCCTCACCATGGATGTACTTTCTCCACTAATCTCTGTCATTCTGATTCACTCTTTCACGGGGAGTCCTATCCACGTATTGATGTTGTCCATTCAGGCCGTGCGTGGTCTTCCTTGCCTGTGTGCACCTGGCATTGTTCCTTGCATTATCTCTTTCTCCAGGCAACTCCCTTGTTTCCGCATGGTGTGACCACAGTATGCTAGCTTCCTTGCTTTGAGTCTCTAACAGTTCCCTCTTTACCCCAGCCTTTTTAAGAACCCAATGATCTGTTTTCTTTTGTTTTTCTTTGCTGTCCACAAAACACGCAGAATCTTTTTCAGCCCTATCATCGCAAAGACGTCAAGACGTGTTTCTTCATTCCTTCCTTTCTGAGTGTCCAGCTTTCACAGCCGTACGTTGCTACAGGCCACACTAGCGCTTTCATTAGTCATATCTTTGTGGAATTCGGTATGCTGTGAATTTTCCATATTTTCTGCAGTGATACCCCGATCGCCTGCCCCATTTAACCTGGTACGGAATTACGTCATACACTCACCATCTTCTGTAATCAGTGACCCGAGGTATGGGAACGTATCCACCTGCTCCAGTTGCTCATACTGAATGAGTAATGAGTATGCGGCATCGCTCGCCATTACCTCGGTCTTTTCAACGTTGATGAGTAGGCTGTATTTACGGCTGACTCGGTCTAGGCAATCCAACAGCTCCTGTAGTTCTGCCACCAAAGTGGCTAACAGGATGATGTCATCAGCGTAGTTACCCTCCAATTTGTAGCCCACCTAGAAATCCATCGAGGGTCTGCTGCATCACCATCTCCGCTATAGTCTATGTGTGTGCAAAATTTGATGACTCTAGCATCAGCCGTTGCAGAGACAACATTGGGGGCCCAAAAATTTAAAACGGGCCACGTGACCCTAACTGTGCCCCTTTTCAGGGTGATTTGTCATCCGTATGCTGGGACTTGATATAGCCTACCTGTGCACAAAATTTGATCACGTTAGCTTCAGCCGTTCGAGAGATATGGTTGGTACGCACCAAAATTTAAATGGTTCACGTGACCTGACCACGGGATGATTGGTCATCCTTGGTCTAGGACTTGCTGCATTCAATCTATGTACCAAATTTGAAGTCGCTATCTCCATCCACTATGCAGATATGAAAAGGGATACACAATGCGGAAAATGGGGCAGTTTGGAGTCATCCAACGTCACTGAAAATAGCGCCATTCGACAGAGCACATTTGAGTTCTTATTAGCCTTCTATAGCAACTAGGTCCCTATTTTGCACCATTTCTGAGATATAGCCAGATATTGGTCGAAAATCACAGATTTGAACCTACCCCGCCTCTATTTAGCACTCACGTTGGGGGTGACCCCGTTGGAATTTCGCCGAGAACTTTGGCATCAGCAAACTTGAGTCCTGGGATATTGTGTGGCGTTGTTTGCGTAATCCTTGGTTTAGCCATCTTAGTAGAACTCCGACTTGTGACAGACAGACGAACGGACGGAAGGACACACACGATGATGGCAAGTACCGTGCTAGCAGCCTAGCACAGCATTGAGTGGGTAAAAATTAAAGTAGACACTTCAAATTAGTTCTTCAAGTCATAAATACTACCTGAAGGTGTAGTGATACTTTTGCATCCACCTGCTTTCAACAGTTTCAGACGACTTTTGCGGAATTTTCCACAACGTTTTTTTGGTGTCGGTTTGCCAATAACTTGTTGCAGAATCATTACACTGAGCTCACGCTCAACAAGCTGAATTTCTCTCTCTGCCAGTTCATGTTCTCTTCTTCTCAGAGCTTCCTCTTGTAGTCTCTGCTGCATAGACACTCTTTGTAATTCTTCTTCACGCGATCTTAGTTCCTGCACAAGCACAGATGCCAGAAAAAACAACGCAAGATAACAAGTTATATATGTGCCGTGGTATATTTAGAAGGCCTTACTCCCTGTGAATAGTTGTGAAAAATTATTAAGTGAGAAACTAACAACTTCACATTCAGAATAAGTCATCATGGCTTGTACGGTAGTACAAGCTGTTGTAAAAGCGAATAGCCAAAGTAATGGGAAAGGCCACACAAGCAAATCCATGTGGCGCTGTGACAACGTGGGTGGTCTGGGCGAACACGTGAAAAAACACCTGCTGTGGTTACTTAGGTGTACCTTTTTTAAATTTTTTGCTTTATTCTTCGGCTCGCGCAGTGCCACAAGTGGACCGATTTTGACGATCTATACATCATACGACGTGTTTCTGCCCAAGGATGTGCCTTTTGGGGTCTCGTTCATACTGCTCCCCATTTTGGGGTAAAATCCCCCCAAAAACCTATTCTGGGGGCGTGAATAGGCATTTTCAAGCTTAACGTGCAAAATATTAAAATTTGTATACTGTCGAAATTACTGCACCGATTACAACCAAATTCTGCACAGTCACAAAGACCACCAAATACTCATCGTGGGTGGTCCCAACACGCGTAAAACAAATCCAAGATGGCGGACGGCCGCCATCTTGAAAAATCGAAAATCGGCGATATCCCGGAATGGTTCGACAGATCTTCGCGAAATTTGGCAAGATGACGCACATTGGGCCTCTGAACCGTACCGGAAGTTAAAATTTCCAACTTTTAAAAATCCAAGATGGCGGACGGCCTCCATCTTGAAAATCGAAAATCGGCCATATCTCCAAAACGGATCGACCGATCTTCACGAAATTTGGCATGATGATGCACATTGGGCCTCCAAACGTGATCGGAAGTTAAAATTTCCAACTTTTAAAAATCCTAGATGGCGAACGGCCGCCATTTTGAAAAATGAAAAATCGGCCATAGAACAATACTATTAATGCGAAGGCTTGTTCGTGTCAAAAGTGCTATACACCGAGTAGGCAAAAGTAGAATTATATGCTACATTATCTACTTTACCTATTTCACCTAATAAAACCGCAAAAATTATAAAAACAAAAACTGGCTTCAGTTTCTCTTCATTGTAAAAGCCTCTGTTCTAAAACAGCAAATATCAAAATTTTATCCGCAAATTCTAAGCACAGAAGATAGCTTTTACATTTATGACAGGCCGACTGAAATAAATGTGATCGCTAGCTTCTGTGCGTTGAATGAGCAGATAAAATTTTGACATTTGCTGTTTTAGAACAGAGGCTTTTACAATGAACAGAAACTGAAGCCAGTTTTTGTTTTGATAATGTTCAGTAATAACAAGTGGTGAAAGAATTCTGATGAAAGGCCTCACTGCTTGTCATCCCTCGCGCTGGCGAATGGATTCGTCCAACCTTGATACATCTAATAATGGACTCCTTGGCCCACATAAGTTAGATCGCCAAACAGCATCTCAGTCGGTTCAGCCATTTTTGTGTACACTGCAGGAAGGACTCCTAATATTTTTCAATGGCATGGACAACCCCAAAATTGCCCATTCCTCTGGGGAGATCTGGACCCCATGTCATAATACATGGTTCCTTGGGACCACCCGAGTCAGCCCCCAAAACGGCATCTCAATCCATCAGCCGTTTTTGCAGGGCTCACGTGACCAACAAAAAGACAAGACCGACCATGCTATTCCATCTGTAGCAATAGCCCGCATCTGATGCAATTCATGCAATGCAGCCAAATAATACTAACATAAGTGGTCAAAGAATCTTGATGAAAGGCCGCACTGCAGGGGGCGGATTTTTCATGGGGAAATGTAATGTGACACCGACCACTCAGCAACATTGCAGTTCACTGTAGCAGTAGCACTGTGATGCCATTATTGCTTTTGCAGCGTACAATGAAACCGTGACTCACAATGCTTTTCCAAAAAGGCCCTTCCCATGGGGATATCTCGACCCCATCTAATACACGTTTTTTTGGCCCCACCTGATTCACCCACCCAAAAGGGATCTCAATCAGTTCAGCCATTTTGGCAGGGCTCATGAACATGACCAGCAGAAAGTCAGACAGACCATGCTACTACGTCTGCAGCAATAGGCCACATCTAGCTATTGTTGTGATGCGGCCTAGAACTACAAAATGTTAATGGCCGATAGAGTTGATAGGGTCAATGTGTATCATCCTACCAAATTTTGCAGCGAATGGTTGAACCACTGCTGAGATACAGCAATTTAACGGTTTTCAAATTGGTGGCCATCAGTTATATTGGATTTTTAAAATTCCAATTTTTAATGACTGGCAGGGTTAAGAGGACCAATATGCATCAACATGCCGAATTTCATGCCGATCGGTCCAACCGTTGCTGAGATATGGCAATTTCTAGATTTCAAAAAACGTGCGAGTTTCACGGTTTACAACTCGGTACTGTATAATTTCTCACATACTTCTCTGCTAAACAGTTTTGTTTTCAGTTCCTTTTTCATCATTTTTCTGTTATGGTTCTGCGTTGCAGTCCGGTTCTTTTGGGCTGAGTACTAAAATGCAACTATATACAGCCGTGGTCGTATCAACGGCCATATATGACAGCGAAACCTGGAAAAGCACAAAAAGGATACAGAAGAAGTTGGACGTGTTCCATCAACGGAACTTATGAAAGATCATCAGAGTTACCTGGAAGGACAAGGTAACAAACACAGAAGTAGGCTACTGAAACATAACTGGACAGAGGCGATTACAAGACTGTAGGAGAGTGGAGATTCCGGTTTGCAGAACACATCCTTCGGATGGCAGCAGAACGCCCAGCTCACATTGCAATAGACTGGACACCAGCTGATGACAGAAAAAGAAAAGGCCGGCCAAGGAACACCTGGCAGTCACCATTTCGTGGCGATCAACATGCAAGAGGAGTCGGCTGCAGCGAGGCGGAAAAACTAGTGGTCGACCGTGTACACTGGCGAAACCTTCTGCCCATTGTCCTGAGAAGGGACCAGAGGAACTAAGTGCTAAGTGTAGGTATGGTTCTGTGTGGACTAGGACGGCTGCCAGCAGCTTTTTAGAATAGGATTCAAAACTCGTACTATTAGGCTTCACTAGAACACCATAACTATTCAAAAAACAAATGTTGGTATTTCAGCTTGCCATCGTTCTTAAATGGACAACAAATGAATACCATCTGCTGCTAAAAGTCAATGGTTTGGTTGGTATTTGAATGTGCATATTCCAGATATACAGTTACAATGCGCAACTTGAGGCTAATGGAATGCTAATGTGCAGACTAAACTTTAATGTGAATGGCTAAAACCTGGTTTTAGACTGTGTTCAGATTTAACTGTAAAACCAAATCTTAGATTTTTTTTCAGACCAAACATTCCATTTCACTGGCAAGCGCAAACATTTTATTGATTAATGGCTTTGCAATGATGTCCCATTATTGTTAGGTGCATTCGGTCCACGATTCTGCCAGCTACGGTGACATCACTGATGACGTATTTGTTTACATGACTTTAAGCAAAACACAATGTCATTTGGTCAACAACTAAAGTCTTAACTCTAGGTGCTTAAAAATAACTTATCTATCTAAATGCAGTACGATCGTTTAGTCTAAGACTTGACTGCTGACATTAAGTTCAATCTAACACCAAACTTAGATCTCAAACTTTGGTCTCAGTGGTAAGTTTGCTTTTAGACTTTGATGAAGGAAAAAGTGCTCCAATGAGGTATGTGATCAATGTTAATTTATCTAAAACTTAGCAGTACTTTAGTACAGCTGCTTATGTGCTTTGATTACACTTCATTAAATCTCAACCAGTCGTCACTCTGTCAGCCCTGTTATTCCACAGGTGATAAGCTAGCAAGCAAAGATCAATCAATCAAAACGAATTTATATAGCGCCCTACGTCGCAGGCGAATCAGAGGCGCGTGTTGGACTAGGCTAGGTACGCGCCTCTGATTCGCCTGTACGAATTGATAACACAATCAAATACAGAATACATCTCTTACTTGCTCCTTTGACCGCAGTTCTTCAAACATAAACTCGATCTCATTTCTCCAGTCATCTTGCAGTACATGAAAAGATAGATTTGGTGTATTAACAAATGAAGACTGTGCTATGAGCTGCAAACTGGCAACAACTGCACTAAATGCAGGACGTTCTTGTGGTTCTGGACTCCAACATTCTACATCATACACATATTGTAAGGAAACTTTAATAGACACAAAACAGAATTAAACATTGCAATTGTTAATGTTTTATGTAAATAAGCTCCACAAATCCCAAAGGTTCACTTTTTGGTGACCACGCTTAACATTAAGTAACTGTGGAGAGGTACCATGGAGGTATGTCAACAAAAAACAAGAAGTGACTTCGATCATAGTTTCCGCAAACGCAGACCGATTTCAAAAAGTCTTTCACTGAAAAATATCAGAGGAAACTTTGTACATAAAAGTTATGAAGTGGCATTTTGCATGTTATATCCAGTGTTTGAATTGCCGGGGGGTTGGGGGGTTGAACCCCCCTAGTTATCTTCTGAACCCCCCTGGAATATTGTCCAAGGTGTACCCCGGGGGGGTCAGTGCTAACCCCCCAAGGTACGTTGTTCATTTC